>Ga0207757_100097_pt1 | contig 73464 bp, 72 predicted proteins | sample A23P3SouthBayCA_2_FD_187752 | JGI IMG/M metagenome (GOLD analysis project Ga0207757, IMG submission 187752) | Aerobic enrichment media microbial communities from Eden Landing Ponds, California, USA - A23 P3 (2) (SPAdes) | ecosystem: Environmental > Aquatic > Marine > Unclassified | place... | reverse complement strand
TCGCTCCCTGCGGTCGCTCAGATAGGGGTCACGCAGACCCCGCGACCGCACCTCGCCCTTTCAGTCCGCCAGGACCGCACAGCACCGCAGACTGCCACATACCGCCCCAGCCGATTCGCTCACTCCGTTCGCTCATCCCTCGCACGACTCCATCGCGCGCATAAAGGCGCGCGACAGCGCGCGCCACTGCAATTGCTCACTCTCTCACCTGAACCTATCGAACGCAACCGTTCCATCAGATACTCGTTTATTATAATAATAGTATACTTTTCCGAACGGGGCGCGGACTTCCGGGAGCCGCGCACTTACGTCTGGGGCGACCGGGCGGGTAGCCATGAACGTGGACGGGAGTTCGCTGCCGCGGTGGCGCGGGTTCAATCTGCAGGCGAAGTTCATGGCCGACGACGAGGAGCGCTTCCGCGAGGAGGACTTCGAGTGGATGGCCGAGTGGGGCTTCGACTTCGCGCGACTGCCGATGGACTACCGCTGCTGGACGGGCGACGACTGGCTCGACTTCGACGAAGACGCGCTCGAAGAGATCGACGAGGCCGTCGAGTACGGCCGCGAACACGGCGTCCACGTCAACCTCAACCTCCACCGCGGGCCCGGGTTCACGGTCGCCGACCCGCCCGAGGAGACGGATCTGTGGACCGACGCCGAGACCCAAGACGTGTTCGCCGAGCACTGGCGCCGGTTCGCCGAACGCTACGAGGGGATTCCCAGCGAGGAAGTGAGCTTCGACCTGATCAACGAGCCCGCCGAGACGAGTCACGGCGCCTACGCCGACGTGGTCCGCGATACCGTCGAAGCGATCCACGCGGTCGACCCCGACCGGCTCGTCGTGGCCGACGGGATGCGCTACGGGCGGGAACCGGTGTTCGAACTCGCCGACGTGGACTGCGCGCAGTCGACCCGCGGGTACGACCCGTTCCCGCTCACCCACCACGAGGCCGAGTGGACCGACGTGGATCTCGACGAGCCGCCGACCTGGCCCTACGTCGACGACGCGGGGAAAGTCCACGACCGCGAATGGCTCCGGGCGACCCGGATCGCCCAGTGGGAGCGGCTGGAATCGATGGGCGTCGGCGTCCACGTCGGCGAGTGGGGCGTCTACAACCACACGCCCCACGACGTGACCCTGTCGTGGATGGAAGACGCCCTCTCGCTGTGGGAGGCGGCGGGCTGGGGCTGGGCGCTGTGGAACTTCCGCGGCCCCTTCGGCGTCCTCGACAGCGAGCGGGCGGACGTCGAGTACGAGGACTGGCACGGTCACGACCTCGACCGGGAGATGCTGGAGTTGCTCCAGGCGTACTGACTCGTCGAGAGCGAACGGCCTCGCCCCGGGACTCGCGGTTCGAATTTCCCCGGCCGGTAGCTATTTTCGCGGGTCTGCCGATCCCCGTCCATGAGCATCGACCGCGTGGCCGTGACCGGCGGCAACGGGACGATCGGCGAGGCGATCCTCCGGGAGTTCGCCGACGCCGGGTACGAGACCGTCGACATCGCCCGCGGGAAGCGCCGCGAGGAGGTCGCGGACGGCTACCGCACGACCGACCTGCTCGACGCCGGCGAGACGTACGGCTCGCTCGCCGCGAGCGACGCCGACGCCGTCGTCCACATGGGCACGATCCCCTGGCCCCGCAGCCACCCGGAACACGTCACCTTCGAGAGCAACGCGATGTCGACCTACCACGTCCTCGAAGCCGCCACGGAACTCGGGTTGGAGGCCGTCGTCCTCCCCTCTAGCATCAACGTCATGGGCGCTGACTTCCAGAGCGCCCCGACCGACGTGCGCTATCTCCCCGTCGACGAGGACCACCCGCTCACGCCGCGGGACCCCTACGCGCTCGGCAAACAGACCACCGAAGCCCTCGGCGACGGCTTCGGCCGCCGCCCGGACGCGCCGCAGGTCGCCTCGCTCCGATACCCCTGGGTCGCCACGGACGAGCGGCTCCGCGAGCGGATCGTCGAGACCGACCGCTCGCTGGACGCGGTCCGCGAGCGCGGTCGCTCGACGCTCTTCTCGTACCTCCACGTCGCCGACGCGGCGACGATCGCCCGCCGCGCCGTCGAGACCGACTTCGACGGCCACGAGGCGTTCTGGGCCGTCGCCGCCGACACGAACGTCGATCCCCCCTCGAAGCGCCTCGCCGCCGAGTGCTACCCCGACGCCGAAGTTCGCGGCTCGCTCGACGGCAACGAGTCGCTGATATCGACGGACAAGGCCCGGGAGCTGCTCGGCTGGGAGCCCGAGCGCAGCTGGCGGGAGTACTGAGTCGCCGTCGCGAGCCCGTGCGAGCGGCGCGGAGCGGCCGCTGGGAGGACGAGGTCGAAGGAATCGAGCCGCGGGGTCGAAGACGACCGCTCGCTACCGGTCGGCCGTGGCGGTTCCGGTCTCGCTGTCGGACTCGCCCGAGCCGTCGGCCGATCCGCCCGCGGAGCCACTTCCGGAGCTGTCGCCGGAGTCGGAGCCGGAGCCACCGCCGACGACGCCGCCCTCGTCGGGCTCACCGGCGTCGTCGGTCGCGTTCGTCGATTCGACGACCTCGACGGGGACGGTGATCGGGTCGGGGACGGTGTACGGGACGCCGTCCTCGTCGACGACCCACTCGACGCGGAACGCGACGGTGTTGTTGCCGGTCGAGACCGTCTCCCGACCGAAGCGGTCGGTCTCGATCCGCAGGGCCCCGACCTCGACCGATCCGTTGGCGGTCGACCCGTCGTAGGCGGTCGCGGAGGCGGTCGCCTCGTCACGGCCGATGCCGGCACCCATCGAGATGCTGGAGGCGTTGATGCGGAGGTCCAGCCGCGGCCGGATAGCCGGGTCGCCCGTCCGGTTGGCCGACAGCGAGAGCGCGGAGACGCCGTTTTCGACGCCGGTCAGCGTGACGTTCGCCGCCGTCGTCCCGTCGGTGGGAACCGTCAGCGAACTCCGGTTGAGCGAGAAGCCGATCTCGCGGCCGGCGTCCTGAGCGACGACGAGTCGCCCGGAGGCGGCCGCGCCCGCCTCGCGAGTGTCGACGCTCGCGACGGTGACTTCGTAGAGGCCGGCGTCGAACGCGGCCGCGGAGACGTTCAGACGGAGTTCGTCGACGGTGCCGACCTCGATGCGGGCGACCTGCCGCCCGTCGACCGTCTCGACGCCGTCGAAGCCGTCGACCGTCTCGAAGGCGCCGCGGAGTTCGTCGGCCGAGGCGGACTCGCCGTTCGAGTCGGTCGCCGACGCGTGGAGCACGTAGTTCGACCGACCGGAGTGCAGCGACATCGAGACGCCGTCCTCGCCGGCGGCCGCGTCGACGAACGTCCGATTGGTCTCGAGGTGGAAGAAGTCCTGACTGCGCAGGTCGAACGCGGCGGCCGACCGGTCGCCCGTGTCGACGACCTGCCCGTCGTCGAGGACGACCGGCTCGCCGTCGGCGTTCCGGAGGACGTACTCCCCGGCGGGGAGCGTCGCCGATTCGAGGAGCGCTTCGCCGCCCTCGAAGTCGATCCGACGGACGACGTGCGGCTCGAACTCGTCGCGCTCGCCGGGGAGCGCGAGGAGTTCGTACGTCTCCTCGCCGGCACTGGCGTCGGCGAACCGGAGGTTCTGCCCGCGGTAGACCGTCTCGTTGGAGGTCGGTCCCCCGTCGGCCTCGAAGGCGTACTCGCCGCCGTCGCGGTGGGGCACGTCGACGGTCGTCGTGCTCACCGTGTAGTTCCCGTCGAGCACGCCGCCGAGACCGGCCAGCGTGACGGTGTCCTCGCCGAGGTGGGTCGCGGTCACCGAGCCGGTGAACGCGGCGGACTCGACGAATCGCTGGGCGCCGTCGGCGCCGACGCCGCGGAGGCGGACCTCCGTCGCGCCGTCCAGCGAGTACTCGCCCCGTTCGAGCAGGAGGACGCCGCCGTCGTTGGCGGCGACCCCCTGAACGTTCGCGCGGGCGTCGACGCCGTAGACGCGGCTCCAGCGGGTGACCCCCTCGTCGTCGAGGCGGCTGACCCAGGCGTTCGAACTGAACTCGCCGCCGAAGGAGCTCTGGGTCCCGGCCAGCAGGACGCCGCCGTCGTCGGTCGTGACCGCGCCGACGACGCGCTGGTCGACGCTCCCGCGGACCGTCGCGTTGAGTTCGACCGCGCCCGAGGCGCTGGTCTGCAGCACCCAGGGGTTCGAGTAGCCGGTCGTCCCGGCGACGAGGAACCCGTCGTCGGTCGTCCGGAGCGTCGTCGGTTCGGCGCTGACGTCGTAGGTCTCGGTCCAGATGGCGTCACCGCCGGTCAGTTCGGCCAGGTGGACGCCCCCCTCGTCGGGGAGCGCGTGGACGACCGCGACGCCCTGGTCGGTCGCGCGGAGCGTCTCGCCGGTCGCCCCGACGCCCGCGTAGCCGCTCGCGTTGATCTCGTAGCGCCAGGTCAGGTCGCCGTCCGCGGTGAGGTGGACGACCTCGGTGGTCGTCTCCGGCGGGTACGACTCGACCTGCGTCGGTCGCGTCGAGACGAGCGCGTACACGTCGCCGTCGGGACCGACTTCGATCGACGCGACCTGCGTCGTCGCGTTCACGGTCGAGAACGTCCGCTGCCAGACCGTGCGGCCGTCCTCGACGCGCACGAGCGAGCCGTTGACCGACTGAGGCGCGCGGCGGACGCTGTAGTTCTCGGGCAGCACCACGCCGCCCGCGATCGTCGCGTCGTCGGTCTTCTCGATCGCCGTCGGGACGACGTTCCCGTACGGGCTGTTCGACTGGGCGTCGGCCGCGAACGCGTCCGAACCGGTGGACGCGTCCGGCGCTGCCGACGCACTGGAGGGCCCTGCAGCGGTCACACCGGCCGGCACCACGGCGACGAGGGTGCCGACGACGACCAGTGCGGCCAGCCAGCAGGCTGTCGCTGTTCGTTCGCGAGGCATGTGCCCGGACCGACTCGCCCACGTACCGAGTAGGTACCGCTTGCTCAAAGAGCGCCTTTAGTCACCGCCCCGCACGCCCGCGCGACCCACGCTCGCGCGTCGTGACCGGGTTCGTGACGAGTCCGCCGACGCGTCGCGGCCGCTCCCGCCCGACGTTTCTTATCGGTCGGGGGCGTAGGTGAGCGCGTGCCAGTGGGATTCAAGCCCTCCGAGATACCGTGTTACGAGGACGCCGCCGAGCGCGACGCCGCCTACGAGCGCGCCGAGCGCGAGGGGACGCCCTTCTTCGCCGTCGAGCGCTACGACGAGGGCTACGCCGTGACCTACGACCTGCTACCCGCGGGCTGGGAGCTCTCGAAGCCCGCGCGCAAGGAGCTGGACGAACGGCTCACGCGCGAACTCGAGGCGGTCGTCGGCGACGAGTCGCTCCCGACGGGCGAGGTGAGCAAGAGCGTCGGCGACTCGCTCGGGAACGTCTCGCTGTTCGAGCGCGAGCGGACCGCCCGACGGGTCGCCGCCGTCGCCGCGCGGATCGCCCTCGACGAGAGCAACTGGGTGGAGGCCTCGCCGCCCGACGACGCGACCGGCGCCGAGTTCCGCCGTAACTGACCGGCTCGCGGTTCCCTCCCGGGTCGCTACGCCGTCTCGCCGAGCACTTCCTCGGCCCACGCCCCGGGGACGACGAACAACCGGTCGTCGGTCGAGCGGCCGTCGCTCGCCGCGAAGACGATGTCGTCCCCGCCCTCGACGGCCATCGGCCCGCCGGAGGCGTCGTCCCAGTGGTCGGTGACCTCGTCGGGGACGGTCAGGGTCCGCTCGTCGTCGACTCGCGTGCTGGCGACGTACTCGACGCCGTCGCCGTCTTCGAGCGGGTCGAACAGCTCCGAGAGGATCACCGTCCCGTCGTCGCGGACGCCCCAGTGGGCCTCTCCGCCGAGCGAGAGGAACCCCCGATTGAACGCCGCCTGCGGGACCGGCACCTCGTTGGCGTGTTCGTCGAAGGCGGCCGCACCCAGCCGGTCGTACTCGGCGGGCTCGTCGGCTTCCCGTCGCTCGGGTTCCGCTTCGCCGGCATCCGCCGCCGTCTCGGCCGCCTCGGCGTCGTCGGCTTCGACCGCGCCGCCGGTCCCGGACTCGCCGGGGTCCGCGTCGGTCTCGGCCTCGCTCTCGTCGATCGCCTCGTCGATGTCGGGGCCGGTGTCGACCGCGTCGGACTGGTCGATGTCGATGCGCTCGCCGCTCGGCTCGCGGCCGGCCCGGCGCTGGGCGGCCGCCACCGCGAGGAGCGCGCCGCCGACGACCAGTCGACCGAGCCCGCGTACCCGTTTCCCGACGCGCAGCGAGCGGACCCCTCGGAGCACGGTCGCGCCGCCGAGGACGCCCGCGAGGGCGCCCGACTTCGCGGCCTCGCGGACGCGCGCGCCGATTCCCGACGGCGACCTGTCGTCGTCGGACTGGTCCGAGTGTTCGGTGTCTTCGGTGGCGGTCGTGCCGTAGCTGGCGTCTTCCCGGCTCATGTCACGCCGTTGGAGCGCCGGTCGTAAATCCTCGCGGCCGGCGCCAGCGCGGGTCGGTTTCTTACGGGCGCGCGCCCTCCCGTCGGTCATGGACCACGTGGAGTACGTCTACACCGAGGGAATGGACGAGACCGAGATCGACGAGCGCGTGCGGGCGGGCGAACACGGCGTGCTCGCCCTCGCCGACGGGGGCGAGGCGTACGCGGTGCCGCTGAGCTACCACTACGACGGGGAGCGACTGCTCCTCCGGGTCAGCGACCACGACGACGCCGAGAAGGTCCGCTTTCTCGAACGGACCGAACGGGCGACGTTCGTCCTGTACGAGGGAACGACCGACGACTCCTGGAGCATCCACGTCCGCGGCCCCGCCCGGCCGTGGGACGGCGACGCCGACGACGCGACGCTCAACGAGTGGTTTCCGCCCTTTCGACTGTTCGACGAGCCCGTCGAAGACGTCGAGATGACGGTCTACGAACTCGTGATGGAGTCTGTCGTCGGTCGCCGAACGGTCGGGGAGTGAGCGGGTCGGCGACGGCCGGCCCTCCCGACGCTCGACGCCGCCCGCTCGTCCCGGGCGTTCGTCCGCGAGTCGGACGGCGCTCCCTGTGTTCCACGACGACCGCCGGGTTCGGACGGTCGATGTGGAACTGACCGAGCGCGACCCGTATCAGTCCGACGCCGCCGGATCGAGGCCACCGCCGTCGGTGACTTCGACGGACCCGTTCCGCACGACAGGCGGGTGCCGAAACGCCGCGGTCGAGGGCCCGTCGAGCGGCCGGCGCATCCGGACCGCGCCCATCCGTCCGCCCGCGTCGAAGGAGGGTTCGGACTCCGTTTCGAAGCCCAGTTCGTCGTAGACGTGCCGGGCGGCGCGGTTGTCGGGTTCGACGACGAGCGTGAGCGCGTCGCGGTCGGCGACGGCCGCCGCCGCGAGGACGTGTTTGCTCACCTCGGTCCCGAGCCCGCGGTCCTGGGAGTCCTGGTGGACGAACACCGCGAACTCCGGTTCGACCGCGTCGGTCGGCGTGTACAGCGCGTGGCCGACCAGCCGGTCGTCGCCCTCGACGACGAAGTTACAGCCGTCTTCGAGGCAGTCGTCGATCCAGTCCTCCAGCCGCGGGCGGTGGCGCGGCGGGAGTCCCTGGGCTTGCTCGCCCGGCGCGAAGTCGTCGTACATCTCGATCAGCGCCTCGCGGTCGGCGTCCGTCGCGGGGCGGACCAGCCACGCCTCGCCCGCCCGGTCGACGAATCGCGGGCACCGCGGCGGGCAGTGAGCCGATCCCTCGCACTCCGTCGGCGCCCAGTACGAACAGGTCCCGTCGGCGTCGGTCATACACGAGGGTCTCTTCCCGAGAGGGATAAGGGGGCCACCGCGCTCTCAGTCGCTGGGAACGGCCGCGGGTCGGCGGTCGCCGCCGGCCGTTCAGCGGTCGTTTGACCCTCCAGAAGGCCCTTTCGGATACCGCCAGTAGGTCCGACCATGACGACTCGACGCCGAACGCTCGCTCTCGCAGGGGGGGTACTCGCGTCGCTGACGGGCTGTCTCGGCGACGGTGACGAGGCCGGGAACGGGGCCGACGGCGGGACGCCGACGGGGACCGACGACGCCGCCCCGACACCCGCGCCCTCCGCGACGCCCACGCCGGGTCCCGAGGGGACGCCGACCGTCGCCGGCACGGACCGACCGGACCGAACTGCCGACCGCGTCACCGCGGCCCCGCCGGCGACCGTCACTCGCGTCTCCGCCGACCTCCCCGACTGGACCGCCGACCGCTGGGTCGACACCGACCACGCGCACGTCCTCGGCATCGACGCGGGAGACGGCCGGCTCTACGTCACGATGGGCGACGAGGACGGACCGTCAGCCGTCGCCGCGCTGTCCCCCGGCGGCGCGGAGTTCGACTGGGTGCAGTCGTTCGCGGGTGAGCCCACGGCGGGCTCACTTCACGAACCGACCGACACCGCCCAGATCTGGGGCGTTACCGTCGAGGACGGGGCGGTCTACAGCGTCCACGGCCGCGCGGAGTCCTACGAGTGGACCGCGCTCCACGCGCTCGACCCGGGTTCCGGGACGCACCGCTGGTCGTTCGAGCGCGAGCGGTATCTCGGGGTCGCCGGGTTCCTCGACGGCGCTGTCGTCGTCCGGGCCACGGAGTTCTTCGAGCCCGAACACAGCCACGACACCCCCGAGGAGCCGCTGGAGACGACGGTGTACGCCGTCGACCCCGGCGGCGGCGACTCGCAGTGGTCGGCGTCGGTCGCGGGGACGAACGCCCTCGCGGTCGGGTCCGACGCGGTCTACGTCGCCACCGGCCGAACGCTGTCGGCGTACGGCTCCGGCGGCGAACTGCGGTGGGAGCGTGCCCTCCCCGCTACCGTTCGGCTGGCGACCGTCCTCGGCGACACGGTCGTCTGCTCGGTCGGCGAGAGCGCCGACGACTCCTCGCTCGTCGGCGTCTCGACCGACGGTGCGAACCGGTGGACGGTCCCGCTGTCGACGCGATGGTTCGTCCCGGTCGGCGACCGAGCGTACGTCGGGAACGACTCGGTGGCGGCGGTGACCGCCGACGGGACCGTCGCCTGGCGCGTCCCCGCCCCCGCCCACGACCCGCTGCTGGCCGCCGACGGGAGTCGGCTGTACACGCGGACGAACGTCCGGATGAACGCCGTCGACGCCTACGACCTCCCCGGCGGCGACCGCCCGTACCGGTTCGTCACCCCCTCCGACAACGGCTGGCCGGTCGCCGCCACGAGTGAGACGCTCGTCGCCGAAGCGATCACCCCAGAGAAAGCCGACTTCACCAGCCTCTTCGCCGTCGACGCCGCGACCGGCGAGCCCCGGGCGGTCTACCGGCCGAGCGACTCGGTGATGACGGTGTTGGGATTCGACGGAGACGTCTACGCCGCTTTCGGGGACGGGCGCCTCGGCGTGTTCGGGGGCGCCGAGTAGCGCGGTCGGCGGGTCCGGCCGGTCGCTGGCCGGCCCGCTCATACGGATTGTTGCAAGTGGCTCCCGGGTCGACCGCACGCAGTCGTGCGGTCGATCCCGAGATGTCTCGCAGTAATCCGTATCACTCCTCGTCGAGTTCCTCCTGCCAGTTCTGGACTTTCGCCATCAGCTCGACCGGCGGCGTCTCGTTCACGTCCAGCTCGCGCAGCTCGTCGACGACCGCCTCGACTTCCGGGTCGACCGCGGCGGTCGTGTCGCCGGCCGACTCGCCGACCGCGTGACTACCGTCGGTGGCGATTTGCTCGCCGCCCGACTCCGCCTCCGCGTCGGCCGCCGGCCCGGCGTCGCCGGCACTGCCCGTCGTGAACTGCCCGCTGCTCAGGTCGAAGACGGCCTGCGTGGTGCCCGACCCCGAGTCGCTGCCGCGGACCTCGATGGCCTCCTCCTCGCGCAAGCGGTCAAGCACGTCACGCGACCGATCGACGACGGGATCGGGCACGCCCGCCAGGTCGGCGACGTGGATCCCGTAGGAGCGGTCGGTCGGCCCGTCCTCGACGGTCCGGAGGAAGGTCACGTCGCCGTCGCGCTCGTCCGCGGCGACGTGGACGTTCTGAACGGTCGGCAGCTCCTCGCCCAGCACCGTCAGCTCGTGGTAGTGCGTCGCGAACAGCGTCTTCGCGGCGACGTTGTTGACAATGTACTCGCTGGCCGCCCACGCGATGGAGATGCCGTCGTAGGTCGCGGTGCCCCGTCCCACCTCGTCCAGGATGACGAGCGACTCGTCGGTCGCCGAGTGGAGGATGTTCGACAGCTCCTGCATCTCGACCATGAACGTCGAACGGCCCTGCGCGAGTTCGTCCAGGGCGCCGACGCGCGTGTAGATGCCGTCGACCAGCCCCACCCGCGCCGACCGAGCGGGGACGAAGCTTCCGACCTGCGCGAGCAGCGTGATGAGCGCCGCCTGGCGCATGTACGTCGACTTCCCGCTCATGTTCGGACCGGTGACGATCAGGAACTGCCGGTCGTCGTCCATGTAGAGGTCGTTCGGGACGAACTGCGTCGTCTGCTCGACGACCGGATGTCGGCCCTGATCGACGGACAACTCGCGGCCGTCGGACAGTTCGGGGCGCGTCCAGTCGTTGCGGACGGCGTGGGCGGCCAGACTCGCCAGCGCGTCGCACTCGGCGAGCGCCCGCCCCGTCTCCTGCAGGACTTCGGCGCGGGCCGCCACCCGGTCGCGCAGCCGCTCGAAGATCTCCCGCTCCATCTCGTGACGACGCTCCTCCAGTCGGAGGATCTCCCGCTCGCGCTCCGCCAGCTCGTCGATCACGTACCGCTCGGAGTTCTTGAGCGTCTTTATCTGCTCGTACTCCTCTGGCACCCGGTCGGTCTCGCTCTTGCCGACCTGGATGTAGTAGCCGTCGGTCTTGTTGCGGTCGACCGAGAGGTGCGTGATGCCCGTCCGCCGCTTCTCCCGCTCTGGCAACGTCTCGATCCAGTCCAGCGCGGCCTCGTGGTCGTCGACGATCGCGTCCAGTTCGGCGTCGAACCCTTTCCGGATCAGTCCGCCCTGAGTCACGGTCCCGGGCGGCTCCTCGACGAGCGCCTCGTCCAGATCGGCCGCGAGTTCGGCCGCCGCCTCGCGGTCGGGCCGTTCCAGCACCTCGGCCAGTGGCGAGTCGGCGAGGCGCTCGGTCTCGGCGACCAGTTCGCCGACCGCCGGCAACAGCGCGAGCGTCGTCTGCACCGCCCGCAGGTCGCGAGCGTCGGCGCTTCCCGAGGCGGCCTTCGAGGCCAGCCGTTCCAGGTCGTAGGCGTCGCCCAGCGTCTCGCGCAACTGGTCGCGGGCCATCGCCGACTTTGCGAGCGCGGCGACGGCGGACTGGCGGCGCGTCAACTCCTCCCGCGAACGGCGGGGGCGCTGGAGCCACTCCCGGAGGAGTCGCCCCCCGGCGCTGGTGACGGTGTGGTCGACCGTGTCGAAGAGGGAGCCGTCCCGGTCGCCCTGCATCGTCTCCGTGAGTTCGAGGTTGCGCTGGGTGGTCGCGTCGAGGTCGACGTACGCCGACTCGTCGAACGACTGGAGTCGAGTCATCGACGCCAGCACGCCCGCGCCCGTCTCGTCGACGTAGGAGACGACCGCGCCCGCCGCCCGAACCGCGGCCTCCGCGTCGGCGATGCCGACGCTCTCCAGCGTCTCGCCGCCGAACTGCTCGCGCACGCGGTGGCGCGCTCGACCCGGCGCGAACGCCTCGGTGGTGTGCAGCGACAGCGACGCGTCTGTCCGCTCGCGAACCTCGTCGAGGAAGGCGTCGTCCGCGCGGATCTCCGGGCCGGGCAGCACCTCCGCGGGGTCGAACTTGTACAGCTCCGTCAGCGCCGCGCTCGTCGCGTCGGTGCCCGACTGCTCGGTGACGAGGAACTGCCCCGTCGTCACGTCCGCAACGGCGATGCCGTAGGTCGCGTCGCCGTCACTCCCCTCGTCGCGCACCACCGCCGCGAGGTACTGCGCGTCGTCGTCGCTCGTTTCGAGGTGGGTGCCCGGCGTCACGATCCGCGTGATCTCCCGTGCGTGGCCGTCGTCGGTCTCGTACTGGTCGGCGACGGCCACGCGGTAGCCCCGCTCGACCAGCGCGGAGAGATACGGCGTCAGGTCGTCCAGCGGCACGCCGGCCATGGGGTACGAGGAACCGTGCGACCCCTTCTGGGACACCTTCAGATCCAGCTCGTCGGCGACGAGCTCGGCGTCCTCCGCGAAGAACTCGTAGAAGTCGCCGCACTGCATCGCGAGAATGTCGGCGTCGGTCTCCTCCTTGAGCGAGAGGAACTCCCCGACGATACCCGTCGCCTCTATCATACACGGAGGTGTGTCCGAACTCGGGTAAAAGGCTACGGGTCCGGAGCGAACGTGGTCTCTCGTATTCGCGGGAGTGCTCCATCGAAACGACTCGGTGGTCGACGAAAGATATTCGCGGTTCGAATACATCGTATGCAACATGAGTACGTCGATTCGCATCTCCGAAGCGACGAAGCGGAAACTGGAGGCCGTCAAGCGGGACGACGAGACGTTCGACGAGCTGCTCGACAGACTCGCGGTCAGCCGAACCGAAGGTGATGTCCGTGAGATGGCGGGATTCGGTGGCGAAGGCGTCGCCGACGGGATGGAAGACGCCCGCGAAGACCTGAACGAGTCGCTCGACGAGCGGGCCGGGCAGTGAGATGCTCTGTCTGGACAACGATGTCTTCCGGAAGTACACCACCGACCCACCCGACCAGGACGTAGTCGACTATCTGGTCCATCGTCGCGACGAAACGTGGGCGTTGCCCGCAGTCGTCCTCTTCGAGTGGTTGCAGGTGTACGAGAGCCACGACACGATTCGAACGAGACGATCCCAGGTCGACTCGGTTATCGACGAGGTACTCGCACTCGACGACGAGGTCGCCGTCGAGGCGGCGAACATGCGTGCCCGCCTCGCGGCGACGGACACGACGCTCGATCTCGCCGACCTCTTGATCGCTGCGACGGCGCGAAACGCGAATGCCACGCTCGTCACCGCGAACGAGAACGATTTCGACAAGCGAGCGATCCACGAGCTGATGGACGTCGATATCGTCGACACGTAGGCCGGTTCTCGACCGCGCTGTTCGGCGCTACGCGTACTCGACGCCAGCCTCGTCCAGTTCGTCTTTCAGCGCCTCGGCCGCGGCCGCGAACCCTTCGGGGCCGCTGTACCCGTAGTCCGAGCCCGCGAACGCGAGATGGGGCTCCAGCGACAGCGCACCGTCGAACCCGCGCTCGTGCAACGCGGCCACGGTCTCGCCGATGCGGCCGTCACCCTCGCCGGCCGGACGGATCCCGCCGCGCTCGCCGAACTCCGCGTCCTTGACGTGGACCTGGTCGACGTACTCGACGACCTGCAGGAGCGCGTCGGGGTATGGCTGGGCGCCGACCTCCAGGTAGTTCGCCGGGTCGAAGACCGCGCGCAGGTGCGGCGAGTCGACGGTCGTCAGCAGGTCGCGCATCCGCCCGGGCGCGTCGCCGTAGATGTCCTTCTCGTTCTCCAGGAGGAGCGTCACGCCGGCGTCCTCGGCCTTCTCGACGGCGACCTCGGTCCGGCGCAGGACTTCCTCGCGGTGGTCGGCCGGGTCCTCGCCGTCGGGGAGGTAGTAGGAGAACACCCGCACGCCGTCGGCGTCGAAGCGGTTCGCGAGTTCGAGCGCCCGGTTGAGGCGCTCCATATGGGGTTCGAAGTCGTCCCCGATCCCGATCTTGCCGATCGGCGAGCCGATTGAGGTGACCGAGAACCCGCGGTCGTCGAGCGTCGCGTCCAGTTCGTCGAGCCGGTCTTCCGAGAGGTCGAGCGCGTTTTCGTTCCAGACTCCGCGCAGGTCGAGGTGGGAGATGTCCAGCGATTCGAGCGTCGAGAGCTGGTCGTCGAGGTCGTCGGCGATCTCGTCTGCGAACCCGCTGATCGGCAGGGCGTCGGCCATGGCTCGGCGGTCGACTCCAGGCACCGTCTGTCTTGCGACCCCGGAGAGCGGCGCCCGTAGTCCGCTATCCGACCCTCACCGGCTCGCCCCGCTCGGCGGACTCGTAGATGGCCTCGATTATCGCGACGGCCTTCCGGGCCTCGCTGGCGTCGAGCATGTACGGCTCGCCGCTGGCGCGGGCGTCGAGGAAGTCGGCGATGTTGCGCCGGTGGTTGGCGTAGTCGATGCTCATCGGGTCGGCCGCGCCCCCGCCCGACTCGGTCTCGCCGAACTCCGCACGCACGTCTTCGTCGCCCTCGCGCTCCTCGCGGAACCGCCAGGTGACGAGTTCGTCCTCCACGACCTCGGCGGTCCCGTCCCGCCCCGCGATCTGGAGGCGTTTCAGTGACCCGGGGTACATCGAGGTCGCCCCCAGAATCTGCCCGAGGGTGCCGTCCCGGTAGCGGAGGACGGCCACCGCCGAGTCCTCGACCTCCACGATGTCGTCGTCGTGGGCCCGGCGGGCGGTGTAGGCGAACACCTCCTCGACGGGGTTCACGCTCGTCCCGTCGGCCCCGGTTCCCGCGCCGTCCCCGCCGGCGCCCGCCGCGCTCGCGATCCACTGGACGGCGTCGATGCCGTGGATCGACTGGTTCATCAGCGCGCCGCCGCCGTCCAGGTGTTCGGTCCCCTGCCAGGCGCCGTCGTAGTAGTCGTCGTCGCGCCACCACGGGACGTAGGCGTTGGCGACCGAGAGCCCCCCGAAGCGGCCCTCGGCGGCGGCTTCCCGCAACCGGCGGACGACGGGGTTGTACCGCTGGTTGAAGATGCCGCCCAGCCGGATCCCCGCCTCGTCGGCGGTGGCGACCATCTCGTCGATGCGGTCGGTCGTGATTTCGAGGGGCTTCTCGCAGAGCACGTCGACCCCGCGGTCGGCGGCCGCCAGCGCGGGTTCGAGGTGGGCGCCGCTGGGCGTGCAGACCGAGAGCACGTCGACGGCCTCGGCGTCGAGCATCGCTTCCGTGTCGGCGTACCAGGTGCAGCCGTACTCCTCGGCGAACTCGCGGCCGCGGGCTTCGGTTCGACAGGACCCGGCCACGAGTTCGGCCCCGTCGATGTCGGCGATCGATTCGGCGTGCATCGCCGCGACGGCGCCGATCCCGGCGATCGCGATGCGGGCTGTCATGTGGCGGCGTTCTCGACCCCCCGGCAAAAAACCACTCAAGCGGGCGAACCGTTCCCCGAACCGGTCGCGGTGCCCGCTGACGCGCGACCACCGTGTCGTCTCCCGTCCCCCAGTTCGGTGGTAGCTACCACCTACCGGAGCGAAGGCGGGCCGTTTTTACCCCTTCCGCCGGTCGAATCGGGACGAACAGATGGCCCTCCTCGATCCGGTCCGGCGGGCGAAACGCCAGGTCGGCGACGACCTGCGCGCCGACCCGTACCTCCCCTACATCCTGCTCGCAGCCCTCCTGCTGTCGTCGTTCTGGGTCTGGCACCGGCTGCCCAACTTCGCGACGCGGGACGAACGGTGGCGCGTTGTCGACCCCGTCGAGGTGCTGGCGACCGTCCTCGACGACCCGCGACTCGGATCGGTCTCCGACGGCGTCGGCTACTGGCGGACCTACGGCTCGGCGATGTACCTCGCCGCCGTCGCCCTGCTGCCCGTGCTGGTCGTCGCCGTCGCGACGGACGCGCTGCCCGCGTTCACCGACATGGGTCGCCACCTCGACGTGGGCTTCTGGACCCACTGGCTCCGGACGCCCGGGTGGATGTGGACCTGGAGCGTCCTCCTCGTCCGGCTGGCCAACGTCGCGATGGCCGTCGGCTGCGTCTACGTCGCCTATCGCATCGGGACGACGCTCCGGGACCGCCCGACCGGTCGGCTGGCGGCCGCCCTGCTGACGGTCACCTGGGCCGTCCTCATCCTCGCCCACGAGGGCGGCGAGGACATCCCCTCCCTGTTTTTCCTGCTGTTGTCGCTGTACTTCGCGATCCGGTACGTCGAGACCGGCGTCGACCGGCTGTTCTACTGGGGCGCGCTCGCCGGCGGCGTCTCCATCGCGTTCAAGCTCTCCGGGGGCGTGAGCGCGGTGATGCTCGGCGTCGCGCACCTCCAGCGCGCCCGCCGCTCCGAGGCGGGGCTCGTGCGCGGGGCCGTCCGCCCGCGGTTCCTCGCGACGGGCGTCCTGATCGGGGTCGCGACCATCGCTGTGGGGTATCCGAGCATCCTCTTCGGCGCCCCGGCGGAGTTCGGCGCTCGGCTCTCCCGCGCGTTCGGGTCGAAGTCCCAGCCCCACGGCTGGCTCGTCCAGCCGAGCTGGTGGTGGATCCTCCGGAGCTACCTCCACGGCGTCGGGCTCCCGCTGGCCGCGGGCCTGGCCGGCGGCGCGCTGGCGGCCCTGCGGCGGGTCCGAGAGGAGTCGCTCCCCGCCGACGGACTCAGGATGGCCCTGGTCGGCGTCGGCGTCTACCTGGCGGTGTTCTCCTCGTGGCGCTACGTCCGCACCCACCACCTCCTGCCGGTGGCCGCGCTGCTGGTCGTCGTCCTCGCCGTCGTGCTCGCCCGCCTGCGCGACCGCAGACCCGCGGTCGGGCGGGCGGTCGTGGCGTTCCTGCTCGTCACCAGCGCGGTCTACGCGGGCGCGGGAACGCTCGCCTACGCCTCCCAGCCCCGCGACCAGGCGGTCGACTACCTGCGGACGAGCGCGGGGGCCGACGACACCATCGAGACCTACACCTACGACCCGCAGGACGCCGCCGTCCCCCACACCGACCGCGTCGACGCCCGCTTCGGCGTCGGCGCCGACGCCTTCGAATCACGCTGTCCGGAGTACGTCGTCCTCAACTACCACAACGCCGTCCTCTACCTCGCTCCCGACAGCTGGGGCAAGCGGGCGGAGGTCCTCTCGAACGACGCGGTCGAGGAACACGTCCGCACCCTGCTCGCCGAGGACACCTACCCCTACGAGATAGTCGGCGAGTACGGCCGGACGCCGCGGTTCCTCGACGGGAAGGGGCGCGCGCCGATGTACCAGCGGCTCCTCAGGGTGAGCGTCCGCCCGCGCACGATGCAGTACGGCGACCCCCAGGACATGGGCGTCGACCAGTACACGGTCGTTCTCCGTCGGACGGGAGCCTGCGAGACGTGACAGGATCGGCGGTCGGCGCCGATTTCGCGTCACCGCGAGTGTGCGCGGCCACCGCTATACCGGGGTTTAAGCGGGCTCGTTCGCTAGCGGCGAGTACATGAGCGACAGCGAGTACGACGTGGTCGTGGTCGGCGGCGGGCCCGCGGGCCTGACCGCGGCGCTGTACACCACGCGACTGGGGCTGGACACGGCGCTGGTCGACCGCGGCGGCGGCCGCGCCGCGATGATGCAGGACACCCACAACGTCATCGGCGTCACCGAGGAGACCAGCGGCGTCGAGTTCCTCGAGACCGCCAAGGCGCAGGTCGAGTCCTACGGCGCCGACGTACACCGGGACTTTATCGAGGCCGCCGAGCGCCTCGACGACGGGTCGTTCGCCCTCGAAGGCGGCGACGCGACGTACGGCGCCGACAGCGTGGTCCTGGCGACGGGCTTCTCGGACGCGCGGCCGGACCCGCCGCTGCCGCCGACGGGCCGCGGGCTCCACTACTGTCTGCACTGCGACGCCTACATGTTCGTCGACGAGCCGGTGTACGTGATGGGGACCGGCGACTCGGCGGCCTACGTCGCGATGATCATGCTGAACTTCACCGACGACGTGGACGTGTTGCTGCGGGGCGACGACCCCGAGTGGAGCGACGACACGGCCGAGATGCTGGACGACCACCCCGTCGAGGTCGTTCGCGAGGAGATCACGGCGTCCAATCGCGACGACGACGGCTGGCTCGAATCCTTCGAGTTCGAGGACGGGACGGTCCGCGAGTACCGCGGCGGCTTCCCGATGCTCGGGTCGGAGTACAACACCGACCTCCACGAGTCGCTGGGCTGTGAGATAACCGACGACGGCACCGTCGCCGTCGACGATCACGGCCGCACGAGCGTCGACGGCGTCTACGCCGTCGGCGACGTGACCCCCGGCCACAACCAGATCCCGGTCGCGATGGGTCAGGGCGCGAAAGCCGGCATCGCCATCCACATGGACAGCCGGCCGTTCCCGCGCTCGACCGAGGATATCGAGGACCTGGGAGCGGTTTCGTCCGGTGACGTGCCCGCGATCTCCCAGGAGTTACTCGCGACGGCGGTCGCTCACGAGGGCCACGCCGCCGGGCCGCGGGTCGAGGCCGCCGAGGAGAGCGAGAGCGGCGAACAGCCCGCCGACGACGACTGACCGACCGGCGGGCCTGACTCTCGACCCAAAGCTTGAATTGTGTCGTCGAGAGTGAACTCCGTATCATGGAACAGTCCGTATCCGCGTCCGCGGAACGGTCCGCGTTCGAAGTCGCCGCCGCGGCCGAGTCCGACCACCGCGAGCAGGCGACCGACCCCCGAGTCGGGCGAGGTGAGTGAGGCGTGCCGGCGAAGACGGGGGCGTCCCACGCGCTCGCCGCGCTCGTGAGCATGCTGGCCGGTTCGGTCCTCTCGAAGTACGTCTCGGAGGTCGTCCCGCCGCTGGCGTCGACTGGTGAGGCGGTCTCGTCGCTTCTGGTCGCGGCGACCGGCGTCGCGCTCCCGCGGCCGCTGACGGGGTCGCTCGTGATCGTGCTCGCGCTGTCGTTCGTCTGGGGCACGATCTACCACTACGCCCGTCACTGACGCGCCGACCGAGCGCCCGACCCGAGGCGACCGGCGTCACCGCTCGGCGTCGATCCCGTACACGTGGTCGACGCCGAGGTAGACGAACCACACCATCCAGACGGTGAAGATGACCAGCCACGCGCCGTACTGGACGTAGGGGTGGGGAACGAGGACGTAGGCGACGACGAGAAGCGCGACGGCGCTGACCGCGGCGGCCACGTTGTACCGCGTCGGCGCCAGGGCGTCCGCGAGCAGGTCGCGCATCGGGTGTGCCGTTCGGCCTCGCACCACATTACTGTTGGCGGGCGGGCCGGGCGCTCACTCGCACCGCGCGTCGACGATCAGATCGAGCAGTTCCCGGACGGCGCGCTGGCTCTCCAGCCGATAGTCGGCGGCGGTCCCGCGCTCGCCGACGAGGACGCCGAACCCGCGGTCGCGCTCCCGCAACGCCTCGAACGCGTCCTCGTCGGTCACGTCGTCGCCGACGTAGAGCGGGAGCCAGCCGTCGGGCGCCTCGTCGACCAGCCGATCGACGGCGCGGCCCTTGTCCCAGTCGACGGCGGGGCGGATCTCGCGGATGGCCTTGCCGTCACGGATCTCGAGGGACCCGCCGTCGGCGGTCGTCACCTCCTCGACCGTCTCTCCGACGACGCGCTCGACCTCGGGGACGCGCTCGTCGGGCACTCCCCTGACGTGGACCGTCGCGGTCAGGTCCTTGTCCTCGATCCCGACGCCGGGGACGTGCGCGAGGCGGTCGCCGAGGCGGTCGCAGACCCGCGAGACGGCCGCGGTGCTTCGGCGGGCGGCGGCGGCGACCGAACGCTGGCCGTCGACGCGTCGTTCCAGGCCGTGGTTGCCGGCGTACGCGAGGCCGTCCACGTCGACGCGGTCGCGCAGGTCTTCGAGTTCGCGGCCGCTGACGACGGCGACGCGGACCGACTCGCACTCGCGGAGGGCGACGAGACGCTCGCGGAGCGGCGGGGGCATGGCGGCGGCGCCGGGGTCGTCGACGATGGGGGCGAGCACCCCGTCGAAGTCGAGGCAGCAGACGACACCGGGCGCGGCCGCGAGGCGGTCGGCGACGGTCTCGCGGGCGCGCCACAGCGGCGTGGCGTCGTACGGATTGCTCTCAGCCATTTCACAGCAACCGCCCGTGATCGGGCGGTTGTCGTGGGACACAGTGAGAGCGATCCGTATCAGTGGTCTGCACGCGTCGGGACACCCCCGTCGGCGCTGGCGACGTCGGCGACCGCGCCGAGCACGTCGCCGAGCCACGAGTCGAGGTCGTCGTCTTCGACCCCGTCTGCCAGCGCGTTCGCGCGCCGGCGGCGTTCGCGCTCGGACATCGACAGCGCGTCGTCGAGCGCGGCGGCGAAGCCCGCCGTGTCGTGCGGGCGGACGGAGACGGCCCACTCGCCGAGGGTGTCGTGGGCGCCGGCCTGGTCGCTGAGGACGAGCACGCCGGGGTCGTCGGCCTGGGCGGCGACGTACTCCTGGGCGACGAGGTTCATCCCGTCGCGTACGGGACTGACGACCCCCAGGTCGGCCTCGCGGTACAGCCCCGCCAGGCCCTCGTTCGAGATCATGTCCGTCGTGTAGACGACGGGGCGCCAGTCGTCGGTGGCGAAGCGGTCGTTGACCCGGTCGACGGCCGCCTCGACGCGGTCCTGGTAGTCGGCGTAGGCGGGGATGACCGAGCGGCTCTCGGTGCCGATCTGGACGAACGTGACCTCGCCGCGGTACGCCGGGCGCTCGGCGAACAGCCGCTCGAAGGCGTCGAGCCGCTGGACGACCCCCTTGGTGTAGTCGAGGCGGTCGACGCCGACGGCGAGCCTGGTGTCGCGGTCGATCCCGCGGTTCTTCCGGAAGGCCGCGCGGAAGCCGGTGGCGTCCACGCTCTCGGCCTGCTCGCGGATGCGGTCGACCGGGACGCCCATCGGGGCGGCCCTGACCGTCGTCGTCCGACCGCGGTAGTCGACGGTGCCGGCGTCGACGTCGACGGTGGCCCCGTCGAGCCCGCGGTCGGCGCTCCGCAGGAAGTTCTCGCAGTAGCGCGGGACGTGGAAGACGAGCAGGTCGTTGCCGAGCAGGCCGTCGAGGACCGCCTCGCGCTCGGGGCAGGCCCGGAACGTGTCCCAGCTGGGCCACGGGATGTGCCAGGTGTGAGCCAGCGTGGGGGTGGTGCCACCGGTGCGGTCGGCCGGGTCGTCACCGCGCCCGTCGGTGTCGCTCCCGACCCGCTCGCGAAGCCGCCGGGGCGCGAGCGCGAGGTGGTAGTCGTGGAGCCAGACGAGCGGGTCGCCGTCGGCGTCGGTCGCGGCGGCGGCCATCGCGTCGGCGAACTGGTCGTTGACCCGCCGGTAGTCCGCCCAGGCGTCGCCGCAGCTCTCGACGGTGCCCAGCGCCGCGTGACACAGCGGCCACAGCACCTGGTTGGACACCTCGTAGTAGTACCCCTCGAGTTCGTCCTCGTCGAGCCACAGTCGCCGGAGGGCGTAGGTGTTCTCCGCGTCGTCGTCGGGCGGGACCGTCACCGTGTCGTCGGCGTCGACGACGGTCGCGTCGGCCTCGCCGTCGCCCCACGCGATCCATGTGCCGTCGACGCGGCGCATGACCTCGTCGAGACCCGCGGTCAGTCCGCCGGCCGGCCGGTCGACCGTCACCGCGCCGTCGTCGCCGTAGTCGTGTCTGTACGGTTGCCGGTTCGATGCGACGACGAGTTCGTCGCCCGCCGCCGACAGGAGTCGGTCGAGGTCGGCCTCGACTCGGTCCGCACGCAGGTGTGTGTTCGGCATGTCGAGCTACTCCCCTTTCCCCCGCCAGGGGGGTATGGCCGCGGCTTGCACCTGCGGGTGCGCGGCGCGTCGCTTCCCGCCGCGGTATCCGGCGGTAAGCCCCCTTTAATCGGCGTTCGCGGCGGGGGCGTCGTCGCTGCCGTCGCCGGGCGATCCCGCCTGTCGGCGGATCGCCCGCACCCGCTCGGGGATCGGGGGGTGCGTGTAGTGGAACGTCTCGTAGAGCGGATGCGGGAAGGGGTTCGAGAGGTTCTCGCTGGCCAGCCGAGTGAGCGCGCCGACCATCGGCTCGCCGTCGCCCATCACCTCGACCGCGAAGGCGTCGGCCTCGCGCTCGTGTGCCAGCGACAGCCTGTTCTCGATCGGGCTGGTCAGCCGCGAGAGGGGCTGGAGGACGAGCGCGGCCAGCAGGAGCCCCGCGTACACCGGCTTCCCGGCCCCCGTCGCGAGCCCGAACATCTCGTAGAGCCAGGGGCCGGTCACCAGCTGGAAGGCGACGAACAGCAGGATTCCCATCTGGACCGCAGAGCTACCGATACGCTTCCAGATGTGGGCTTTCTTCCAGTGGGCGAGTTCGTGAGCCAGGACGCCCTGTAGCTCGTCGGTCTCCATCTGTTCGACCAGCGTGTCGAAGAGGACGACCCGCTTGGTCGCGCCGAACCCGACGAAGTAGGCGTTCGAGTGGCCGCTCCGACGGCTGGCGTCCATCACGTAGATCTGCGAGCACTCGAAGCCGGCGCGGTCGAACACCTCGGTGACGGCGTCGTGTAGCTCGCCCGCCTCGACGGGCTCGAAGTCGTTGAACAGCGGGGCGATCACCCGGGGATAGATCACCATCATCGCCAGCGAGAACGCGACGAACAGCGCCCAGGCGCCGAGCCACCACAGAGACGGGACCGACTCGACGACCCACATGACCGCCGCCGCGAGAACGGCGGTGAACGCGAGCGCGACCGCGAGTCCGACGACCGTGTCCCGGAGCCACAGCCGCGGCGACTGTTCGTTGAACCCGAATATCTCCTCGACGACGAACGTGTCGAACAGGTCGAACGGGACAGACGAGACCTGGAGGACGACGGCCACGCCGAGGAAGAAGACGACGCCCGAGGGAACGGTCCCGAGCCCCAGCGACTCGACGGCGGCGACCGCGTCGGCCAGAAGGCCCGAGTACAGCACCAGCAGGACCAGGGCGAGGCCGACCCACGCCTCCAACTGCGAGGCGCCCGCCCTCGCCCGCTGGTAGCCCAGGAGTTCGTCGGTGTCTTCGACGTCGAACCGGTCGTCGAACCACCCGCCCTCGCGGGTCGCGGTTGCACCGCTCTCCCGGTCCGAGGGCTCCCGTCGGTCGCCCTCGCGGATCGCCTCGGCGCCGTACCGGACGTTCAGCGCCGCCAGCCAGGTGAAAAACGCCTCCGTCCCGACCAGCAGGACGAGGAAGGCGACGTGGAATGCGAGCATGCGGCTTGCTACGGAATCAGCCCATTAAATCCCCCCGTTACCGACCACGACGACCCGCCGGGACCGGTTCGGCGGTGTCGCGGCCGGGTCTCGAATTCCCACCGTTCGACGGGGTGAGCGAGCGGTCTGTGTCGAGGTGTGATTCGGACGACGGGAGCGGATTGCTCCTATCCAAAGGAAGCCTTATGCAACAACAACACAGCTAGAACAATGACTAATGAGCAACAAGGAGCCGAACCCACAGACACGGAAGCGCAACCGTGACTGGTGGCCGAACACGCTCGATCTGAGCATCCTCGACCAGAACGCCCGCGACAGCGGGCCCTACGGGGACGACTTCGATTACGCCGAGGCGTTTCAGGAACTCGACCTCGACGAGGTGAAATCCGACATCGAGGAGGTCATCACGACCTCCCAGGACTGGTGGCCGGCCGACTACGGCCACTACGGTCCCTTCATGATCCGGATGGCGTGGCACAGCGCCGGCACGTACCGCGCGTACGACGGTCGCGGCGGCGCGGCCGGCGGACAGCAGCGGTTCGCCCCGCTCAACAGCTGGCCCGACAACGCGAACCTCGACAAGGCGCGGCGACTGCTCCAGCCGGTCAAGCAGAAGTACGGCCGCAACCTCTCGTGGGCAGACCTGATCATCCTGGCGGGGAACGTCGCCATCGAGTCGATGGGGTTCAAGACGTTCGGCTTCGGCGGCGGTCGCGAGGACGACTTCGAACCCGACGAGTCCGTCGACTGGGGCCCCGAAGACGAGTGGGAGGCCGACGACCGCTTCGAGGAAGCCGGCGAGATCCAGGAAGGGCTCGGCGCCTCCGTCATGGGGCTCATCTACGTGAACCCCGAGGGCCCGAAGGGGCAGCCCGACCCGATGGCCTCGGCGAAGAACATCCGCCAGACGTTCTCCCGGATGGCGATGGACGACAGGCAGACGGCGGCGCTGATCGCCGGCGGCCACACCTTCGGGAAGGTCCACGGCGCCGACGACCCCGAGGAGAACCACGGGCCGGAGCCGGAAGCGGCGCCCATCGAGAACATGGGCCTGGGCTGGCAGACCGACGGCACGAAGGGCGGCGAGATGATCACCAGCGGCATCGAGGGGCCGTGGACCCAGGACCCGACCTGGTGGGACATGGGCTACGTCGACAACCTCCTCGACTACGAGTGGGAACCGGAGAAAGGTCCCGGCGGCGCCTGGCAGTGGACGCCCAAGGAGGGCGAGGACGTCGAGTCGGCTCCGGACGCCGCCGACCCCGACGAGGAGGTCACCCCCATGATGCTCACGACGGACATCGCGCTCAAGCGCGACCCCGACTACCGCGAGATCATGGAGGACTTCCAGGAGAGCCCGATGGAGTTCGGGATGGCCTTCGCCGAGGCCTGGTACAAGCTGACCCACCGTGACATGGGCCCGCCCGAGCGACTCCTCGGGCCCGAGGTCCCCGACGAGACGAAGATCTGGCAGGACCCGCTGCCCGAGGTCGACCACGACCTGATCGACGACGAGCAGGTCGCCGACCTCAAGGCCGAGATCCTCGACAGCGACCTCTCGCGGTCGCAGCTGGTCAAGACCGCCTGGGCCTCGGCGTCGACCTACCGCGACAGCGACAAGCGCGGCGGCGCCAACGGCGCCCGCGTTCGGCTCGAACCCCAGCGGAGCTGGGAAGTTAACGAGCCGGCCGAGCTGGAGGCCGCGCTCTCGACCTACGAGTCGATCCAGTCCGAGTTCAACGACCGGGACGACGACACGCGCGTCTCGCTGGCGGACCTGATCGTCCTCGGCGGCAACGCGGCCGTCGAGGAGGCCGCCGCCGACGCCGGCTACGACGTCGAGGTGCCGTTCGAGCCGGGCCGAACCGACGCGACGGCCGAACAGACCGACGCCGACTCCTTCGAGGCGCTCAAGCCGAAGACCGACGGCTTCCGCAACTACATCGCGGACGACGTCGACCGCCCGGCCGAGGAGCGGCTGGTCGACAAGGCCGACCTGCTGGACCTGAGCGTCGAGGAGATGACGGCGCTGGTCGGCGGCATGCGCGCGCTGGGCGCGACCTACCAGGACTCGGACCTGGGCGTGTTCACCGACCAGCCCGGCACGCTGACCAACGACTTCTTCGTGAACCTGCTCGACATGGGCACCGAGTGGGAGCCCGCCGACGGCCGCGACCAGGTGTACGAGGGCCGCGACCGCGACACGGGCGAACTCCAGTGGGAGGGGACCCGTTTCGACCTCGTCTTCGGGTCGAACTCCCGCCTGCGCGCCGTCGCGGAGGTCTACGGCTCCGAGGACGGCGAGGCGGACCTCGTGGAGGACTTCGTCGACGCGTGGACGGCGGTCATGCGGGCCGACCGCTTCGACCTGGCGTAGTCGCGACCCCGCCGCCGGTCCGATACCCGGGATTCTCCGTTTCGACGGTCTCTCAGTACTGTGCGATCCGATGCGGTGTAGCGCTCGCGCAATCGCGGCGACCCGGCGGCGCTCCCTCGAACCCCACGTTCTCTTCCGGCTTCCCCACGGCTTAGTGAGTGGACGCCCCGGGATCGGACGCTATGGCTGACGACGTACACAACGAGAGCGACACGTTCGACATCGGCGGGGAGCTGACGGTCCACCGCTTGGGCTTCGGCGCGATGCGGCTGACGGGCGAGGACATCATCGGTCGCCCCGACGACGAGGAGAGCGCCCGCGAGGTCGTCCACCGCGCGACCGAACTCGGCGTCGACTTCGTCGACACCGCCGACTCCTACGGTCCGGGCGTCAGCGAGCGCGTCCTCCGGGAGGCGCTGGCCGAGGTCGACGCCGACCCGGTGGTCGCCTCGAAGGCCGGCCTCCTGCGCCACCGCGAGGGGGAGTGGCTCCCCCACGGCGACCCCGATTACCTCCACAACCAGGTGCTCTGCAGTCTCGATCGCCTGGGCGTCGACAGCATCGATCTGTACCAGTTCCACCGCCCCGACCCCGAGACGGACTTCGAGGACTCCGTCCACGCCTTCGCCGAGATGAAAGACGCCGGCCAGGTCGACCACGTCGGGCTCTCGAACGTCTCCGTCGAACAGCTGGATCTCGCCCGCGACATCGTCGACATCGCGACGGTCCAGAACCAGTACAACGTCGCTTACCGCGGCGACGAGGACGTACTCCAGGCCTGCGAGGAGTACGACGTGGGCTTCATCCCGTGGGGCCCGCTGTACACCGTCGACGACGACGGGGTCGCGGGCGTCCTCGACGAGGTCGGCGAGGCCCACGACGCCGGCCGGCGGCAGGTCGCGCTCGCGTGGCTGCTCGAACACTCCGACGTGACCCTGCCCATCCCCGGCACCTCCAGCGTCGACCACCTCGAGTCGAACGTCGCCGCCTCGCAGGTGGACCTGTCCGACGATGACCTGGCGAAGCTGAACGACATCGACCCGCAGTAGCGTCGTCGATCGCCGTTTTCGAGTTCTGCTTTCGCGGTTCGCGACCGGGAGCGGCGCCGCCGCTCGTCGGCGCGTGGTCGTAGAACCGACGGCGCGGTCGCTCGTCGGTGTGAGAGTAGTAGAATCGGGGTCAGCCCGTCGCTGACGCCGTCGGAGTCAGCGACTTACAGTCGGGTGAGGTTCGACGCGCGCGGGCCTTTGTCGGCCTGCTCGACGTCGAACTCGACTTCCTCGCCCTCTTCGAGGTCGGGGCCGCCGACGTCTTCCATGTGGAAGAACACGTCCTCGTCCTCGTCCTCGGCGTCGATGAAGCCGTAACCGCCCGTATCGTTGAAGAAGTCGACCTTGCCTTTCGCCATTAGAGGCGCTCCAGGTTGGTCGCTCGCGGGCCCTTGTCGGCCTGCTCGATGTCGAACTCCACTTCCTGTCCCTCTTCGAGGTCCGGACCGCCGACGTCTTCCATGTGGAAGAACACGTCGTCGTCAGCGTCCTCGGTCTCGATGAAGCCGTAGCCGCCGGTGTCGTTGAAGAAGTCGACTTTGCCGGAGGCCATTAGAGGCGCTCCAGGTTGGTCGCTCGCGGACCCTTGTCGGCCTGCTCGATGTCGAACTCGACTTCCTCGCCCTCTTCGAGGTCGGGGCCGCCGACGTCCTCCATGTGGAAGAACACGTCCTCGTCCTCGTCCTCGGCGTCGATGAAGCCGTAACCGCCAGTGTCGTTGAAGAAGTCGACTTTACCGGAGGCCATTAGAGGCGCTCCAGGTTGGTCGCTCGCGGGCCCTTGTCGGCCTGCTCGATGTCGAACTCCACTTCCTGTCCCTCTTCGAGGTCCGGACCGCCCACGTCCTCCATGTGGAAGAAAACGTCGTCGTCAGCGTCCTCAGTCTCGATGAAACCGTAACCGCCCGTGTCGTTGAAGAAATCAACCTTACCGGATGCCATTGCGAATGTAGAGATGAGCGGGGGACGTATAGGACTTCCGAGAGAGTCGTTACCACGACACATCGGGTTCGTGAGAGCTTCGCGACGGTTGACAGCCCGTCGCTATCGACCGGTTCGGGGTCGCGGGCGAGGGGTTTTAGTCCGGGGGCACGCAGGTTCGAGTGATGAGCGACGTCGCGGAGCCGCTGTACGTCGGCGCGGCCTGGTCGGAGCGTTCGTGGTTCGCAGTGGCGTTCGACCGCTCGGGGTACGACCACGCCGCGGTCTTCGACGAGGTCGGGGACCTGTGGGTCCGCTACGAGGAGCGCGCCGAGCGGGTCCTCGTGGACGTGCCGGTCGGCCTCGTCGAGGAGGGCGAGGAGGGCCGCCAGTGTGACGACCTCGCGCGACGCGTGCTGGGCGCGATGAGCGGGACGGTCGTCACACCGCCGGTCAGGGAGGCGACGCGCAAGCGCCGCTACCCCGCCGCCCAGCGCGTCAACGAGCGCAAGGCCGGGCGCGGCATCTCCGAGCGGGCGTTCGCGAGGAGCGACGGGATCGTCGCCGTCGACGAACTCCTCCAGAACGTCCCCGAGGCCCGGGCGGCCTTCGCGGCCTCGCACCCGGAGGTCTGCTTCCGCGCGTTCGCGGGCGAACCGCTCGAACACGACACAGCCTACGCCGCGGGCTACGCCGAGCGAATGCGGACGCTCGCGCAGCACGACCGCGACGCGCCGCCCGTCGTTCAGGCTGCCGCCGCGGCTACGGAGGGCCACGAGGTCGCGGTCGCCGACGTGCTCTCCGCGGTCGCGCTGGCCTACACGGCCGCCCCGGGCGACGGCGAGTTGCGGACGCTCCCCCCCGACCCGCCGACCGACGCGGTCGGGCTCCCCATGGCCATCGCCTACCGGGCCGACGCCCCGCTCGTGGCCGAGTGAGAGGGGGGGCCACCGGATCCGGACGCCGAGCGCGGAACACCGGCTTTCGGACCGAACGGCGTCCCGAGCGCTTTTCCGGCGCCCGGACGAATCGACCCTATGGGCTATACGTGGCAGTACTACGACCTTGTCCTGCTCGGTGTCTTCGTGAGTATGGGCGCGGGGCTGGCCGTCGGGTCGCTTACCGAAGTGGCGGCGACCACGTCGATCCTCGGGTTCGGGCTCGTCGCCGTCGCGTTCATCGGCCACGGCCTGTTCGTCAACGGCCCCGTCGACGACGCCGACGACCTCACCGACGAGGTCGACGCGCTGAACTGACCGGGATATCCGCCTGTCGGACACCCAAAATAGACAGCTTCGACGCCCCCCGTATCGATCTTCGCAACTACGGCCGAGGGCGAGTGGACCGCGAACCTCAGTCGGTGAATTCGAGTGTCGCTTGTTTCGTCGGTCCGCCGATCGCGTCTCGCCGGTTTTGGAACTTCTCAACCGGCAGAGATCCGGATCGAATGGTTTTGATCCGGTTTCGATCTCCGTCAGTCAACTCCATTCCGTATACGGCTTCTTTGAGATAATAGCCCAGCGCTTCACCGAGATACGGCGGCACCGCGTTCCCGATCTGCTGCCGAATTGAGACAAGACCGCCAGTGAAACGGTACGAGTCAGGGAACGTCTGTAAGCGCGCCCCCTCGCGCGGAGTTAGCCCGCGGTCTTGGAAAGGATGGATACATCGGGCGCTCGACGGCTTGGACATGTTCGAGGTGATAGCCACCGCGGGCTCCCGGGAATCGAGACGGGAGTAGGAGTTGTGATACCCCGACGACGGCTGGAGTTCGTCCGGAATCTCTGTCCGGTTGCCGCCGTCGGAGATGTGAGCGATCATCTCGACCATGTCCTCGTCGTGGTTGGCTGCCTGATGCATAGTGAGTTCATCGTTGTTCCCCCGGAGGTCGTTCTGAATCACCGTCTCTGGCGACTGGTCGTATTCGACGGCTTCCTCGCCCGCCGCCACTTCCGGGAGGTCTCCGATGCCGTCGATGACACCCGGCGTCTGGACCGGATCCATCTCGAAGCCGTCGATGGAGTGCTCCGGTGCCTCGCCTTTGAACGCAAGCACGATCAGCCGTCGTCGGTGCTGCGGGACACCGAAGTCGGATGCCGTGACGACGTTCGGCGTCACCTCGTAGCCGATGTTGGCAAACGATTCCTTGACCGCATCAAGGAACTTCCCGTCCGCCGTGTTCTCCATTCCCCGGACGTTCTCAAAGATCGCCGCGTCCGGTCGCAGTTCGTCGACCCACTGGATGAAGTAAGTGAACAGGTGATTCCGATCGTCGGATCCGTCCGGGCTCACTACCTCAGAAAATCCTTGACACGGGGGGCCGCCGGCCACGAGATCGACCGATTGCTCACCGACCGTTTCGGTGATCTCGTCGGTGTCGACATCACGGATATCTTCGGTCAGATCGTCCGGCTCGAACCCGTCTCGGTTTTGCGCGTACGTCGTCCGCGCATCACCGTCTACTTCGACGGCGTGAAGCGGCTCGAACCCCGCGTTCTCCAGCCCTTCCGAGAGCCCCCCGGCACCGGCGAAGAGATCGACGAACTCGATGTCCTGGCTGCCCATTTGATTCTGGGATTGGTCGATATCGTACTTAATCGTTCGTACTTTCGGGGCACTGGCAACCGAGTTTTCACGCCACAACATCTCGTCCGTAACATTGAATTCAGTGGTCCGCTAGCCGTGTCGCGTATGATTGTTGGAGCGTTTGTCTCGCTGAATGCAGTCGTCTGTTCGTGCGGGTCGAGCCGTTACTTCCAACCCGGAGGTCCGGAAGATGGCGTATGAACGGTCAGATCAGGAGCGAGAAGCGATCGCTGACTTCCTCTCGAACTACTTCCCAGAGCGGTATGGGGGTGACGCGCAAGGGAAACCCGACGAGGATACTGCCGAGGATTCCAACAAGATATCCGATATGGAGTCGAAGGAGATCGAATCGATGATCAACCGAGTCGATGAGGAGTTCGGTACATCGAAGGGAACTCTCGGGCTCGCTATCGACTTTCTGATGGTTGCAGAGCAGCTTTCCCGGGTCGACGACCGCCTCTCTGGATTCGACGGGTCGATCGACAGGGAGCAGATCATGGACTGGTACGAGAACACCGCGAAGACAACACTCACTCCGAAGTATGGCGGTGAACGATTCTCGATTCGGTCGGTCCACAACGACGTGATCGACCTGTTCCGCGAGGACCTCAAGCGAACGAACTTCCCTAGTTCGCCGGGCCATCATACCGGAGAGTGGGAACGGTACGACGACCTACTGGAGTCTAGTTTCCGACTGTCGAGTGAGGGGCGGTTCGAAACTGCACAGAGAATTTTCGATCTCGGGCTAGAGGAACTCGCCGCACGGGCATTCGATACGCGAGAGCCTCCCTTCCCTGATCCAATGAAGGAGGTGCTAGACAGCTACGAACGGAGTCATCCCGAAGAGGAGGGGGGACTCACGTATCAGGCCTTCTGCTACGGCTACGTGAAAACGAAGTGGCCCCACCTGTCCTTGCGGGCGAGCAAGGTCCGGACAGGTTCGTCTCGGCAACACCGACACGGTGATATCGACGGATATTACGGGCCAGATCTAATGGTCTCTGTCGAAGTAAAGGACCGAAATATAGTCACTTCGAACGTCGAGAGCGAACTCGGGTCAATGATGGAACTGGCCGAACGAACAAACGTTGTCGTCGTGGCGGTCTGTAAACACGTGGGCGAAGGGGCAGCAAATATCCTGAATAACGCGGGCGTGAACGTCGTCACAGACGACGATATCAGAGCGGAACTGCCATTATGGGACTACCACAAGCAGAACCGGGCGATCCAGGGGATGGTTCACTTCCTGGCGAGTATCGAAGAGGACCCAGCGGCGGTTCAGCGACTGCTCCGGTTTATTGAGACCGTAGACTCGAAAAACCCAGCGCTAGCACATCTCTCAGACGACGGGTAGGCTAGCTATACTCTGGCAGTTTCGCCGACCAACCTAACGGACTGCCAATAGAGATATCATATCTGCGAGCCAACGGGACAAGTATGGAGCACGAGATCTCCCACAGGCCCTCGTACGCGCAGTTGACGCTCGACCTCGGACCCGGTGAATCCGTCCGGTCGGAGGCGGGCGCGATGGTGAGCAAGTCCCCCTCGATCGACGTCGAAACCAGCGCCGAGGGCGGCATCTTCAAATCGATCTCGCGGTCGCTGTTCGGGGGCGAATCCTTCTTCATGAACACGTTCTCGGCGCCCGACGGCGGGCAGATCCAGCTCGCGCCGGCCCTGTCGGGCGACGTGCAACACCACGACCTCGACGACGAGACGCTGTACGTCCAGTCGTCGTCGTTCCTGGCCTCGGACCCGACGGTCGAGGTCGACACGGAGTTCGGCGGCGCGAAGACGTTCTTCGGGGGCGAGGGCCTCTTCCTCCTCCGGCTGGATGGGACGGGCCCCGCCTTCCTGTCGAGCTACGGCGCCATCGACGAACACGAGGTGACCGCCGAGGAGTCGTTCGTCGTCGACACGGGCCACATCGTCGCCTTCGAGGACAGCCTCTCGTTCGACGTGCGGAAGGTCGGCGGGCTGAAGTCGACGCTGTTCAGCGGCGAGGGGCTGGTCTGCGAGTTCTCCGGCGAGGGGACCGTCTGGACCCAGACCCGCAGCCCCGACGCGTTCCTCTCGTGGCTCATCCCGAAGATCCCCCAGCGAAACACGACCACGACGACCTGAGCGCTCGTGCTCGCGGTCGGACGCGCGACGCGCGACCGGTCGAAGGATGTCGGATCTCGCACAATCGTTATGACAGGTCCGTCCGAACGGACTGACATGAGTGAACGAGCCGAACTCGACTCGGAGTCGCTGGCGTCGCGCGTCGTGGCCGCGGGCGTGGTCGAACTGTCCGTGTGCGACGAGACGCCGGCTCACGCCGGGGAGATCCGGCGGGCGTGCAACGACGCGATGGACGCCGTCGAGAGCGATGTCCTCGGCACGGTGAGCGAAGCCGAGGTGGCGCGGACGCTGAACGAGCTCGAGGCCGACGGCGTCGTCGAAGGCGCCCGCGACGACACGTCCGCAACCGGGAAGGGGCGGCCGAACTACCGGTTGGTGCCGCCCGCCGACGCGATCCGCGCGGCCCTCGCCGACGACGACCGCACTGCGGCACTGGCCGACCGACTCGACGCCCGCGATTCCTGACCGCGCCTCCGGGCGACGCGCCGCCGTCCGTCTGACTGACGGTCCGAGACCGCCCGGCCGTCCACCGGCTGTGCTCTCCCGCCTCTCAGCTGTTGCCGTTGCCGCGGCCGCTGTTACCGTTTCCGCGGCCGCCGTTGCCGTTTCCGCGGCCGCCGTTGCCGTTGCCACGACCGTTGTTGCCGTTGCCACGACCGTTGTTGCCGTTACCGCCGTTACCGTTGCCGTTTCCGTTCGCACCGTTCGATCCGTAGACGGTGCACCCGCCGATGGAGATGTCGACCGATTCGCAGGCGCCGCAGGTCGACTGGTCGAGTTCGGCCAGCACCTGTTCAGCGCTGTCGTAGTAGTTCTCGGCGCAGTTGTTGGGGTTGAGACACAGCGCACAGCCCTCTCCCTGGTTGTACTCGTCTTCTTCGAGAACGGCGACGATGGACTCGCCGTCCGAGACCTCGTAGCAGTAGGTCTTGCCGCTCCAGGGGATGTTGTTCCGGTCGGACTCGTTCACGACCCGGCGGCACTCGTAGCCGTCGCCGACGTCGACGACGGCCTTGTTGCCGTCGGTGTCGCTGCAGACCTGACTGCAGCCGAAGAACTGGAACATGTGGGGGTTCGCGCTGGCGACGCCGGAGACCACGCTCACGGTCGCCGCGCTCCCGCCGACCAGTTTCAGTACGTCTCGCCTATCGATACCACTCGATCCCTCACCCATCCGAGAGTCGCCGTCTGTCATTGTTCGTTCGCGGGTGCGGCATCCAACGGCTCGGACATTGTTATGATTCGAAATCGTCACGTTCCGAGGTGCTTACCGGCTCGTCCCGGCAGCGGGGTCGGGGCGGTGTGACCCCGACCCGCGAGCGGTTCGGGTTCGCTACCCTCGACCGTAGCGCCCGCTTTCAGGGTCGCGGTCGACGGGGAACGGGGGGCGCCCCGTCCGACAGCGTCTCGTCCGATAGCTACCCGAGCACGCGTCGCCGTTCGGTGAACGTCGCGTTTCCACCGTCCCAGCGGACGGTCGTCTCGATGCGGACGCGACCGTCGTTGCGGACGACGCGGAACAGCTCGCTCGGCGTCAGCTCGATCCTGGCGGTCCGCTCGGCCGAGGCGTTCACCGAGAGGGTCCCGAAGCGATGCGTTCGGGTCCAGATCCGGTCGCCGGCCGCGTAGATCCGCGTCTCCGCGGTGACGTTCCGGAGGGGCTCGGTCCCGTTGTTCGTGACGTTGGCGGTCACCCGGCGACAGCGGTCGCCGCAGTTTCGAACCCGCTCCACGTCGAGGGCGACCGTCTCGGTCCCGTTGGACCGCGCGGTCGCGACTTGCGGGGCGGCGGAGCCCGCGTCCGCGGTCGCGGCGCCGCCCGTCCCGGATTCGGCCACGGCTCCCGCGGGCCCGGCGGCGGCGATCCCGGCCAGGGCGAGCGACGCGAGGAGCGCGAGCGCGACGACGGACGGTGTCGGCGACGGGGTGTCGGCCCGCTGGTCGGAGCTTGTCACACCAGCGTTCCGGGACCGACGGGCATGGGCCACCGGCCGGCATCGCCAGGGTGGCCCCGGTTCGCCCGCTGCGAGACCGGGAGCTTCTCCACGGCGTCCGCCCAACGGTCGGGCGATGACCGACCACGCGAATCGCGGGTTCCGCCGCATGTTCGGCGACGGCTTCTCCGTCGGCCTGTTCTTCCCGATCACGACCGCCGACGGGCCGATCCCACCGCTGGGTGAGCAGACCGACCTGGCCAGGTACGCCGAGGACCTGGGTTTCGACGCGCTGTGGTTCCGCGACGTGCCGCTGTTCTGGCCGCGGTTCGACGACGCCGGACAGGTGTACGACCCCTGGGTGTTTCTCTCGCACGTCGCCGCGCACACCGAGGACGTGGCGCTGGCGACGGGGAGTATCGTCCTCCCGCTGCGCCACCCGTTGCACGTCGCGAAAGCCGCGGCGTCGGTCGATCGGCTCTCGGACGGGCGGCTCGTCCTCGGCGTCGCCAGCGGCGACCGGCCGCCGGAGTACCCCGCCTTCGGCGTCGACGAGGACGACGCCGGCGAACTGTTCCGCGAGTCCGTCCGGACGCTCCGAACGGTCTGGGCCGAGGAGTACCCCGAGATCGAAACGCCGTTCGGGACGCTCGACGGCTCGATGGACCTGTTGCCGAAACCGACGACCGACACGCTCCCGCTGCTGGTGACCGGCCACGCCGGCCAGTCGCGCTCGTGGATCGGCGACCGCGGCGACGGCTGGGTGTACTACCAGCGCACCGCCGAGGGCGTGGCCGAGCAGGTCGCCCAGTGGCGCGAGCACGCGGGCGAGAAACCGTACGTGCAGGTCCTGCACGTCGCGCTCGCCGAGGACCCCACGGCGGGACCGGAGCGCATCCACCAGGGCTACGCCGCGGGGACGGACTGGCTGCGCGAGCACGTCCGGGACCTCCGGGACGCGGGCGTCGACCACGTGATGATCAACATCCGCAAGACGGACCCCGAGCGCGACGAGCGCGCGGTCCTCGACCGGTTCGCCGACGAGGTGCTGGACGCGCTCTGAGCGCCGAGGGAACGGCGGCGGTTCGAGGCGCAGTCGCCCCGGTCCAGTCTGCCGCTACGGACACGCTTTTTCCCGCGTATCGAGTCCCTGCGATAGAACCGCATGACGCTCACACCCGAGAAGCGCGACCGGCTGGAGAACCTCCACAGCGCCCTGATCAACGACATCACCGACGAGATGGGCATCGACGACAACGTCATTCCCGGGACCCGGATCCGCCCCGTCTGGTCGACGGAGCCGACCGTGGGGACGGCCCACACCGCCCAGCGCGTCGACATCGGGTACGCCGAGGGCGAGTGGGACCCCGAGGACGGCGACGACGGCGAAGACGAGGCCGTCGAGGACGACCGCGACGCCGAGGACATCGACTTCTTCCAGTACCTCGAAGCCACCGAGGCGGGCGACTTCGTCGTCATGGCCGCGCCCAAGGACACCGAGGTCGGGCTGTGGGGCGAACTCCTGAGTACGATCGTCCAGGAGAACGGCGCGACCGGCGCGCTCATCGACGGTCCCACCCGGGACTCGACGATGATCGAACAACACGAGTTCCCGGTCTGGTCGGACGGCCACAGCGCCATCGAGTCGTTCGGTCGCGTCAGCTTCCGCGAGTGGGACGTGCCCGTCAAGGTCCACGACGTGACCATCGCGCCGGGCGACGTGATATTCGCCGACTACCAGTCGATCGCCGTCATCGACCCCGACATCGTCGACGAGGTGCTCGAACGCGGCGAGGAGGAACTCGAACAGGAGAACAACGTCCGCTCGGACATCCGCGACGGCGACAGCGTCTACGAGGTGTGGGACCGCTACGGGACGCTGTGATCGAGGGGCGGTCACGACTGGTCGCCCCCGACGCGGCGGCGCTCACAGGTCGAACACGCGCGCTGCGATCCCGGCCAGCAGTATCAGTGCGCCCAGAACGAACGTCCCGGGGACGGGGAGGACGAACACGAGCGCGCCGGCCGCGAGGATCTTCGTCGAGAGTCTCATCGCGGCCTCACGTTCGGCTCCCGGACCGTCGTGGGTTCGGTCGGGTCGGGGGTCCACCGGGCCGGTCCGGTCACTGCAGGTACCCCAGCTGTTCGAGTCGCGCCTTGCGCTCGTCGCCGATGGAGACCGATTCGCGGTCGCCAGCGGCGTCGACCGAGTCGAGCCAGTCGTCGAGCGCGTCGGTCAGGTCGGCGACGAGGTCGGGGCGGGCGTCGGACACGTCGGTCGTCTCGCTCGGGTCGGCGTCGAGGTCGTACAGTCGCTCGGAACCGTCGGACCCCCTGATCAGCTTGTGGTCGTCGGTCCGGATGGCCCGCAGCGACCGGTCGTAGGTCCTGAGGTCTTCCGGCACACGGCCGAGGTTGCGTTCGAGCGCGGCCATCGACGGCTGGGGGGCCATGTACTCGCTGACGACGAACTCGCGGCTCGCGGCCTCGGCGTCGGGATGGAAAGAAGTGCCGTGGAACCGCTCGCGAGCCTCGGCGGCCTCGATGCCCGCGGCGTCCAGCAGCGTCGGCGGGAGGTCCACGAGACTCACCGGATCGTCGAGGTCCGAGCCGCCGGTGAACGCGCCGCCGTGGAGCACGAGCGGGACGCGCACGAGCGTGTCGTAGAGGCAGTACTGGTGGTCCATCAGGCCGTGGTCGCCGACGTTCTCGCCGTGGTCGGCGGTGACGACCAGGATCGTGTCCTCCCACTCGCCGGCGGCCTGCAGGGCGGTCCGGAGCGCGGCCAGTTGCTCGTCGAAGTAGGTGATCTCGCCGCGGTACAGCGCCCGGAGGAGCCCGAGGTCGCGCTCCGAGAGGTCCAGATCGCCGGCGAGGAACGCCCAGGGCTCCTGGGGCACGTCCATCGCCTCCTCGTAGGTGGCGTCCTCGGGGAGGTGGCGTTCGGTCGTCTCGCGCGGCGGACGGTACTCCAGGTGCGGTTCGAGGTAGTTGACCAGCAGGAAGAACGGATCGTCGCGCGTCCGTCCGGTCAGCCAGTCGGCGATCCACGAGGTGCTCCGCTCGGCCCCGTCGTCCGAGCGGTCGCGGACGAACTGCCGATACAGCGTGTTGGCGGCGTTGACGAGCGGGTTGCCGTCGAACAGCTTCCGGGCGACCAGGCGGGCGCGGCTCTCCTCGGTCTCGTCGACGAGTTCGCTGAGGGCGTTGTCCGACTGGACGAGCTGCCACATCTGGCGGAACTCGTCGAAGCCGCGGTCGAAGCCCGACTCGGCGCTGAGCCAGGTGTTGTTGGAGACGCAGACGGTCTCGTAGCCGGCGGCGCGGAACGGTTCGGGCAGGACGGGCAGTCGGTCGTCGAGGCGTTCGTGGTCGGCGTGGGCGCCGTGTTCCGAGGGCGGCGCGCCGGTCAGCAGCGAGGCGTGGGAGGGGAGCGTCCACGGGGCCGCCGAGACGGCCTGCGTGGCGCGGGTCCCCGAAGTTGCGAGCTCTGCGAGGGTCGGCGCGACCTGCGAGTCGTAGGCGTCGTCGACTCGCGTCGTATCGGCGACGACGACGACGACGTTCGGCTGTGCGGCCATTGTCGCCCGAGTTTGGAGGGGAACGCCGATAGCAATTGGCCGCTTACTCCCGCCGGTTGGCACCGTTTCGCTGCCGCAGACGCGCGCGTTCGGTACCGACGGCTTACCGATTGCAGACGCGAGTCCCTCGCGCGCTCCCGATCGCACTCACGCAGCCGCCGTGTCCGGTAAGGCTGGCTTAGGGGCGACTCTCGACGCGATCTCCGGATGCACCTCGGCGACGGCACCCGCCGAAGCTGGTAAGTATCTCACACGAATACGGGGCGGCGTGTTCAGCCCTCCACCCCGCACAGCGCTCGCCAGGTACGCGGTCGGGTGCCTGTTCGTCGTCGTCGCGGCCGGGGCGGTCGCCGGGGCGACGACGGCCGCCACGGCCGCGACGGACGGGTCGGGTCCCGGAACGGACCGGTCGGCGTTCGCGACGGCGACCGCGCCGGCCGGAACGGCCGCTGTGCCGTCCGAGACCGCGACGACAGCGCCCGCTCCCGGGTCACCAGCGCCCGCCACTGCGACGACCGCGACCGCCACGCCGCGGCCGTGTCGCGACGACGAGTACGATCCGCGAGTGCTCCCGTCCGGCTGGACGGTCGGCTACGTCGACCACCTGTCGACCGACTCGCTCGACCGGTGGACCGGCGGTCGGGTCGCGCCCGTCGGCGGCGGGGGCGACTGCTCGCTGTTCGTCGCCGACGGCGAGCGCGCGACCCTCTCGGGGACGGCCGTCGACGGGTCCCGCGGCGTCGTCACGGGCGTCATCGACCTCGGGGCGAACGGCTCGCTCCGGCTGGTCGACGCGGGGTCCCGATCGACAGCCGTCGGGACCGCGACCGCCGACACCGCGACCGACGACGCTCCGGGCACGGGAACCCCGACCGTCGGCGACGCACCGACGCTCGCGATCGAGAACCGCGGTCCGGACTTCTCGACCGAAGCGGTCGTGTCGGTCGGGAACCGCTCCGAGCGAGTCACGCTCCCGTCGGGTCGGTTCTTCGAGTTCGCGGTGGTCCGGACGGGAGACGGCGACGTGCGCGCCGCCCTCTGGGGCGCCGAGCGGCTGTGGGACGAGGAGTGGGACGCGACGTTCGAATCGGTCCCCGAGACGGAGTGGCGCGTACGGGTCGACGGCCGGGCGTTCCTCGACGGTATCGCGGTCGGTGTCGGCGATCGGGCGACGCCGACCGCCGAACCGGCCGCCGTCGATGGCGACGACGCGCCCGCGCCCACGGAGGACCCGTATCCCGGGATGCCGGACGGGTTCGAGCCGGGATCGGAGTTCGACGACCCTGACGAGGGGGCGGACGCCGGCGGATCGGGTGCCGGGTCGTTCGTCTTCGGTCTCTTGCTGGTCGGGTTCGGCGCGCTCGGCGTCTTCAGGGGTCGGGCGCTCGCACGGTTCAACGAACAGGTGGACGCTATCGGGAGCACGACGCCCGCCTCGGAGGTCGAGCCGGCCGAGTGGAACGTCGCGCTCACGAAGATCGTCTCCGCGGTCGTCCTCCTGATCGGCCTCGGAATGCTCGCAAACGGCCTTCTCTGAGGAGCGCCCCCGCGACCGAGCGACCGCTGAGTCGCCCTCGCTTCACCCCTCGCCGACCATGTGGTCCTCGTCGTCCCACTCGCGCTCGCGCAGCTCGTACTTCTGGACCTTCCCGGTCGCGGTGGTCGGGAGCTCGTCGACGAACTCGACGCGCCTGACGACCTTGTAGCTCGCCAGTCGGTCGCGGGTGAACGAGGACAGCTCGTCTTCGAGCGCGGCGGGGTCGTCGGGGTCCTCGGTGGGGACGACGAACGCCTTCGGCTCCTCGCCCCACTGGTCGCTGGGCGCCGGGATGACGGCCACGTCCGCGACGGCCTCGTGTTCGAACAGGGCGTCCTCCAGTTCGATCGTGGAGATGTTCTCCCCGCCGGAGACGATGATGTCTTTCTTCCGGTCGCGGATGGCGATCATCCCCTCCTCGTCGACGGTCGCCAGGTCGCCCGTGTGGTAGTACCCCTCGATCCGCTCGGAGAAGGCCTCCTCGGTGGCGTCGGGTTTGTTCCAGTAGCCCTCCATCACCTGGTTGCCGCGGACGACGACCTCGCCGAGCGTCTCGTCGTCGCGGGCCACGTCCTCGCCGTCGTCGTCGACGACGCGGACTTCGGTGCCGAGAAAGCCCAGCCCCTGCCGTTTCTTGACGGCGAAGCGGTCGGCGCCGTCGTCGTCGAAGTGCCGGCGGGCGTCGGAGGTGGTGATCAGCGGGCCGGTCTCGGTCGCGCCGTAGACGTGCTTGAGGTACCAGCCGAACTCGTCCTCGACGGCGCGGATGGTCGCCTCCGGCGGGGCGCTGCCGGCGGTCGCGACGCGCACGTCCGCCGCGCCGGTCGTCGCGGGATCGTGGGCCTCGTAGTGGTCGGTCAGCAGGTTCAGCACCGTCGGCGCACAGCAGAGATACGACACGTCCTCGCTGGCGACGGTCTCGAAGATCCGTTCGGCGTCGACGCCGCGGGTGCAGACGTGCGTGGCGCCCATGCCGGTGATCGCGTAGATGTGTCCCCAGCCGTTGACGTGGAACATCGGCAGCGTCCACAGGTAGGTGTCGTCGTCGCGGATCTCCTGGTGGATCGAGATCAGATACGCGTGTAACGTCTCTGTTCGGTGGGTCCGCATCACGCCTTTCGGCTCGCCCGTCGTCCCCGACGTGTAGTTGATGGTGATCACGTCGTCCTCGTCCATCTCGGGGCGGTCCACGTCCGGGTCCGGACCTGTGGCGTCGAGGAGCGCGTCGAAGTCCGCCCACTCGCCGTCCACCGCGTCGGCGCCGTTCGTCACGAACGTCTCCGTCGGCACCTCGTCGCGGACGGCCTCGATCTTTTCGGCGTACTCGCGGTCGGCGTAGATGGCGTCGACGCCGGCGTCGGTCAGGATGTACTCGAAGTCCTCGGGCGTCAACCGGTAGTTCAGCGGCGTGTGGACGGCGCCGAGTTGCATCGCGCCGTAGGCCGCTTCGAGGTGGTAGTGGGTGTTGGGGTCCAGCACCGCGACGCGATCTCCCTTCCCGATGCCGCGCTCGGCCAGCGCCGCCGAGAACCGGTCGACCCGCTCGCCGAACTCGTCGTACGTGTATCGCTCCCCGGTCGTCGCCACGACCGCCTCGTCGTCGCCGTAGTGGCGCCGCGCGCGGTCGAGAAAATCCGTCACTAGCAGTGGCTTGTGCATGGTGTCGCCTCGCGCGAAGCTATCGAACTGACTGTACATAAAGTAGATGTTCGATTGTGTAAGATACTGATCGAGAGAGTGGCAGTCAGGTCCCGACCGGCGGCTCGGCATCCGTTCGCCGCGGGTGAGGCGGCGAGTACAAGGGGGCGGAGTACGATGATAGCGTATGGACTCGACGCAGTCGGAGGACGGCAACGGCCGTATCGCACGCCTGGTTCTCGCCGCCGGCCTCGGCGCGGCCGCGCTCTGGTCGCTTCGGACGGGAAAACGACTCCGCGGCGCCCTCGCGGGCGCCGGCGCCGTCGCCCTCGGCTACAGCGCGACGAGCGACGCCGACGGTGTGACCGAACCGCTCGCCGAGGAGTTCGAGATCGACGCGACGGGCGAGAGCGACGACGCGGAGACGGACGAGACCGACAGCGACCAGCTCCGCTGTGCGGCCTGCGGCGAACCCATCGTCGCCGGGCAGGTCCGCGCGCCCAACGAGGACGGCGAGACCGTCCACGAGAGCTGTCTCGAAGCGACGGCGTGAGCCACTAGTTCCCTTCTCCGCGTCCCCTGTCCCCGGCCGAGAGCCGCGGGTCTCTCGGTTTCGAACGACATCGAAACCGGTCGCCGCGGTGCCGTCGGTTCGACGGCGAGAGCGCTCGGACGGACCGTTCGACGCCGGTACTGACGGCGGACGCCACCGCTGTAGGCAGGACCCGCGGATCGACGCACGCGAAGGTATCGGTTCGAGAGAAACGGGAGAGCCTAGGCCGGGATTTGAACCCGGGCTCTCGTCCTTACCAAGGACGCGCTTTACCGCGACACCCTCGGGCGTGGTTTTCGGCAGGTGTTGCCGGAGAGTGTCCCAATTCGGCCCTTCTTATGATATTATAGTAACTGTACTTTTATAAATCGTGGGGTGGGAGCGGTGTATGCCGAACCAAGACCAATCCGTTTCGTTAATTTTCAGGGCTGAACAGCCGGTTTGACAGCCTTCGTCTTTCATCCAACCAGCGAAAGAAGTTCACGTCTCGCGGCTGATAGTACGGACATGAGTGAGGAACAGAACAAGAACCCACCAGTTCGTATCCCTGAAGACGCGCAAAGTGCCGCTGAAATCGGTTCTGAAGAAGAGGAAGACGGTATGACCAATGAACAGCGTAGTGCGCTCTGTGAGAGTCAGGCGCGCCTCATTGGCGATATTGACTGACGAGTAGCCCACCGACGACCACCGGCCTATGAACACCGACGAATCGTCTCTTGGTCACTGCCCCGACTGTGCCGAGCCTATCCCGACTGCGTGGCTTTTGGTCGAATACGAGAAAGACGACGGCACCGAGGGCGTGTGGGCCGAGTGTCCGGCGTGTGAAGGCGTAGTGGCTCCGCAGTAGTTGAAGACAGCAGAGTCAAGTGTTCTCTCTCGGTATCTTGCCCAAGACACTACTGATGGAAATATCGGAGCAACTTCGCTGTTTGTACTCTGCCACCGTCGAAGAGCAAGGCGATTCCTACGTTGTCGAAGTTCCCGAGCAAGAGGTTCGCCTTGGCGACCTTCAGCAGGGCGAAACGTATCGTGTGGCTGTTCTCCCTTCACCGTCCAACGACGAAGCCAACGACACTGACACTGACCCAGAGCGCGAACGTGGCCCACCGAAGCCACCGGTCGAAGAGGGCGAAGAGCGCACGGTTGAAATCGAGGATATAGGCGACCAAGGAGACGGTATCACTCGGGTAGAGCGCGGTTTCGTCGTTATCGTTCCCGACACCGAACAGGGCGAGCGCGTCACTGTCGAGATTACTGACGTGCGCGAGAACGTCGCCTTTGCCGAGGTTATCGAGCGCGTGAGTTACTACGACTGACACCTCTCTTCAGAATCCACCGTCGGGAATCAAATCGAGTAGCCAACCAACAGCGACCAGCAAACCACCGCCGAGAAGAGCCAGTGCAACAGCACCGGTCACACCAACCGCCGAAAGAACACCCGAGAAGGGGCCACCGGGGTCATGGCGGATTGCCCATCGGTAGACGACACTGACGACACCAGCCATGATAGCCACACCAGCAATCCCGACAAGGAGTTCTTTCCACGGCAGACCGGTCATAGCGCGTCGTGGTCGCCGTCCAAGACAGGGTGATACAGGTCGCCGTCAACGAGAGCGCCGTCTTCTGTTCGCTCTATCTCACCGCCTTCCTTCCACCCGTACCGAACCACTTGCTCCCACCGTAGCACTCTGCCATCTTCGTTCTGGTATTTCGAGTCAGGATTCGGCATTGCTGACCACTCCGGTAATTCGTGATTGCCGCTGTGTGGATATAAGCGTAGGCAGTGGTCAAAGCCGGTCGAGAGAATTATTGACATTATTCTTACCATTCTTGGGGATAGCGCAGAGATACTAATTAGCGGTATAAAATTAATAAACCATACCTCACCTTTGGTGTCGGAAATTCGCCCACATTTCGAGCGCTTCGCTTGCTTTCTATCAGCGAACAAAGATACCCCCTTGACCGGGGTCGATATACGCATATCTCCAAGGAGAGCGTGACCGCTCACATATTTCGACCCCTCTCGACCCCCACCCCTACCCCCGACTGTCCCGGCCCGACCCGGACGACCCCCGTTCCCCACGGGCCAGTCCCCCGGCCTCTCACCCCCACCCGGCCCTACGGGGTACCCCACTGGCCCCCTGCCTCTCTGTGCGCTCTGCTGGCTGTGCCTGCTGAAGCGAGTGTATAGGCAGGGCTGGCTACGGGTGGGATTGGCCCACCAGAGACGGCCCCTGTGGCCTGTAGTGCCCTGCTACGGCCTTCTCTGTCACCCTCTAAACCGGAATTAGAGGCTCTAAAATCGGATTCTCCCGTTTCGGCCCCTTGCTGAAAATGAAAGGTATCGGGATAGCCGGTCGATTCGATTTGCCCTCTTCACCCCTCTCATTCCGATATAGGGAATGAACAAGGAGACGCCCCCGGTGGGTTCTGAAAACACCCCCGGTGTCAATTTCAGAGCGACCGAGTAGGAGTCCCACACCCCAACCTGATTTTGGGCGGTCTGCCTTCGACGCTCTGCTATTATCCCTATCAACGAGTTGGGTTGATAGCCCCATCAAGCGACGAATTTCTTTTAAATAACCCTGAATCGAAAACCGACAGTTTAGCCTCTCTACAACCGTTCCCGCTTAATAACTGATTCCTACTCTCCCTTACGGGGGCGAAGGAAGGTCGTCGTACTCGTTCGCTATACTTCGCAGTTGCTCGTGTGTCACCTTACGGTCGTACCGCTCCCCGTACTGTTCCTGAAACCACTCGATTGCACCGTTCCACCCACGGGTACGGAGTAGCCGGTTTCCCATGTCTCGACGCTCTTCGTGACTCAAGGTTTCGACGCCGTCCTGTTCAGCCCGTTGCTGTAGTCGATACGCGTCGGTAGGTCGGAACTCCCGGTTGTTCGTACTGTTCTCTCTTCTCGGGCCGTTCTTCCCCGCTGAACCAACCTCATAGCCGAACTGGCGGAGCGCGTTCAGTGCCTCTTTGCGTCCGTCCTTTCCTTCGTTGACCCACTTCGAGTCGTGAAGTAGGTGAGACACAGTGAGTTCACGGAAAAATCGGTCTTCGAGTTCGATAATCCGCGAACTGGTGCTATTCCCGCCAAGGAGAACGATGGTATCACCCGGCTGGTACTCCCACTTCTTGTAGTCCTGCTTCGACAGTTGTACCGGTGCGTTCTCTCGCCACACGGTGTACTCGCCGTCGGCGCTGACGCCCCCGTAGATGTACGTTGGGACGTAGGTGCGCCCCGCCTCGCTACCGTTGACGGTCGTCTTCCGACAGAAGGGCGTCCCCTTCACCCGTGCGACCAGTACGCTTCGTCGCTGGTTCCCCGCGTTGGCGTAAGGGCAGAACGGGTGTCGGTTGTACCGCTTCCATCGTTCGACGTTCCCTGTGCCAACCGGTCTATCCTGCTGTTCGATGATTGGCGTCGGAATTTCTTTTATAACTCCTAATTCGTCAGAGAGGCTGTACCGGACGATTTCGGGCGTTCCCGCATAATAACTGATTCCCCCGTTCCCTTTCGGGGCGGCACCAGCCCTCATTTGGGCTATTCGGTTCTGTAACTTCTCGTCAGACGAGGTAGGTGAGACAGGGGTCTTCCTGCTACCCGTATCATGATGTTCGGCACCGGGGAGCCGGACGAGGCTTTTCTTCGTGAAGTTCGAGGCGTCAACCGTCACCGTGGCGTTCTCGTTGTATTGCTTCGCTTCCCGCCGCAACTGCTGAAGGGCGTCTTCGTTCGCCACGTAGTACGGGAAATGGACGTGAAGCGAACTGCCACCCGAGAAGAACCACTTCGCGTCGTCCGGGTCTACCTCAAGCACCTCACGGACGAAGCTCTTCAATCCGGCCCTCATTTCGGCGTGTACTACGTCGGCGTCCGATTCTACGAAAACCGGGTACCGGACGCGACCGTCGTCTTCGCACTCGGTCTGAATCTTTGTGGCTATACTCGTGTAGTCCTGAACTCGAAACAGGTCGTCTTTGGAAAGGAGTTCGTCATGCTTCGCTACTTGCTCGTCGGTGAGCAGGTAAACCGGCGAAACGAAATCAGCGACAGCCGGGACTGGCTCGCGGATAGAATGGAGCCGGTGGAGTTGGTCAGGGTTCCCGTTGTCACCTGTTTCAGCGTATCGGACGAACGGGGTAAGCCCGTCCGGAATCCGGAGCGCGGTTCGAGACTGGCCGCCTTCCCTATGCGTCAGGGTTATGTTCGTGGCGTGTGAATTACTCATGTCGTTCACCATACGACAACTGGCGTCCACAGGAAGGGCAATCCAATACTCAATTCACCCTTCCAATTCCGTCCCTTGGGATTGCTTCCGTAGACCGTTTTGTCGTTATTTGAATTACGCTATTCCACCGTATATGGCTTTTGCAGACCTTCTATCCCCTATTCCGGAATGACTTCTGATAGGGCTATCGAGAGCGACAGCCAGTCCCCATCAGAACCCATGCGGATGTGTTTCTACAATCTCGAACCCGTCGGCGTCAGTAGTCAGGTCGTGCCAGCCGGAATCCTTTTCAGATTTCTGACCCATATATGACATGGACGTGGCCGCCAGTGAGCAACCCTAAAGATTCGACCGAGAGGGCTATTCTCTGCTTCGACCGCGACCACACTGTGTCGGTCAACGGCCACCCCGAGAAGCGAGCGGTTCCTATCGGGTGGGTTCAGTGGTGGGCGCACGCTACCGACATTCCGGTGTGGGCGACTGGGAACCAGCACCTCAAGAGCGAGGCTGAAATCCCCGGACTGGCCGAGGCCGAGTCCCTATGGGAAGAGTACGTCACAGGTGAAGAGTACGAGTACGAAAACTCGGAGTTTGAGAATCACATCAAGCCACGCCGTCGGGACGGCCTACGGCTCGTTCGGGACGTGTACGAAGAGACGTTCCCCGACCAGAGGTTCCGGTTCGTCGTGGTTGACGACGCGGATGTGAGCGACCTGTCTGACGAGGGGCCGTGGACGCACTACTTTCCGTGGGACTTCGTTGAGGCCGTGGAAGCCGGTGAGACGCCGGTTGAACAGCCACCTTCCAACGCGTTCAGGAACGACGGTGTGCCGTTCAACTCAACCGACGACCCGGACTTCGAGTACGACCAGAAGCGGGAACTCCGACGGATACAGAAGAGGGTGCGTACCCCCGAAATTTCCGGCCAATAACAGAGCGACACTCAAGCCGAGGTTGGACGTTCACGATTGCTGTACGTCGTGAGGCAGAATGGCTAATTGAGCGGGGTGAGCAAAGCATAGTCATTCCGGCCTTCATATTCAACATGCCCTCCGTCTTCCTTTCCTTCACGGAGCCATTCGGCTTGTCTTTCGAGTTCTTCGGATATGTCTTCGATACTCTCCGGCTCCTTCGATGTGGTGACGTACTCCCACTGTTGCGTTGGTGACTCTCGAATCAGGATGTAGTTGTTAGACCGTTCAACGTCAATACAGCGCCCTTCTGCTTGTCCTTCCTCAAGCCATTCGCTACGCTTCTCTAACTTCTCAATCATCGCGTCGATACCTCCGTCTGGTTCAGCGTGTAATCCAAAGAATAGTTCCTCGTATATCCATGTCCATTCTCTAACTGTGTCTGTGGTCATTGTGCTGTCTGTCACCAAATAATACAAGCCGACATTAACGGATATATCTGTCGAATATTGGCAGTAGGAGGCCTGAAGCCCGCAAATCCTGATATGGGTATTAGGACAGAGAAGAGGCTGATACCTATATCAGCGAAACTGATAGGGGTATTCAGAGCCGGTTTATCAAACGGTCAGAAGAGATATAAATTCGTGGCAGTCGCTCGAACTCTGCTATCAGACTCTATCCAACACAGCCAGTTCGTCTTTCAACTGTTGAACAGCGGATTTCGCTTCGTTCCTATCGGTCGTTCCACCGACGATGATTTTCCCGCTGGCGAAGACCAGTAGAGTGACTTCGTGGTCGGGCGGTCGGTAGATGAGGCCGGGGAACTGCTCGGGTTCGTACTCGGTGTCTTCCATCCCGAGCGCGATAGTGAGCGCTTCCAAGTTCACCTCTCGCCCGAGGTCTTCCATGAAGACCGACGTGACGTGACTGAACTCGTAGTCAGGAACCTTGACACCGATTTCGGACAACACCTCTCGGAATCGGTCAGCCGATTCAGTCAGATGTTCTTCGTCCGTTGCACCCCGAATCTGAAACGTGCCTGTCCGATAGAGAGTATAGGCTGGCCCGCCCTCTTCTAATCGAATCGTCGCCATCCCGGCGCTCGTGAAGTTGGCGTCGATAGAAGAGTTAAGATGGTTCTGAAGACTGCTTACGAGGACTTCCAAATCTAACTCACGACCGAGAGAGCCGCTACCCATCGTGCTGACGATTTCCATATCAGACGCTTCTGGTAGACCGTAGAATCCGAGAGGTGTATATATCCCTGTTCTCGCGGACGCTCCGGATTCGCACCGTAGAATCTATCATGGTTGCATGGAACTGTTTGCGTATGCCCATCTCGTTGGACGAATTGGAATCTCACCTTTTCAAGTGTGCTGACATAATTCGAGACGCTGTAGACCCGACTGACTACAAGGAGTACATTCTGCCGCTCGTCTATTACAAGAGTATCAGCGACGAGTTCGAGAAGCAGTACGAACAGAATCTCGATGAGTACGGCGATGATTTCGCTCGCCGGAAGAACCTCTACAGCGTTCCCGTTGTCCCCGAGGGACATTCGTGGGAAGATGTTCGCGCCGTCTCGGACAACGTAGACCAAGCCCTGAACGAAGCCTTCGACGCGCTCACCGAGGAAAATCCGGAACTGAAGGGTATCTTCGAGGGTACTGACTATATCGAGGCTGACGCGCTTGGCGATGAGCGGCTCGGGAGACTGGTCGAACACCTCTCGAAGTACGACTTCGACCGGGACAGCGTTCCCCCGGACATGCTCGGAGAGGCCTACATGGACTTGGTTCGCCACTTTGCCGAAGAAGAAGGGAAGTCCGGCGGCCAGTTCTTCACGCCACCCCATATCGTCAATCTCTGTGTTCGTCTCGTGGACGAGTTTGAAGACGGCATGACGTTCCACGACCCGACCGTCGGCTCCGGTGGTATGCTCATTGAGGCCGCCCGATACTACCGTGAAGAACAGGGTGGCGACCCCTCGAAACTCGAACTCACCGGGCAGGAAATCAATCCCGACATTGCCGCCATCGCCCGAATGAATCTCTCTATCCACGGGCTGAACGGAACTATCGAGCGAGAAGATTCGTTGGCGAGTCCGGAGTTCACTAACGACGAGGATAACGAACTGACACGCTTCGACCGAGTGCTGGCGAACTTCCCGTTCTCGGCCAATTGGGCGAAGGACGACCTTCAGGACGACCCGTGGGGCCGCTTCGACTGGCACGAGAAATTGCCTCGCGCCGACCGAGGCGACTACGCGTTCGTCATGCACATGGCGAAGCAGTTGAAACGGCCCGACCGCGATGGGACTGGCGGGAAGGCGGCTATCGTCATTCCGCACGGTGTGCTGTTCCGAAAGCACGAACAGCGCTACCGGAAGCCGATGTTGGAGAATGACATGCTGGAAGCCATCGTCGGGCTTCCCGAGAACCTCTTTCAGAACAACTCAATTCCGAGCGCGATTCTCGTCCTGAATACCGACAAGCCTGCCGAGCGAGAGAACGAGGTGCAATTCGTCCACGCCGCCGACGAAGACTTCTACCGCGAACTCTCGAATCAGAACGAACTCACCGAGGACGGCCTTGACCACATCGTTGAGAACTTCCGGAATTGGACGACCGAAGAGCGGGTCAGTCGAACGGTATCACTGGACGAGATTCGAGAGAACGAATACAACCTGAATATCGCGCTCTACGTCGATACGACTGAACCTGAAGAGGACATAGACGTACAAGAAGAACTCGGAAAGTTACGCGAGTTACAGGCCGAGCGGGACGAGATTGAGTCGCAGATGAATCAGCACATGAGGGCGTTGAACTATGAGTGAGGACGCGACCTTGGATGATTTCGTGAGTGAATCAGAATCAGAAGAACAGACGAATGATGACGAAGTTAGCGTTGGGGAGTTACAGCAACTTGAGCAATCACCGATTGACTCGTGGGAACTCGTACGTCTCGGAGAAATTTTATCGCTTGAGTATGGTGATAATCTTCCTTCTGGAAGTCGTGAACAGGGAACTGTCCCGGTCTATGGTTCCAATGGACAGGTAGATACACATAACGAAGCGGCAGTTGATAGTCCCGGCATTGTATTGGGTCGAAAGGGTTCGATTGGTGAAATCAGATTCAGTGACAAACCGTTCTGGCCGATTGATACTACATACTACATAACGCACGGCGAAACCAGCCAGAACCTACGCTTCCTCTACTACCTACTTCAGAACATCCAACTGGAGAGGTTGAATGCCGCCTCTGCTATACCGGGCCTAAATCGGAATGATACCTATGGGTTGAACGCTATTGTCCCGCCACTCTCGGAACAACGCAAAATCGCCGCTATACTCTATAATCTTGACCAAGCGATTCAGAAGACTGGAGAAATTATCGAACAAGTAGAACAGTTGAAGAAAGGAATTGCTCAAGAAATCATTCACACCGGTATTGAAAATTCCCAAACAAAGAGTGCATGGATGGGTGAAATCCCGTCGCATTGGGAAGTCAAGGAGTTTTCGGAGTTAATCGATTTCAGCCAAAATGGAATATATAAAGAAAGCGAGGACTATGGTGGGCCATACCCTATCATCAAGATGGGGGACATATTCGGTGGAGTGACGCTGGACGAACCAATCGCTGAACGAGTTCATCTTGAAGATGATGAAGTAGAGAAGTATGCCACTGCGAAAGGCGATTTAGTATTCGCAAGACACGCCCAAGCAGGATGGGGTGCTGGTGATTGCACATATGTCCCTGATTTAGACGAGACAGCAGTCATTGAGTCGAATATGGTTCAGGTTCGACTGAACAAAGACGTAGACCCCCTGTTCTACGCGCAGTACTTCAACAGCGAAATCGGCGTCAAATCAATTAAACGCATTACGACGACAGGGAACATCAAAAGTATCTCACAGGGAGATTTGATGAATCTCAAAGTACCGATTCCGCCGATAGACGAGCAAGAAGAGATTGCGAAGGTGTTGTCAGTGTTTGATGAACAGGCTGAACAGTCGGAATCCGAAGTTGCTCGTCTTCGTCGTCTCAAACAGGGCCTCATGCAAGACCTGCTCTCGGGAACAGTCCGAACAACCGACACTAACATAGAGGTACCTGACGAAATCGCACAGCATGGTTAGTATCCCATCTGAACAGGGTGTCGAACGCTCGCTTCTTTCGTGGCTCGACGGCGTTGGATGGGAGACACACGGACAGGACGGCGACCGGGGTGCAAATGTCCTTAACGACGCCTACGACCGGCAGAGTCACGAGGTCGTCTATTGGGACTTACTGGCCGAACAGGTCATCGCGCTCAATGAGGACGTGACCAACGAAAACGTCGAGAAGTTCGTCTCGTCACTGAAGCGCGACCTCGACACCGAGAACCTGATGGATGGGAACCAAGCGTTCCACCAACTGCTGACGAAGGGTAAGACCTTCTCCGTCCAACGCGACGATGGTTCGACCGAGACTGTCTACGTTGACCTGATAGACTACGACGAACCCGAAAAAAATCGCTTCCACGCCGTCAATCAGTTCTCCGTTTCCCGCGAGACGACTATTCGCCCCGACGTGAGTCTCTTCGTGAACGGGATTCCGCTGGTCACGATGGAACTCAAGAGTCAAGCACAAGATAACGACTGGCACGACGCCGTGCGTGACCTTCGGAACTACGAGGAAGACGTATCCCGGCTCTTCGTACCCGGTCTGTTCAACATCGCCGCCGACACGTTTGAACTACGCTACGGCGCGGTCGGCGCACCCAAGGAGTTCTACGAACCGTGGAACGACGCCCTCGAAGAGTTCGAGGACAGTAACGACGTGAGACAGGCCATCAAGGCCCTATGCAATCCCATGTCCATCCTTGACCTGCTGAAGAACTTCGTCTTCTACGAGCGGCGAGCCGGTGGAGACGCGAAAATCGTTCCCCGCTACATGCAATACTACGCGGTGAACGCGATTCTCGACCGCGTTCGTGAGGATGTCCACAAGCGCGGTCTCGTCTGGCACACCCAAGGGTCGGGCAAGTCGTTTACCATGCTCTACGCCGCCGAGAACCTTCTCTCGCGCCCGACCGTGGCCCGCAATCCACAGGTGTTCATCATTGTCGATACGGACAAGTTGAACTCCCAAATGCGCGACCAGTTGGCGAACCTCACCCTCGAACAGTGGACAGAGGCCGAGAGTATCGCCCATCTTGAGGAACTTATCGAACAGGGCCAAAGTGAACTGGTTCTCACGACGATTCAGAAGTTCGAGGACGTTGACCCCGACGAACAGGGCAACGACGAGGTAATCGTAATGAGCGATGAGGCCCACCGGTTCATGGAAGCCGACCTTGGCAGTCGTCTCGACGCCGCCCTTCCCGACTGCTATCACTTCGGTTTCACCGGGACACCTGTCCGCGAGGGTGAGCGGCACGAAGACCGAAACACCTTCCGCGAGTTCTCACCCGAAGGTGAGGACTATCTTCACCGCTACTCGGTCAAGCAGGGTATCGAGGATGGGCTGATTCTTCCCGTCTACTTCACGCTCCGTCACGAAATGGAATGGGAGATAGACGAAGCAGGTCTTGACGAGGAGTTCGAGCAGGAGTTTCGTGGATTGAGTACGGACGAGAAGCGCGAGTTCATTCAAAAGAACGTAACCGCTCGGACACTGGCCGAAATCGAACCTCGCGTAGACCGCGCCGTCGAAGAAATAGACCGACACTACGACGAACACGTTTCACCGAACGGGTGGAAAGGAATGGTCGTCACACCGAGCCGACGGTCAGCCGCTATGTACGGCGAGCGACTCATTGACCGTCGTGGCGAGGACGAAGTGGAAGTTCTCTACACGGCGACCAACGACGACCCTGACCTGATTCAGCAGTTCCACACCGACTCTGAAGAGCGCGACAGTATCATTAAGGCGTTCAAGCAGACCGACGAGGAAGCCGAGGAAATCACGCCGAAACTGCTGGTCGTCCACAACATGCTTCTGACGGGCTTCGACGCACCGATTCTAAAGACGATGTATCTCGACCGCAACCTCAAGAATCACAATCTCATGCAGGCTATCGCCCGAACGAACCGGCCTGCCGAGGGGAAGGAGAACGGTGAGATTGTGGACTTCCAAGGTGTCTTCGAGAACATTGACGACGCCCTCGACTACGACGCCGAGACGAAGGCCTACGCCGCCCGCGATAAGGACGAACTCTACGACGACTTGAAAGACCAGTTGGAAACGGTCATGGGTATCTTCGAGAGCATACCCAAGGACGACACCCAAGAAGCCGCTTACGAGGCCGTCGAGCGCATTAGCACCCATCCTGAACGCCGCGAGTTCAAACAGGGCTTCCGCCGTCTACAGAATCTCTACGAAGCCGTCGCTCCGGACAAGCGGCTAATCAACGAGGGAATCGAGCGCGACTACAAGTGGTTGAGCCGGATTCACGTCGCGTTCAAGCGCACGACCGGGGGCGAAGACGACCCCGAAGACGACATGCGCGAGAAGACGCGCGAGATAATCAACGAGAACGTCGAAATCACGGACATCAAGGACGACTTCCCGACGTACAAACTCGGGGAAGAGTACCTCGAAGACGTAGAAGGGTTAGACAACCCCGGCGTCAAAGCCTCACAGATAGCCCACGCGACCCGCGAACACCTACACCCTCGGGAGAACCAGAACCCTCGCTACAAGCGATTGAGCGAGCGCGTGACGGACATAGTGGAACGCTGGCAGGGTGATGAAATCAGTGACCCCGACGCCGTCGAGGCGTTGAAATCGGTCGAAGAAGAGGTTCTGAACGTCGAGAAGGAAGCCGAAGAGCAGGGGATGGACGACGCCGAGTTCGCTATCTACACGCACCTCACAGAGCAGACGCCCGAGGCTATCGAGTCTGAAGAACAAGCCGAGGAAGTGGCCGAAGCAATCGTCACGCAGTTCCGCGAGCGCGTTGACCGAGGATACCATGGGTGGAAGACGAACCAGCAGACCATCGCGGAAATCGAGCGTATCTTGCTTGACGTGCTGGTGAAGGAAAACGAACTCGGCCACCTGATTCGAGACGACGATGGGTTCGTAGACTCGATACGGAACTACCTTATCGAGAATCATGGCTAAAGCCCACAGTCGGAACATCGACCTATTGGGGAACCCCGTCGAGTACGAGGTACGCCATAGCGCCGACGCCAGTGAACCGCGTATCGACGTGGACATACACGGCGTGACAGTCGTCGTTCCCGAAGACGACGACGTTCAGCACGCAGAACTACTCAAGGAGAACGCGGCGTGGGTGGTAGACCAGCAACGGAAGTACGACGCCTATCGAGAGCAAGTCCCCGACCGAACGTTTGAGGCTGGCGAGCGCTTCCCATTCCTCGGTGAAGACCGAGAACTCGTTATCGAACCACTACAGAAACACGAGGTAGACGAAGACTCGATTCGGCTCCGAAAGAGTGCTGTCGAGCAATCGTCAGTCAAGCAAGTTCTCGAAAACTTCTACCGGAGCCGGGCGCGGGACTACTTCACCGAGCGCACCGACCACTACGCCGAACGCATGGGTGTCGGGTATGAAAAACTCGAACTCCGAAACCAGCGCACACGGTGGGGTAGTTGTTCGACTGGTGGAACGATTAGCCTGAACTGGCGGCTCATTATGGCTCCGCCCGACGTTGTTGATTACCTCGTCGTCCACGAACTCGCTCACCTGACCGAACAGCACCACGGACGAGAGTTCTGGCAGTTGGTCGGAGAACACATCCCTGACTACAAGGAGAAGGCCGAGTGGTTAGAACAGAACAGCGCGAAGTTGGTGTTTAGCGAAGAAGACGTGTAACTACACGACTGCCCGTAGTCGGGATTCTATCCGTTCAATCGCGTCAGCCACATCTGCCACATCGGTCAGCCCGGTGCAAAGCAGTTTCCCGCTGGCAAAGACCAACATGACATAATCCTCTTCTCGGTACATGAGCGCCGGGAATTGTTCGGGTTCGTATTCGGTGTGTTCCATTCCGAGTTCGAGCGTCAGGGCTTCCAACGGGATTGATGTGCCAATATCCGCCGTAGCGACGATATTGCTGATTTCTACGGTCGGCTCATACTCGAACTGTAGAATGTCCCGCAGGAGGGTATTAACCCGGTCTGCTACCTCGTGAAAGTGTTCGACCGAATTACCGCCTGCTATTGAACAGCGACCGCTCCGATAGAATGCGACGTAGGTATCATCGGGCGCGAACCGAGTCTGTAGCCAGTGATTCTCGGCAGGTTCGTAGGTTACGTCAGAAATCTCACCACGACGAGTGAATGTGTCTGCCAACGCGTCTAATGCAATCTCTTGCTGGTAGGTGATTGTCCCGACGACATTGACGACCGTTGGCTCTACCACTATGTCGAGAAAGACGGCTGTCGGGTATAAGTTCGGTTGGTCTTGCTCAAGGCCGACTCCGGTCAACGGTCTTGACACCGACGAGCCGTCCCGACCAGTACACGGCCTCGACAATCACCTCGTCGGCACCGTCAGTAGGTAGTCCGATAGTACGACTTCCGCAGTCACACATCACGCGTCGGACGACCCAACCGTCGGTGTCGTAGTAGGTCGCGTAGACGACGGCTTTGTCGCCTGTTCTGATTCCCCGGTTACACCGGTCGCAGATGTGGCCGGTCTGTACGCCGTTCAGAGCCGCCGCAGGGGATGGACGAGTCATTCGCCCTCACCCGGCAGGTCGCGGCGTCCCTCGTTGTAGCAGTCGAAGCACGGGAAGTCGTGGTCGTCGCACCAGCACCCGTCTTCGTCGGTGTCCCCGGTAGTGAACTCCGCGAGGGTAACGCCACCGTCAGCACGGACGGGCTGTTCCCGGCTCGCCGCTTCGAGAACCGGCTCTCGAATAGCGACCGCGACCATGTGCTTGCACGCGCCGGGCTGGTACTCGAAGGCCGGGCAGGTGCAATCGCTCGGTATACCGCCCTCGACGTGGACGGTGTACGTGTGGTCGTCGGCGTCCGCGTGGGAGTCGTTTACTATCTCTACGTCGCCGTCACCGAGGATGGTGAACTCGAAGGCCTCCCACTGCGCTCTTTTCTTTACCTGTTCGTCAGCGTCAAGTACCTCTAACAGTGATTTTTGCATGGCTTTCGACTCCCGAAGGCCACCGCTCACCTGTCTCAAGCAGGTGGGCTTTCTACCGCGAGCAAAGCCCCGAGAAGCGGTCGCCTTCTATTGAATATACGTTCCGTGACACCATAATATTTGGGAGTTATAAGAATATAGAATGAGATACGCCATAGGAATAACCACCTCTCACACAGCCGCACAGAGCCGCAGAGCGCACGTCAGAAATGACGCCCCAATCCACTCGGTCGGGCTTCGACCGCGCTCACGCACCACCCACGCCGTCTCTCGCCTTGCTGGCGTCTCGCAGAAGTAACGTGATTACGTCTGGTGCTTATCAAACGCCCACAGGGCCATATCTACTTCTCGCGGTGTTATTCCCTCTTGTTGTGCGATATTCCGTACTTGATTCAGGTAGAAGGAGTAAGCACTCGGGTCTGTCCCATAGTCTTGGAAACCATCCATGAACTCGATATACTGGTGATAATTCTGCGGGTTCAGCAGTTGAGGAATGGCGGCTCCGAGGGCACGAAACGCCCGATAGTCCAAAACCGCGTATCGTGTCGGGTCAGCCATTGTCAAGATAGTAGACGCGACAGGGACACGGACGCCTTTCAATTCAATGAGGGCGTTCACTTTGTCTTCGTCGGCTGAACTCTGAAACGCGACTTTGCTACGCCGCTCTACGAATGTCTGGTTATTCTTTTTCAGGTGATGGTCAATCCGACCGCCTGCTTTCCATCGCCCGATTTGACGGAGTTCCTCACGCAAAATATAGCCACGCTGTTGGAACGCTTGAGATATTGACCCTAATTTCGGGTCTTTTTCCTCTTTCAGATTTCCGGAACTATCTCGATACTGTATCTTCTCGTCGGGTGCAACAGCGTCGTACTTGTTTATCCACTTCGAGAAGTCAAAGGACATGAATAGGCAATCAAATAGCAGGAACATACCTTTTCGGACTCAAGAAGACGAACTGCGCGAGAGGGCAGGACAGACCGAGAAGGACTACGGCGAACTCGGATTCCGTATCTCGAACACCTTCGGTAAACGGCTACCAGATTTGCTCTACAGCACTGTTCCGCGTTTCCGCGTCCGAGTGTAGGTATTTCATCGTCGTGTTCAGGCTCTTGTGGCGCAGTTGCTCTTTCGCGTGGTGTGGGCCGACGTGGTTCGCCCAATAGGTCGCCACCCCGTGTCGTATAGAGTACCACGAGATTTCCTTATGCTCGGGAATCGGAACGTCACCGCTCTCAATTACCCGGTGAAGGAGTGCGTTACACGACTTGGAACTGTACGGCGACGATTTCTGCGTTAGCCACAACTCGTCTCTTCCGTCGTACTTGTCCATCGACGCCCGTTCATCGAGCCAGCGTTTCAGGGCCTTCGCAGTCCGGCCCTTAATCGCACAGTTCCAATGTGCTTCGTTTTTCGTGGCCTCGTCTTTTGGGATGTTCAATTCGTTGTCTTCGAGGTTCACCCACGACACCTTCGCCCGTCCAACCTCGATAGGGCGCAGTCCGGTGTCGAGTGTGACCGCTATCATGGACGGGTACTTCCACGAGTTCGCTTCTTTGAACTCCGCCGGGCCGACTTTCTCCTTGGGGATACCAAGCCGCTGTGCGACGAAGGCCTTCAGTTGACTCCGTTCGTCGGGCGAGACGGAGTGGTAACTTTTCACCGACGAGTGTTCGAGCGCGGCCTGATACAGTGGCTCGAACGCAGTCCGTCGAAGGTAATCCCGCTCGTCACCGTTCGCCTGTGAGAGTTCCACGTCGAGTTCCCACTCGAAGTCCGTTCCACGGACGTGGTTGCTGAAGCGGAAGTATCGCTTAATGTCCTTGGCGTGGTGTAGGACGGTCGAATCAATCATTCCGTCCGACTGGTCAAGGACACGAACGAACTTGTCCGCGTGGTCGGGTGTGAACTGCGTAGTGTACTGGTTCTCGTACCGCCACAGCCACCGGAAGGCCGTTTCAAGTTTGTAGTGCGTGGATTCGAGCGTCGAACGTGCAAGGCCCTCGTGCTTCTCGGGGTTCTTCCCGTAGTTAGCGAGCCACGATAGCAGTTCGTGCTTGAAATCCCGGTAGTCGTCCACCATGTTCAGCCCGAACTCTTGCAGGTCGCGCTTCGAGCGCTCGCTGACCAACGGATATTCAAACTCGTAGTCTTCGGGCGCGGGTGGTATCTCCGCCGATACGGTGTCTCCGCTACCGAGGTTGTCGAGCGGGTCAGTCCGGTTCATCGGTGCGGTTCACCCCCTGAATCGCCTGCCGGCGCGGTACCGGAACTTATAGTGTCCTGACAACAACGCGAATCGCAAGACGGCGACGGGGTGGACGTGTAGTGAAACGTAACGTTCTTGAGTTGCATTTGTTCTCTCCCAAGAAGGGCGTAAAATGGTGAGAGAGGCGCTGAAACACGCGAAGCCTAGGCCGGGATTTGAACCCGGGCTCTCGTCCTTACCAAGGACGCGCTTTACCTCTAAGCTACCCAGGCGCGTTTCCGAGTTGCCGCGATTCGTCTTTAGGCGTTTCGATTCACCCCCGCCGTGCGGGCGAACCGCACGGTCAGTGGGGGACGGCGCGGCGGCCGGTCAGATCCGCTCGGCGAGCGCCGCGGGTGTCCCGTCGGAGAACAGCGACTCCGCGAGGGGCAGCCGCCCGTCCGTCCGGCCGAGCGTCCCGACGTGGCTGCGCAGGGACTCGGTGACCGACCCGCCGGCCGCGGTGGTGCCCGCGACGGCGGCGAGTTCGAACACGTCACCCTCCAGGTTGGCGTCGAGTCGGTCGTCGCCGGACGACCGCCGACGGGTCTGGTCGCCGCCGAACGAGCGGACGACGGCGACGGCCTCGCCGGCCGCCTCCGTTCGAGCGAGCAGGTAGAACCCCCGGGCGACCATCACGTCGGCGACGAGGATGTCCATGTCCGCGTCGTCGGCGTCCGCGGTCGCGGTCGGACCCGGTGCCACGCCGTCGGTCACCGCCACGTCGCCACCGTCGGTCCGCTCCCGCTGGTCGCTCCCCGACGAACTCCCGGCCGCGTCGCTCCCCGGGACACCGTCGGTCCGTTCCCGGCGCTCGCTCCCCGACGAGCCCCCGCTCGCTTCGCTCCCGGGGACGCCGTCTGTCAGTTCGTCCTCGCGCTCCCACGGCGGGTCCCGGGACAGCGATCGGGTGAGGCGCAACCCCTCGTAGATGAGCTGGACGCCGGCCCCGCGGTCGGCGACAGCGTCGGTATCGACCGACGGCGCGTCCGCCGACCCGGCGGCGACTGCGCGGGCGCTCAACACCGTCAACACGCCGGGTGCCATCGACCCGTCTTCGAGGCGTTCGCGGATCCGCTCGCGGAGGCGGTCGGGTTCGACGTCGCCGACCGCGTCCAGCGCGGCCCCGCGGACCGCCGCGGCTTCCTCCATTGGCGTCGGCTAGCGGTGGGAAGGGCAAAGACCTTTGGAAACGACCTACGGACGAACACCCATGCCGACGCCTGCGACGGCCGATCCGCCGGCCCCGGACCGGTTCGGCACCGGGAGGGAGGCCCGGCCGTGATCGAGACCGACTCCGACGGCGACGTGTGCGTCCTCACGCTCGACCGCCCCGACCGCCGCAACGCGCTCACGCCTGACGCCCTCGACGACCTCGAATCCGCCGTCGAACGCGCCGACACCCCGGTCGTCCTCCTCCGCGGCGCCGGGTCGGCCTTCTGCGCCGGCGCCGACCTCGACGCGGTCGCCGACCTGGCCGACCGCGAGGCGGCCGAAGCGTTCGCTCGCCGCGGCCAGCGCGTCGCGCGGACCGTCGCCGAGAGCGAGTCGGTCGTCGTCGCAGGGGTCGACGGCGCGGCCCGCGGCGGCGGCGTCGAACTCGCGCTGGCCTGTGACGTGCGCGTCGCGACGCCCGCGGCGACGTTCGCCGAGTCCGGCGCGGCCATCGGCCTCCTGGGCGCCTGGGGCGGGACCGTCCGCCTGCCGGAGGTCGTCGGCCTCGGCGAGGCGATGGACATCGCGCTCTCGGGGCGCGTCGTCGACGCCGACGAGGCGCTACGGACGGGACTGGTCTCCCGCGTCGTCGACGACCCGCGAGCGGTCGCCGACGAGATCGCCGCCAACGACCCGGCGGCGCTCCGGGCGATCACGGCACGCCTGCGCGACGACGGCGACCGCGCCGACCGGGAGCGCCGCGAGGCCGAAGCGTTCGCAGACCTGCACACCGACTTCGAGCGATAGGTGCGTCGCGAGGACGGCGGCGCAACGCACCGACAGCGGCCGGTTCGACGGCCCGGTGGCGGCCGGCGCGGCGGCTCAGCGACGGCCCAGCGGCGGTCGTACGCCGCGCTACTGTCACAACCGAAACCTTCGAAAGCGCCGACCACTCATAGGAGGCTAATGCCGGACTGCGACTACTGCGGGGCGACGTTCGACGGCGAGGACGCGTACCTCGACCACCTCGCCAGCGAGCACGAGGGGGAGCTGGGGTCGATCGACAGGCGGCGGGTCGCCGAACGGAACTCCGACGACGGCGGCGGCTTCCCGGTCGGCCCCGCCATCCTCGTCGGACTGCTCGCCCTCGCGGGCGGACTCGTCGTCTACGTCACCTTCCTCATGGGCGGGTCGGGCGGGACCGCCGCCGCGAGCGGCCTGCCCGACAGCGGCGACCAGTCGGTCATCTCGCAGGTCCAGACCGAGGAGTCGAACGGCCTCGACCACCGCGAGCAGGGGACGGACATCGACTACGAACGCGTCCCGCCGACCAGCGGCGCCCACTGGGGCGGTACGTGGGAGACGGCCGGCTTCTACGCAGAGCAGCCGCCCCTGGAGTCGCTCGTCCACTCGCTCGAACACGGCGCCGTCGTCGTCTACTACGACCCGGCCGCGTTGACCCCCGAAGCCGAGGAGAGCCTGCGCGGCTGGGCGAACAACCAGAGCGGCAACTGGCAGAGTGTCATCGCCGTCCCGAACCCGAACGACGAGCCCGAGTCGACGTACGTCCTCACCGCCTGGGAGAAGCGCCTGACGATGGACGAGTACGACGACAGCGCGGTCCGCGCGTTCGTCGCCGAGTACGTCGGTCGCGGCCCGGAGAACCCGGTTCGATAGCCCGAAGCACCGTATTCACCGCCCGACACGACGGCGTTCCCGCGGCTCAGTACAGCGGGTCCGGCCCCGGCGGCGCCGCCCGTTTGTGTTCGCTCCCCTCGTAGAGCCCGCGGACTCGCTCGATCGTTTCCGCGTCGACGCCGATCTGCTCGGCCGTCGCCGAGACCGACAGCGGGCCGTCGACGTGTAGCGCGAGGATCGAGTCGAGGGTGTCGTAGTCCATCCCGAGTTCGCCCTCGTCGGTCTGGTCGACCCACATGCCGGCGCTGGCCTCCTTGGCCGCCAGATCGTCGGGGACGCCGACGTGACGGGCGAGCTGGCGCACCTGCTGTTTGTAGAGGTTCGCGATCGGGTGACAGTCCACCGCGCCGTCGCCGTACTTCGTGAAGTAGCCCACCAGCGCCTCCGTCCGATTCCCCGTGCCGACCACCAGCCCGCCCTCCGCGTTGGCGACCAGGTAGTTCAGCACCGCGCGGATGCGCACGTAGAGGTTCCCGGTCGCCATCCGGTCCTCGTCGGCGTCGGGGTAGGCGTCGAGGAAGGCGTCGGCGATGGGCGTGATCTCCACCACGTCGTACTCCACGTCGAGCAGTTCGCTCGCCACCCGCTCGGCGTCGCTCATGTTCGACTCCCGGTTCACTTCGCTCGGCATCACCAGTCCGTGGACGTTCTCCGCGCCCACAGCCTCGACGGCCAGATGCGAGGTGAGCGTGCTGTCGATCCCGCCGGAGAGCCCCATCACCACGCGGTCGGCGCCCGCGGCCTCGTACTGCCCGCGAATGAACTCGGTGACGTGTTCGCGATGCGCTTCGAGTTCCTCGGTCGAGAGGGACATGTCGAGCGGATCGGTCGCCCGGACGAGTTCCTCGGTCGTAGCCATACCGAACAGTTCGCACGAGTGCGACTAATACCCTCGTGTCGGCCGGGATCGGTGACCGTCCGTCCACTCGTCCGAAGCGCTACGTTCAAGTGATCGGGACTGCCAGATTCACTCGAAGAGGGCGCCGTTGGTGAGCAGTCCCCCGGACTGCGAGTCGCGGGGCGAACGACGTGAGCGCCGTTGGTCCAGTGGTAGGACATTAGCTTCCCAAGCTAATAGCCCGGGTTCAATTCCCGGACGGCGCATGCGAGGCGCGAGCACGGCGAGCGCCTCGATACGCGAACGGCGAAGTCGTGAGCGGGGTTTTCCCGGAGCGAACGGCGAGCGGCGCGTTTCATCGCGCCGCGCACTGCTCCGGGTATCTGCGGTCGCGGGAATTGAACTACGGCAGACCGCCATAGGGGGGCCGGCATCGAGTTCGACTCCCGAGGGGCCATCGCACTGCGCTTTCTCGACCGCGGTCCTCTCGGCAGCCGGAAACGACTCGTCGCGATCCTCTGCGGCGATACCTGGGTTTAAGCCGCTCCGAGCGAAAGACCGCTCCAATGGCTGCACGTGACGAGGTTCTGGTAGCCGGCCGGCCGGACGGCGACGCCCGGGCGGTCGCCGACGGCCTCGCGGCCGTCGACGGGGCGACCGCCGACGCGGTGACCGCGGCGGACCCCGCCGCGGTCGACCCCGACCGCGCCGACTGCGTGGTCTGGGTCGGGCCGGCGACGGCCGCCGACCTCGCGACACTCGTGGAACGGGCGGGCGGCCCCTCGGGGACGCCTGTCGTCGTCGCGAGCGGGGGCGACAGCGACCCGGGACCGGCGGCGGCCTTCGACGCGGGCGTCGCCGACTTCGTCCGGGCGGGCGACGGGGACGGAGCCGTCCTGGCGCGGCGAGTCGAACGGTTGCTGGCGGACGGGGCGGGCAGGCTCGCGGGCGGGCCCGCGGCGACGGACGGGAGCGGTGAGGGCGCGGCGACCGAGGGGGGCGGCGACGGCGCGGATGGGCTCCGGACGCCGCCGGGGGCGAACGCCGATCGGGTCCTCGAACGCGTCGACGCGGCCGTCATGGGGATCGACGACGACTGGCGGATCACTTACCTCAACGAGCCGGCGGCGGCGGCGCTGGGCGAGCCGGCCGACGACGCCGTCGGCGAGGTCGTCTGGGAGGCGTTCCCCGATATCGAGGACAGCGTCTTCGAGCGGGAGTACCGCGAGGCGCTCGCGACCCAGGAGGTTCGAACGTTCGAGACCCGCTACGACCCGGAGGACGTCTGGCTCGACGTGTCGGTGTTCCCCGCCGCCGACGGGCTGTCGGTGTACGTCCGCGACGTGACCGAGCAAAAGCGGACGAAAGCGGAACTGGAGCGCAACGAGCGGGCCTTGCGGGACCTCCAGCGGCTGGCCTCCTCGCGTGACCGGTCGTTCGACGAGAAACTGGACCGGGCGCTGGCGGTCGGCTGCGAGCGGCTGGACCTGCCGATGGGGTACCTGACGCGGATCGAGGGCGACACCCAGACCGTCGTCGCCGCCCACGGGGAGTCGGGCGTCGAGCCCGGTGCCCGCCAGCCCCTCGCGGAGAGCTACTGTCGGCGGACGGTAGAGACCGACGGACTGCTCGCGATCGAACGCGCCGGCGCCGACGGCTGGGCGGGGGACCCGGCCTACGAACACGGTGTCGAGTGTTACCTCGGCGGGAAGGTCCTGGTCGACGGCGAGCTCTACGGGACGCTCTGTTTCGGCTCCGAGCGGGCGCGGGACGCACCGTTCACCGACGCCGAGGAGACGTTCATCGAACTGCTCATCGAGTGGGTCAGCTACGAGCTCGAACGGCGCGACCGCGAGCAGGAACTGGGTCGCTACGAGACGATCGTCCGCTCGGTCGACGACGGGGTCTACGAACTCGACGACGAGGGGCGGTTCACCTTCGTCAACCCCGCGATGTGTCGGATCACCGGCTACGACGCCGCCGACCTCGTCGGCGAACACGTCTCGGTGGTCAAAGACGACGACGCGACCGCGGCGGCCGTCGACGCGCTGCTGACCGGCGGGGCGAGCGAGCGGACCGTCGAGTCGGCCGTCCAGCGCAAGCGCGGCCCGCCGGTCCCCTGCGAGGACAGCCTGACGGCGCTGACCGGCTCCGATTCGGTCAGAGGGGTCGTCGGCGTCGTCCGCGACATCACCGAACAGAAGGCCCACCGGGAGATGCTCTCGGAGCTGGTCACCTCCTCGCGGTCGCTGATGCAGGCGCGGGACCGCGAGGAGGTCGCCGAGATGGCCGCCCGGGCCGTCGCGGACGTGCTCGGCTTCGAGCTGACCACGGTCAGGCTGTTCGTCCGCGAGAGCGACCGCCTCGAACCCGCGGGGACCACCGATGCGGTCGCCGAACGCGGCGTCGTGACCCCCACCTACGACGTGGACGAGGGCGGCCCCGGCCGGGCGTTCGTCGACGGGGAGATGGTCGTCGTCGGAGACACCGCGACCGTCGACGACGACCGTCCCCACGACGTCGTCCGCTCGGCGCTGCACATCCCGATGGGGGTCCACGGCACCATCAGCATCGGCGCGGAGTCGGTCGACGCCTTCTCGGACACCGACCGCCAGGCCGCGCAACTGCTGGCGACCAGCGCCGCCGCCGCGGCCAACCGCGCCAAGCGCGAACAGGAGGTCCGCGAGGCCCGCGAGCGGGTCGACACGCTCGTCGACCGGATCAACGGCCTCATCGAGAACACCGTCGAAGTGCTCGTCCAGGCGGGCACCCGGGAGGAACTGGAGGCCGGCGTCGTCGAGCAGCTCGTCGCCACCGATCCCTACGCCTTCGCCTGGATCGGTCAACCGGACCTCGCCGCCGACCGCCTGGAGGCCACCGTCTGGGACGGCGACGTGCCCGCGCTCGCCGACGCCGTCGCGGACCTCTCGCTGGACCGGTCGGCCGCCCGCGACGCCGCCGACCCCGCCGCGCTCGCGCTCGACGACGAGACCATCCACATCGTCGGCGACCTCGCCGAGGCGCCCGACGACAGCGTCCACGCGACCGCGCGCGAGGCTGGTCTGGGGTCGATGATCGCCGTCCCGCTCACGTACAAAGACGCCAGCTACGGCGTCCTCTGCGTCTACGCCCCGGCGCCGGACGCCTTCGCCGACCGCGAGCAGGTCGTCCTCGACGCGCTGGGCCGAGCGGTCGCCAACGCCGTCAACGCCATCGAGAGCGGCCGCATCCTCTCGACCGACCGGGTCGTCGAACTGGAGTTCACCGTCCGCGACGACGACCTGCTGTTCAACCGCCTGTCGGCTCAGACGGACGCGACCTACGAACTCACGGGGTCGGTCCACGAGTCCGACGGGAGCGTCCGGCTGTACGTGGCCGCCAGCGGCGCCGACGCAGAAGAGATCGAGTCGGTACTCGACGGGGACGGCGGCGTCGCGGCGGCGAACGTCATCGCCGACCACGACGGAGACGTGCTGTTCGAGGCGGTCGTCGACGACTCGCTCGTCGAGCTACTGGCCGATCACGGCGCCGTCACCCGGTCGGTCGCCGCCGAGGGCGGACTCGTCCGCTACACGATCGAACTCCCCTACGAGGCCGAGGCCCGCGAGGTGTTCGAACTCGTCTCCGACCGCTACCGCGGCACCGACCTCGTGGGCTACCACGAACACGAGCGGCCCGTCCGCACCCGCCAGGAGTTCCGGGAGGCCGTCACCGACCGCTTCACCGACCGCCAGGAGACCGCGATCCGGACGGCGTACCTCGGCGGCTTCTTCGAGTGGCCCCGCGACGTCGACGGCGACGACCTGGCCGGCTCGATGGACATCTCCCGGCCCACCTACCACCAGCACCTCCGCGCCGCCCAGCGGAAGGTGTTCGACGAGCTGTTCGATCCGCACTCCGGGCGGTAGGTGGGCGTTCGGGTCGGCCTGCGCGCGGGACCACGAGCGCGTGCGGGCGATCCCGGTGAGAACTGCTGTCTTCGCGGGCTATATGCGCCGAGTGTCCACAACCGGTGTATGGCCACCGCGTGGGATCCGGTCGAACTTTCCTTCGAGGCCGCCGAACCGCCTGACGACCCGTACGGACAGGAGCTCCTCGACGTGCGGTTCGAACACGAATCGGGCACGACTGCGACCGTGCCGGGGTTCTGGGACGGTGATGACGTCTTCCGCGTCCGGTTCGCGCCCTCGGAGACGGGCGCCTGGACCTGGGAGAGCCTGTCCGACGACCCGGGACTCCGAGAGACCGGCAGTTTCGTCGCGGATGCGGGTGATTCCGGGTCGGCGCTCCACGAACACGGCTATCTTCGAGCCGGCGAGCGCGCGCTCGTTCACGCCGACGGCGAGCCGTTCTTCTGGCTCGCGGACACGGCCTGGACCGCGAGCACGCGCGCCACCGTCGAGGAGTGGGAGCGGTATCTGGACGCCCGCGTCGAGCAGGGGTACAACGTCGTCCAGGTGAACGCGCTCCGGCAACACGACGGGTCGCGACCGCACGACCGACTCCCCTTCGAGGAGTGGGACCTCTCGCGCCCGAACCACGACTACTTCCGCCACCTCGACGAGCTCGTGTCGATGGCCCACGAGCGCGGCGTCGTCCTGGCGCTGGTCGCGCTCTGGTTCGAGTACGCCGGCGAGAACCTCGACTGGGGCATCCCCGCGGAGTCGCGCCACGAGCATTCGCCCGAACAGGCGCGGACGCTCGGCCGCTATCTCGGCGCGCGCTACGGCGCGTACGGGGCTGCGTGGCTGGTCTCGGGCGACTCCGGGTTCGACGAATCCTCGGTGGCGATCTACCGCGCGGCCGCCGAGGCGCTCGGCGACGCCTGCCAGTACCCGCTGCGGACGGCGCACCAGCCCGGTGGGCAGAACACGCCCGCGCTCGTCAACGACGAGGCGTGGCTCGACTTCCACATGTACCAGTCGGGTCACACCCACGATCTCGCCGTGCCCGAGCGCCAGGCCCGCGCGAACCGCGCGCTCCACCCGGCGCGACCGGTGCTCAACGGCGAGCCCTGCTACGCCGACATGCAGGCACTCGAGAGCGACGAGGTGTTCGACCGCGAGACGGTCCGCGCCGCCGGGTGGGTGAGCGTCCTCGCGGGCGCGAACGCCGGGCTCACGTACGGTGCGCTGGGCGTCTGGCCGTGGCACCGCGCCGGAGACACGTTCGGGTCCGCGGGTCTCTGGGGAGACCCGAAACCCTGGGACGAGGCGGTGGAACTGCCGAGCGCCGACGATTACGCACGGGTGGCCGAGACCGTGAGCGAGTCGGCCGTCGAGTCGCTCTCGCCGCGTCCCGACCTGCTGGCGGAGAGCGCGACGGGCGAGGCGGCCGCGGTCACGCCGGAGGCGGTACTGGTCTACCTGCGCGACGGGCGAGCGGTGACGCTACAGGACGCCCCGCCGGTCTCGGCGTGGGAGTGGCGCGACCCGGCGACCGGTGAGACCGCAAATGCGGACGCGGCCGAGGCCGATGACCTCGATATCGCGGCACCACCTTTCGACGGCGACGCGGTGCTCGTCGGGACCCGGGACCGCTGACGGCGACGCGGCTCGCGGGACGAACGGTCCCACGCCGCTCTCGGATCGCCGCCGCGGTGGCCGTCGGTACCGCGAGCGCCCCGCCGCGCTAGCGGCCCGAGAGAGATGGATTGATACGCCGGGGTGACCTACCGGCGGGCAATGGCCGACGAGGACGGCGACGACGGGACTGCGGCGGTCGAGGGCCCGCTGTGGACCGAGACGCACGCCCCGGGGCTCGACGACCTGCCCCAGCCGAACGTCCGCGAACACCTCCAGAGCGTCGTCTCCGAGCCGATGAACCTGCTCGTCCACGGGCCGAAAGGCGCCGGCAAGACCGCCGCGGTCCGCGCGCTGGCCGACGAACTCCACGAGAATCCCGAGGCGGATCTGGTGGAGATCAACGTCGCCGACTTCTTCGACATGACGAAAAAGGAGGTCAGCGAGGACGACCGCTTCTCGCGGTTCATCGACAGCAAGCGACGGCGCGAGTCCTCGAAGGCGGACCTGATCAACCACGTCCTCAAGGAGTCGGCGAGCTATCAGCCGGTCTCGGGGTCGTACAAGACGATCCTGCTGGACAACGCCGAGGGCGTGCGCGAGGACTTCCAGCAGGCGCTGCGCCGGGTGATGGAGCAGTACTACGAGGCCACCCAGTTCGTCATCGCGACCCGCCAGCCCTCCGCCCTGATCCCGCCGATCCGCTCGCGGTGTTTCCCCGTCGCCGTCCGCAAGCCGACCCACGACGAGACCGTCGCCGTGCTGGAGGGCATCGTCGAGGCCGAGGGCGCCGACTACGACGACGAGGGGATCGAATACGTCGCGGGCTACGCCGACGGCGACCTCCGGGAGGCGATCCTCGCCGCCCAGACCACCCACGAGCAGGAGGGGGAGATCACGATGAACACCGCCTACGAGGTGCTGGGGTCGCTGGGCGCCGACGAGCGCGTCCAGGAGATGGTCACCGCCGCCGAGGCCGGCGAGTTCACCGACGCCCGCAAGACGCTGGACGACCTGCTCGTCGACGAGGGCCACAGCGGCGAGGAGGTGCTGGAGGACGTGCTGACCGTCGCCCGCTCGCGGTACTCCGGGGCCGATCTGGCGCGGGTCCACCGGCTGGCCGGCGAGATCGACGTGGACCTGCACGAGGGCACGAGCGACCGCATCCACGTCTCGCATCTGCTGGCCGAACTCGGCGAGATGCACACGTAGCGGTCCGTCTTTCGGGACGATCGCGCGTTCTCACTGGGTCACGATCTCGAAGCGCGCACCGCCGCGCTCGCTCTCGGTCACCGCGAGCGACCAGCCGTGGGCGTCGACGATCTCCGAGACGATACCGAGGCCGAGACCGGTCCCGTCGTCGCTCGTCGTGTGGCCTAACTCGAATACCTCGTCGCGCTGGGACTCGGGGATGCCGGGGCCGTCGTCCGAGATACAGAACCCGGTCCGATCGGGCAGGTCGCCGACGCGGACGGTCACGTCCGACGGGCCGTGATCCACCGCGTTCCGGAAGCAGTTCTCGAACAGCTGTCGGAGCCGCGAGGGGTCGGCCGCGAGCGCGAGGTCGCCGTCGACGGCGAGCGTCGCGGCCGGCGCGTCGGTCGTCGTCCACGCCTCCTCGGCGACGGCGGCGAGGTCGACGACTTCGGTCTCGTCGACGGCCGTGCCCTCGCGCGCGAGCGTGAGCATGTCGTCGACGAGGTCCGACATGCGGTCGACCGACCGCCGCATCGGCTCGACCTGGTCGGCGAGCGACTCCCCGTCGGCCAACGCACCGTCGTCGACGGCGCTCTCCTCCAGATGGCTCAGTCGCCCGTCGAGCACCTGGATCGGGTTGCGGAGGTCGTGGCTGACGAGGCTCGCGAACTCCTCCAGCCGTTCGTTCTTCCGTTCGAGTTCGCGCTTGCGGCGCCGTCGCTCGGTCACGTCCCGCATCACCACCGCGACGTTGCGCCGGTCGTCGAGGATCATCGGCTTGACGTTCGTCTCGACGTAGCGCTCCTCCCCGCCCGGCCGCTCGACGACGACCGTCTCCGTTCGTTCGTCGAGCGCTTCGTCGGTCACCACGTCGTCGGGGACCGGGTCCGTGCCGGCCGCGACCGAGGCGCCGGTGCCGTCGTCGACCGCCGACTCACGGAGGTCCTCGGGCGACGCGGCGTCGTCGCCGGTCCCCCGGGCGGCGTCGGATCCGGCCTCGGCGGCGAGGACTCGCTCGATCTGTGCCTCGATCCGGTCTCTGGTCGCCGACGGCAGCGCGTCGAGTTCGGCGATGTGTCGCCAGTGGATGTCGTCGCGCTCGACGCCGAACTCCTCGCAGAAGGCGTCGTTGACGTAGATGACGTGGCCCTCCGAGAGCACCAGCGCCGGGTCGGGCGTCGCGTGGAACAGCGAGGCGAACCGCTCCTCGGCGCGTTCGTACGAGCGGGCGAGATCCGTCGACAGCGACCGCCGCGAGAGGAGGTTCTCCAGCCGCCGGAAGAGGACGGCCTTCTCGACGGGGATCTGGACCACGTCGTCGACGACGTACAGCCCGTCGATGCTCTCCCAGCTCTCGGGGTCGAGCCCCTCGCTCAGCGGCTCCTCGGTCACCAGCACGACCGGCGCGAACACCGGGTCGGCGCGGTCCTTCCACGTCCGCAGCCGCTCGCGGTTGGCGGCGAACCCCTCCGGGTCGACCAGACAGAGGTCCGTGGCGGCGAACGGCCCCTCGCCGTCGCCGCCCCCGGCGGTTCCCTCGCCGTCGAGCCCGCTCACGACCTCGTAGGTGTCGCCGAGCCACTCGGCGAGCAGCTCCTGGTTTCGGTCGTGGGCCACGAGCACGCGGACGCGGTCGGGCGGCCCGTCGGTGGTCGACACCGTCACTCCTCCGCGTCGACGAACTCCGGCGCACCACGGAGGACGCCCCGCAGGTCGGTCAGCGGGTCGCCGACGGCGATCCCCTCGTCGGTGATCCGGAACTCCCGGAGGGTGCGTTCGAAGTCGCCGACGCGCTTTTTCAGGACGCCGGCGACCTTCCGGAGTTCCCCCTCCATCTCCAGGTACGAGAGGAAGACCACGTTGTCGGCGAGGTAACTGATACCGGAGTTGGTCGCCTGGAACTCGCCGGTGACGGTGTCGATCTCGTCGACCAGGATCACCGTGACGCCCATGTTCTTCAGGTACCGCCCCAGCGCGTGGAGCTCCCGGACCAGATCGTCGTCCGCGCCCTGCATCGAGAGCTTGTAGCCGCGGGCGCCGTCGATCATGACGACGCGCGTGTCGTGCTCCTCGACCTCGCGGCGGACCCGCTGGGCGAACTCCTGGGGCGAGGTCGTCAGCGGTTCGACCCCCTCGACGGTCAGGCGGCGCTCCTCGCGCAGCGACGACATCGGCATGCCGACGGCCTCCGAGCGGTGTTCGAAGGTGTCGACCGACTCCTCCAGCAGGAAGACCGCCGAGCGCTCGCCGCGGTCGGCCGCCTCGCGGAGGAACTGCGTCCCCGTGGTCGTCTTGCCCACGCCCGTGGGGCCGCTGACGACGGTGATCGTCCCGCGCTCGATGCCCCCGCCGAGCAGCTCGTCGAACGCGGGGATGCCCGAGGGGATGGGTTCGGTGTCGAAGCCGACGCCGTGGGCCGACGGGACCAGCTGGGGATACACGTGGATACCGTCGCCGCGGATGGCCATCCCGTGGGGACCGGCCCGCTTGTCCGACCCGCGGAACTTCGGGACCGTCAGCCGCCGGCGGTCGTTCTCGTAGGCCAGTTCGACGATGCCGTCGCTCATGAACTGCAGGTCGTCGTCCGGGGAGTCGGGGGTCCGCTGGGAGGTGAACAGCACCGTCGCGTCGTGTTCTTCGAGAAACCGGGTGAAGGAGATGATCTGCTTGCGGAACTGGTAGGCGTCGCCGGTCAGGTAGCGAAACTGCGTGACGGGGTCGACGAACACCCGATCGGGGTCGCGCTCGGCGACCCGCTCGGCGATCTGCTCGGTGAGGTCGTCGCCCTCGACCTCGTCCGCGCCGAAGACGCTGTAGGACTGGTCTTCGGCGAAGAACTCCGACGACGGGGAGAGATCGAGCACGTCCACGCCGTCGAGCGAGAACCCCAGCGACGCGGCGTTGGCGCGCACGTCCGCCTCGTCCTCTTCGAGGTTGATAAACAGGGTCCGCTCGCCGGACGCCGCGCCCGCGGTCACGAAGTGCAGCCCGAGGACGGTCTTGCCCGAGCCGGGCTGTCCTCGGACGAGGTAGCTCCGTCCGTCGATCAGCCCGCCCTCCAGCACTTCGTCGAGACCCGGGACACCGGTCGTCACCCGCGCGAGTGAATCGCCATCGGTCGTCATTGAGAGCGTTTTCGGCGGACGAACTATAGGTCTACCGCGGGCATTTCGAATCCTGATACCGAGCGGCCGGACCGCCGCGGCGAACCGGTCGGCTCGCGAGTGGTCGCGTTCGGGCCCGCGGCGGGCGCGACCGCTACTGGCGGGTTCGAAATCCTTTTACGCGCTTCGGGGGGAGTATTGGGCAACGAACCATGGACATCGACATCATCGAGGAAGACGAGAACCCGATGTTGCATCGGACGGACGTGCGCTTCGAGATGACCCACGACGAGGCGACGCCCTCGCGGCTCTCCGTGCGCGACTCCCTCGCGGCCAAGCTCAACAAGGACGCCGAGGAGGTCGTCGTCCACGAGCTCGACACCAAGTTCGGCATGCGCAAGACCGTCGGCTACGCGAAGGTCTACGACGACGCCGAGTACGCCCGCGACGTCGAGCAGGACCACATGCTCGAACGCAACAAGATCGTCGCCGACGGCGAGGCCGAAGAGGCCGAGGAGGCGTAGATGCCGCGCCACGAGTTCTACGACGAAGACGGCACCACCGACCGCGAGCAGTGCCCCCGCTGTGGCGACACCTTCCTCGCCGACCACGGCGACCGCAAGCACTGCGGGAAGTGCGGCTACACCGAGTGGGAGTAAGGCTGAGCTTCTCCGCCGTTTTCGCTGCTCGCTAACCGTCGGTTTCCCGTCCCGAGGGCCGGACCGCCACCGACGCGTGCGACGATCTGGAACCGACGGCGGTGCCCGGTCGGTCACGACAGGCAGGTGGTTTTAATAGGAGAGTCACACGATCGGAGGCCGTATGACCGAGCTAGACGTCGTAGACGCCGCGAACTGTCCCCACTGCAGGGCGGAGGTCGAGGGAGACGAACTGAACGCGCTCGCGACGACCGCGGCCGAGGAGGCGGTGCTGGTCTGTCCCGAGTGCGACACGATGCTGGGCGGTGCGATGGGCGACGGGATGTTCGCGTCGCTCGCAGGGACGCTACTCGCCGAGGACGTCGACGACGCCCCGGCGGTCACCGAGGCACTGATAGACGTGCTCGACGCCGACGGGCGGGACGACGTGGACGACGAGTCGATCGAGTTGCTCGACGACCGGATGGGTGGTGCCGAGGTCACCATCAACTGACGACGCCGGAGCGACCCCCGACTGGGGGAAGATTCATACGCCGGACGGCGGACCGTCAGACCGAATGACCGACCCCTCCAGACGGCGGTCGGCCGGCGGCGGTCGCCGTCGGGCTGTTGCTGGCGGTCGAGCGGTCTGTTACCGTGCTCGCGGCGCGCTACTGGGCGAGCGGTGGTCCGGCGAACCGCTGTCGGCGACGGTGCGCGCGTTTCTCGTCGTCGCGGGCGGCGTGCTGTTCTCCGTCGGCGCCCTCCTCGGCTACGACCGCGTCGTCCCCGTCGTCGTCGACTTGCCGGCCGTCCCCGGATCCAGGTGGTCGGTGATCCGCCTCTCTCGGGTCGCTCTGGCGACCGCGACCCATGTCACTGAGTGATACATTCATATCACCGCCGCTCGAAGACCGAACGGGGAGACAACCAATGGCAAACTTCGGCGGTAAGACAGCGATCGTAACGGGTGCGAGCGGCGGGATCGGCGAGGCCGCGGCGAAACGCTTCGCCGCGGAAGGCGCGTCGGTGGTCGTCGCCGACGTGAAAGTCGAAGAGGGAGAGGCGACCGTCGCGGACATCGAGGACGCGGGCGGCGAGGCGACGTTCGTCGAGACGGACGTGAGCGACCCCGCCGACGCCGGTGCGATGGTCGACGCGGCCGTCGACACCTACGGCGGGCTGGACTTCGCGTTCAACAACGCCGGCATCGAGGGCGAGAGCGAAGCGACGAGCGACCAGTCGGTCGACAACTTCGAGCGAGTGATCGGCGTGAACCTGAAGGGCGTGTTCCTCGGGATGCGCGCGGAGATCCCCGTCATGCTCGAAGACGGCGGCGGGGCGATCGTCAACACGTCCTCGATCGCCGGACAGGTCGGGTTCCCGGAGATCAGCCCCTACGCCGCCAGCAAGTTCGGCGTGATCGGACTGACCAAGACCGCGGCGCTGGAGTACAGCGGGGAGGGCGTCCGCGTCAACGCGGTGTGTCCGGGCGTCATCGACACGCCGATGGTCGCCCAGGCGCGCGAGGACGATCCCGAATCGATGGATCAGGCCGTCGCCGCGACGCCGGTCGGACGGCTCGGCGAACCCGAGGAGATCGGCGACGCCGCCGTCTGGCTCTGCTCGGAGGACGCGTCGTTCGTCACCGGCGAGGCGATGACGGTCGACGGCGGGTACACGAGCCAGTAGCCACGGG
>Ga0207757_100095_pt1 | contig 74000 bp, 84 predicted proteins | sample A23P3SouthBayCA_2_FD_187752 | JGI IMG/M metagenome (GOLD analysis project Ga0207757, IMG submission 187752) | Aerobic enrichment media microbial communities from Eden Landing Ponds, California, USA - A23 P3 (2) (SPAdes) | ecosystem: Environmental > Aquatic > Marine > Unclassified | place... | reverse complement strand
AACCGTCTGGCCGAGTTCCGCCCGGTCGTACTGCTCCGGGGCGAAGATCGTGTACCAGCGCTTGCCGCGTTTCTGCTTGGATACTGAACGTTCACTCATAGTTGTCGTGTTCGCGTGCCGTTCGTGCGACGGTCTCCGCGACCGTCAGGTTCACCACGTAGTCGTCCACGGTCGACCCCAGGCCGCCCGTGGTGTCGCGTTCTATCGTCGTGCGGACGACGTCGTCGTCCGCGCGCGTCGACATCGACGGCGTGTTGTCCGGCCGGAGTGCGGCCGCGACCGTCGCCGCGTCGTCGTGGGTCGTCTCGATACTGGCGCGTCTCATAGCGCCTCCCTGAACGCCGTGATGAACCGCGATACGTCTCCGCCCTCGAACCGCGCCGTCGCCCGCCTGCCGTCGCCCGCGCTCGTGCCGTCGGCGTCGACCGCTCGAACCGCCGCACGCATCGCCCGTCCGAGACCGTCGGCGTCGACGCCGACGGCGGCCGCGCCGCCGTCACCGACGACCAGGACGACCGGTTCCGGTGACCGGACGTCGCGACAGAGTCGCGCGACCGTTCCGAGTCGGCCCGGATCGCCCCCGTCGACGCGGGCGACGAAGACGCCGTCGTACCGGCCCGTCGTCGCCCCGGCCAGCGCGTCGTGAACCGCGCGGGCGTGCCGCCGCCACGCGTCGAGCGCCGCCGTTCGCACCGCCTCGTCGTCGCGGATGGCGAGGGCGACGCCCGTCCCCGGCCGTTCGCGAGCGACCGCGTCCAGCACGTCGCCGACGCCCTCGACCGTCGCGAACCCGACGTCCGGGTCGGGCGTCGCGTGCGGGCGAAGCGCCCGTTCGACCGTCTCGGCGGCCCGCGCCGATCCACGAGCCGTCGCCTCGATGGACAGCCACGACGCGAGCCGTCGCCGGTCCTCGTCGGCCGGCTCCGACGGCACGTCGAGATCCGACAGCGCCGCCCGCGCCGCCTCCGGGTCGCCCGAGACCGGTGCGTGGATCAGCGTCGAGTGGGCGAGACCGTCCGCGAGGTCGGCCGTCGGCGAGGCGACGCCGGACCGACGGTCGACGGTCGTCCGCTCGCGGGCCGCGTCCAGCAGCGTCGCCGCGCCGCCCGTATCGAGCGGTCGATCCGCCGCCGCGACGCCGGCGAGCGCGAGGATCGGGTCGGGATCGACGCCGAGTTCGCGCGCCGCCACCGCGGCCGTCAAACTCGCCGACTCGCCGCCGGCGAGGGTGAGGTCACCGCCGGACGCGCGGATGCCGACGACGAGGTCGTCGGCGGCGCCCGGCACCGGGTCGGGGACCGGATCGACGCGCACCTGGAAGGGGATCGAGCAGTCCCTGAGCGCCCGCGCGAGGACGCCGCTCGCGGCCAGCGAGTCGCCGTCGGCGGCCGCGACGACCCGAACGAACGGGGCGTCACTGAGCGCCGCGGCGACCTCGCCGGCGTCGGCGTCCTCGACAGTGGCGGGCGCGGTGGACATTAGCCTTCGAGCAGTTCGGCGGCGACTTCGTAGCTGTAGGTGAACTCCTCGTCGAGCGCGCCGCCGCGGTAGTAGTCGACCAGACGACGGATCTTCGACTCCGTGTTCTGGAGCGCGCGCTTGTTCTGGTGGTCCTGCGGATTCGCTTCCATGTGCTCTCGCAGGCGGAGCGCCCGCTCCATCAGGTTGCGCAGATCCTCCGGCAGGTCACCGTCGGCGTCGTGGTCTTCGAGGATCTCCGTGAGCTTCTTCCCCGTCGCCAGCTTCACGTCGGGGATCGGCGTGCCCTTCACGCCCTCGTCGCGCAGTTTCATCCCGATGACGCTCGGGTCGTGACCTTGCTTGGCGAGTTCGACCACGCGCTCCTCGATGGCGTCCTCGTCTACGTCGCTCCACTCCGGGGGGTCGTCTGCCACCGGCTTGTCCGAACCGGACGAGCCACGGCGGCGGGTGTGCATTCGTGCCATAGATTGATTGGAACCGCACAGACCGCAGAAGCGTATCCGTGACCGACGACTGTCGGTACACACACTCCCGCAATCCCAAGCCCAGATCGGGCGAGTCAGATTTGCGGTCGCGCCGTTCCCGTTCGTTCCTTCGTGTTCCAGCACTAAACCGTTTCGAAGCCGTCGAGCGCCGCTCACGGCCGTGGCACGCCGTCGCGTACCGAACGTACGAGTCGAAGCCCTTATTATGTGCACCGCGGTACGAATCGATGCGACGAGGGCTCGTAGATCAGGGGTAGATCACTCCCTTGGCATGGGAGAGGCCCCGGGTTCAAATCCCGGCGAGTCCATCTGAAATAAAGTCCATCCGGAGGGATGGGCACCTCTCGTTTTCGGCGACTTCACACCACCGAGCCACTGGTTTCCGGTTCAGGAGCCGTCCCTCTCGAACACGAGTAGCACAGGTTACCCGGCGCGCGTCACCGCTGGGCGCCGATCCGCCTCAGGGAGGTGTCGGAGCGTGAGCACCGACACCGAGGCCGAACAGCAGGTCTGTGAGTTCTGTGGCCTCCGAATCACGCCCGAGCGCGAGCAGTGTCCGGCGCTGGACGAGGGGGTGTGTCTGCCATGACCGATCTCTCACTCGCCACTGACGAGGTCGATCCGATCGTCGACGCCCTCGATCTGAGCAACGAGGTCCGAGAGAAGGCGCATGACCTGGCAGACCAGGCTGATTACGAGTGGCCCGTCAACCGGGCACCGTCAGTCGTCGCAGCTGGCGCCGTCTACGCAGCCGCGCTCCTCTGTAACGAGAAGCGCACGCAGGAGACCGTCGCCGACGCCGCCGACGTGAGTACGGTCGCAATTCGAGACGCCTACCAGGAACTCCTGCACCACGACGGATACACGCATCCATCCGCTGACGAGACGGTGAACGCTCCCGAGCCGTCCCGGCATCTCCTCCGACGAATCCGGAGGTGGATGTTCCCATGAGCACGACCGTCGAGAGTGCCGACGGCGTGCCCGTCGACGACCTTGCGGTCGGCGACGTGGTTGTGGTCGACCGCGAGATCGACCTGCCCGATGCACGCACCTTCGCGACCGTCGTCGATCGGAGCGAGCGCGGACCACTCGTCGCCGGACCGACTATCGAGTCGGCGACACTCGCCCGTGCGCTGAAGATCGAGTGTGTGACACGGTACGACGAGGTGGTCGGCCAGGACGCTGCGGGCGTCTATCACCTGCTGGACCGGAGCCCACACGGCTTCGACGTGCTCGACGTAATCGATGCCGCTGGCTCGGCACCGGTGCGGCGCGAGCATCTGATTCGCGACGGTGACGAGGACGGTCTCCACCGGTGGCTTCGATTCGTGGCTGCCCGTCGGGGGTGGCAGGCGCTTCCCGAGCGCCATCGGGCTGTGCTCGATGGGGGTGACGCCGATGGCGCGTGATCCGGACGAGTGGATCGGCCTGTCCGATCACGCCGCCTACCTGTGGACGGATCGGAGTGGCGTCGGCGGCTACGGCCCACGCGTCGCGTGGTTCGAGGCCACAGTCGTCACCGAGCCACACGGCCTCGACGCCGACGAAGTCCGCTATCACCGACCGAGCGGGACGGTGTTGCTCGCTCGCAACGGCGTTCTCGTCACGGTTCTCGATATCGACACCGCGAAGCCAGCGCTGCGGAAGGCTGTGCGGCGGCTCGGTGACGTGGCCGACCTCTCGATCGGAGGTGAGCAGCGGTGAGCGCCACCATCCGCGCGGTCGACCTCTTCGCTGGCGCCGGCGGCCTCTCCTGGGGCCTCGTCGAAGCGCTGCGCGAGGTCGCGATCGACGCCGACGCACCGACGCGGGAGGTCCTCGAACAGTGCATCGACCTCGTGGCGGTCAACCACTGGGAGACGGCGATCGAGACGCACGAGCGCAACCATCCGTGGGCGCGCCACTACCACGACGACGTCCAGAACGTCAACCCGAGCGAAGTCTTCGAGGAGACCGACCCAGAGGTGAAGATCCTCTCGGGCGGCATCGAGTGTACGCACTGGTCGACGGCCCGCGGTGGGAAGCCGGTCGACGAACAGAAGCGGATGCCGGCCTGGGACTTCCTGACCTGGGTCCAGAAACTCCGCCCGGAGGTCGTCCTCGTCGAGAACGTCAAGGAGTTCTCGAAGTGGGGGCCGATCGAGGACGACGGCACGCCCTCGCGGAACGGCGAGACCTTCGAGCAGTGGATCAACAGCCTCCACGCGCTCGGGTACTCCGTCGACTGGCAGGTGCTGAACGCGGCGGACTACGGCGACGCCACGAGTCGCGAGCGGCTGTTCATCATGGCCCGTCGCGAGGGCCGGCCGGAGTTCCCGGAGCCGACTCACAGTGACGACGATTCCGAGCTCCCGGACCGGCGTACCGCCGCGGAGATCATCGACTGGTCCGATCCCGGCGAGTCCATCTGGACGCGGTCGCGCCCGCTCGTCGAGAACACGATGCAGCGGATCGCCGAGGGCATCCGCCGCCACGGCGCCGACAGCCTGGAGCCGTTCGCCGACGCCGTGGGCTCGCTCGGGAAACCCGACGTTGAGGCGATGCAGGAGCGGATCGTCTCGGCCGAGTACGCTCACGTCGCCGCGCAGGTCTGTGAGGATCCGTTCCTCGTCGTCCCTGGCGATGACGCGACGCCGGCGCTGGCGTCGCCCCACCTCACGAAATACTACGGAACGGCCACGGCGAAGCCGGTCGGTGAGCCTGTCGACACGATCACGTCCGGTGGACAGAAGTTCGGCCTCTGTACGCCGTACCTGATCGGTCAGCAGTCCGGGGCAACCGCCCGCGCCGTCGACGCCCAGCCGGTCCCGACGATCGCGACCGACGGGTACGTTCGCGTCTTCGACGCCCAGCCGTTCGTCCTCCCGCGGAACGGCGTTCGTGGCGGCCTCCACTCGAACGCGACGTATCCGCCCGCGAGCCGGCCGCTGCACACTGTGACGGCGAAGAACCACGACGGCTGGATCGTCCGGCCGTATCTCATCCAGTACCACGGTCAGTCCGGCGCCCAGCCCATCGACGCACCGACGCCGACGATCACGGCGAAAGACTCGCTTGCGCTGGTGGTTCCTGACCTGTTCCCGTGGGGGCTCGATATTCGTTTCCGGATGCTCCAGCCACGGGAGCTCGCGGCCGCGCAGGGCTTCCCATCGGAGTACGACTTCGCCGGGACAAAAACCGAGACCGTCGAGCAGATCGGCAACGCCGTCCCCGTCACACTCGCCCAGCGGCTCGTCGAGAGTCTGCTCGCCTCGACGACACCCTCGCTGACGGACTACCTCGGTCCGGAGACACAGCCCAGGGTTGCCGCCGACGGAGGTGAGTCGGCGTGAGCGCCCCGCATCACAGCGGCGCCCAGCAGTGGCGCGTCACCTGCGAGTACTGCGGCAACCCCGTCTCGGATAGGCTCCGGATGCACTCGCAGGTGTCGCGGGCGAATCTGTCCTACTTCATCGAAGAGGATCGCCTGCGCCGCGATCTGGACGAGAGTGCCTTACTGGAGCGCTACCAGCGTGCCGACGGCGCCCTCGTCGTCTGTAACAACTGCGGGACGATTCGGGAGGTCGAGTCGGCGTGAGCGTCCAGCAGACGCTCACCGGCGACGCGGTCGAAGGGCGCCGCGAGCGCCCGGAGACGTTGCTCCAGTGTCCGGAGTGCGAGCGGCTGATCCTTCGAAGCCGCCGCCACGAGCACCCGCACAACCTCGACGACGCCGATTCCGTGACCGACGCCCAGCGCAAGCAGCTCGAAGAGAAGATACCCGACGAGGCGAAGCGCGAGACCCAGACCTTCGAGGTCACGTTCCACTACGAACTCGTCGAGAGAGTCACCGTCGAGGCGGCGACGAAGTCCGAGGCGAAACGTGCTGCCGAACGGCGGCAGACCTTCGACGGCGAGATTCTCGATACGATCCACACCGAGCGACGGGCGCTCGGCGACAAGTCCGTTGCGTCCATCGACTACCTTGAAGAGTACGGCATCCTCCCAGAGGATCACGACGTAACGCGGGAGGACCTCCTGCGGCTGGTGGGTGATGCGGAATGATGGGTGGGAAGAGTCGCGATCGCGAGCGGTTCCCGCCTATCGTCGAGGACATCAACGAGGATCCTGCGCGGTATCTCGACGTCGACCGCCTTTCCGACCTCCAGCTCGCGAAGGCACGCATCCGCGGCATCGACTTCTTCCAAGAGCTCCGCGCGTGGCGTGCGGTCGAGCGGAGCCTCTCGGACGACGGCCACGTCTCCGAGCATCACCGGTCGACGGTCATGGAGTGGCTCGACGAGCGCGAGGCCGAACTCGAAGAGATCGGCGAGCGTGACGAACGGGTCGAGCCCGGGAGTCGGACGCCGTCGCCGCCCGCGGAGTACACCTGGGTCGACTGCGAGGGTGGCGAGCGGCCGACGAGTACCGTCGATGCCGACCGGTATCGAGCCGCGACTGACGGAGGTGAGGACGCGTGATCGAGGATCACTTCGATCCGATGAACGTCTGTCGGCGGTGTAACCAGCCGACGCCGCAGTGTCACTGTGGGTTGACGCGGCGCTGTCCGGCCTGTTCCGGCCGCGGGTTCAACTGCTGGGACGACATCTGCCGCGGGCGCGGGCGCTGTATGCACGGCGATTCGTGTTCATTCTGTCGCGGTGAGGGGTACGTCCGGCCCGAGGAGGTCCTGGTCATCCCCGACCAGACCGCCTTCGCGATCCGGCAGTACCTCCGCGAGCATCCCGAGCTCCGGAAGGACGAGTACGCCGACGACGTCGAGGATCCGCTCGGGCAGCTGTGTTATCCGGCCGCCGAGGCGTACTACCACGCGACCGGTCGCGAGCACGAGATCTACTGTCTCTCGTGGTCGGATGTCGACGACGATCTGGACGGCACGCACTGGTATCTTCGCGAGGCCGATGGCGAGCAGCGCTGGGTCGATTTGAGTCTGCCGTTGATGCCACCCGTCGAGTTGCCGCCCTTCTCCGAGGGGACGCATCGCGGGTTCATCACCGGTGACGAGCCGTCGCAGCGGGCGCAGCAGGTGCTTGAGGCAGTCGAAGGTGGTGATCAGGCGTGAGTCTCCCGTGGCACTGGATCATCTACGGGCCGCCGATGCCGCCGGTGACGCCGATCCGCAAGATGGACCGGCGGCTGCCGCCCGACCGCTCGGTCCAGGTCGCCTCGGCACCGTGGCCGCCGTTCGAGGGCCATCGCGTCGTGCTGGGAGGTGACGAGCGGTGAGCGACGGTGAGATCACCGAGGAGGACGCCCACGCGATGCTGGAGCTGCACAGCGTCATCCACAACGCGCGATCCACCGGGGCGTTTCTCGCTGGGATCGGTATCGGTGGCGGGCTGGCCCTGTCGCTGTATCGCGTCTACTCGATTTCCGCACCGCTGCTGTATTTCGGATCGCTTGCCTTCGCCCTCAGTGGTATCGCGTTCTCACTCGTCGTCTCCAGAGCACTCCTCTGGGCGTTGCGAGGAGGTGACGAGCGGTGAGCGACCGCAACCTATCGACGACGCGGTCGCAGGTCTTCGGCGACGTCGCCGTCGGCACCGAATGTCGCGTCTGTGGGCGCCCCGTCGACGACGGTCGCGCGAAGTTCTGCTCGGACTACTGCCGCGATATCTGTCGCGCCGTGATGGACCTGCTGAACTGGTCCTCAGTCCGCCGGCGCGTGATCGAGCGCGACGACGAAACCTGCCAGCGCTGCGGCCTGGACTACGCGCTGGTCCGGCGCGCTCGGGATCACATTCGCGACCGGATCGAGACCCGGGTGCCGGATCGGCTGGACGGTCCATCGATGCTGGCCCTCGGGGCCGACGAAGTGAATGTCGACTGGGATGGCCGACTCCAGTGGAACCAGCGCGTTCGTAAGTACCGCGAGGTTCTGAAGGATCGTTACGGCGACCCGTACGAGCACGATATCGGCCTCGAAGTCGATCACATCACGCCCATCTCGGAGGGTGGGCACCCGTTCGATCCCGCGAATCTCCAGACGCTGTGTTCGCAGTGTCACCAGCAGAAGACCAGCGCGGAGAACCGTGTCGGCGAGCAGGATGACGCGAGTCGGCCGGAGACGCCGCTGACGGAGTTCCTGCTGTCGGGGGGTGAGGAGCGGTGAACCACATCGCGCCCGCCTTCCACGAGGCGAAGCTGCACTGGTGGTTCACCGACAACGGGCTCTCGCCGTACTGGGCGCTCTCGGAGTTGCTCCAGGCGTTCGAGGACGGCTGGCACGAGACGACCACGGAACTCTCTGACGGCGTCTGGCAGGTCCGGTTCAACTACAACGCCGAGACCGGCATCGCGCCGCGGGAGTCCGATTCGATCGGCGGTGAGCGTGCCTACGAGTACAAGATCCACGCCGAGGGCCCGGGTGAGAAGAAGGCCGACTACGTCTTCTCACCTCGCTGGGACGACCAGCGCAAGCCCGATGGCGACCTGATGCAACGGCCGTGGTGTGGCGGCGAGGGTCTCGACGTCCACGTCCAGGGCTCGAATCTGACCTTCGGCGAGTATCACTACTTGCTCCAGCAATTCGTCCAGGTTCTCGCCGACGATGCCGGGATCAGCATCTCGCGGCAGTACTTCAATCGGGTTCGGCCGGACTCAAACATCACCACTCTGGAGTTGTACCTGCGGCTGATGCGGGAGTACAGCAAGAAGCTCACCCGGTCGACCGGCGCCTTCTACAAGATGATGCACCTGCTGGCCGAGGAGCAAGGCACCGAGTGGGTCTACTCGGGCGATAACACCGACGTCGTCGGGAAGCGACACGCGTTCGAATTGAACCCCTCGGCGTCCTCGACGCTCGTCGAGGACCACTCGCTCGGGAAGCGCCACAAGTGCTACCATCCGAAGTACGCCCGCTCCGAAGAGACTGAGGACGACCCGCTCTCATCGCCGAAGTACGGCGTGGCCTTTCACTCCTCGCTGGACGATGGTTCCGTGAAGTGGCGCGATCGCGACAAGTTGCTGCGGGAGCTCGAAGAGAGCCTGATCAACACGCTCCGGTGGGCCGGCGTCCCGATCGATGCCGATCCGACCGTGTTCCGCGAGGACGATCACTTCGAGATCCAGGAGTCCGAGCGCTCGATCGGGTACTTCGACGACCCGACGCCACGCCTGGAGGCCGAGCAGGAGAACCTGATCACGGCGGTCCTGCCGGACCTCTCACCGAGTGCGCGTAGCGTGATGCAGACGCTCGCGACTGACGGTGGCGAGGTCCACTACGAGGAGCTGGCCCACGAATCCGGTTACTCGGTGAGCCAGATGTACCGCGCCCTGGAGGAGATCGGCGACATCGTCGTGAACGACAACGGACTGGTGCGGTTCTACTCCGAGAAGATCCGTCAGGAGATCACCGCCGTCGTCGAGCGCCTGGAGGACTTCGTCGCCGACGGCGTCAACGCGGTCGCGCGACTCGCCGGCGTCGAAACGCGCTCGGCGGCCGATTCGGCGCTCCAGCGCTGGATGGATACGTACGGTGTGGAGTTCGAGCACGCCACCGAGGACGACGCGACGCTTCGATTCGACACCGTCCTGTCTTCGTTGAAGTCCCACAGCGTCCCTCACTACCGCGACGTGCTTCGGCAAGGGCTCGACGCGTGGCGCCGAGCTGGTCGCGACCCAGCCGTCTTCGCGCAGTGTCGCTTCGAGGCTCGCGAGATCCACGGGCGCGACGACTTCGGCGAGGTGGCCAAAGAGATCACCTGGTAGCGCGGCGACTGGTGAGAGGCATCACCGTCGTTCGACCCATTCCTTTATAAGTAGTACCCTACACCCACCGTTTCAGGTGGAGTAGTCCGACCGCGGTTTTCTCCTGATCTCGCCGTCGAGCGGCGTCGATCCGCGCGGGTCGTTCCCGCCGAGCGGGAACATCCCCTTAGGGAGTGTACCTAATAGGTACAGAATCCGAAAGTACCCCGCACAGCACCGCAGATTCCACCTGAAACAAGGCGAAACAGGGGTTGTTACTCGGGAGCGCCTTCGCTCGCCTCGTCGTCGCCGTTCTTTTTTCGATCCTCGACAGAATCGAAGGCCGGTTCCAGACCGAAGTGTTTGAGCGCCTCGTTCCACGATCCATACTGATACTCATACGTGGTTGCCCCGTATCGTCCAAACCGCTCCATTTCACGGCTTGAAGGCGGCCGGCCGAGTTGTCTCGTGAGTTCCATTAGTGCGTCTCGTCGTTGTTCATCGTTGAGGTGGTTTCCTGTTCCAATACGTTCGTCTGCTTCGATCCCGGCTGCTTCCAGGGCCTCTTTCCATGATCCGAATCGTCTTCGGTAGGTTCGTGCGGTGTATGGGCCATCTTCGTCCATTTCCGATGTTGTCGGACGCCCGTCAGAAGCGGCATCCATCTGCTGAAGTACGTTGATGAGTTCGGGATCTGGAATCGGAGATTGATGGGCTTGGTCCGTCTCGATACCCGCCGCATCAAGCGCATCGCCCCACGTCCCGAATCTGTTCACATACGTTTGAGAACTGTATTCGCCATCTTCGTCCATATCGCTTCGGCGCGGATCGCGGTTGATCTGACTCGCGATATCGCGTAGTTCAGAGAGTAACTCCTCGCGGCTGATCTTCGGTCGCCCCATATTCAGTCACGCAGACTACGCTTCTGCATTCGCTAAGAAGTTGCGGGTCGTGCTGCTCTACTTTCACTCCATGATGATTGCTTATGTCTCTCCGTCGATCAGTTCAGAATATGTCTGATGATGAATCCGGACGCGTCTGGCCGTATCTACTGACGGCACTAGTTCTCGGGGGACTCATGTTTACTGGCACCGTCCCCGCTACCCCCGATATGCTGGGCGACCTACTCGACCTCGTTCCAGACCCCTCAGTCCTACAAACACTCCCAGAACAAGGAACAGCGATCCTCGCTATTGCTCTCGGGGTCATTGGTGTTGGTAAGAGGTTCGCAGACTAAGAACAGTCGAAACGGAGGTATGTTGGAACCCATAGTGAAATGATAAGAGCCAGCAACAGACTTAGTTCGTCTAAGCGATCAGAAAAGCTGGATACGCGCTCCCGTCGCCGAAATTTTATCTGATTCGGATGGAGAAGTCTGCTTCAGACCCGGCGGTAGCGAAGACTCTTAGGCAAGGGCTATCATCCAACCGATGTGCCACTTCCCGACCGCCTCGGATCACTGCTCGATGCAGACTCTCTCCTTGCCCGGGCGGCTGGTTTCTGGCTCACCGTCGGTATTCAAACGGTCGCGGTCGGGCTCGTCACGATACCGTTGGGAGTGTCGCTCGCGACGTTTATCGGTCCCCTGCACCTCTCGCCGTGGCCGCCAGATGGCTCTGTCTGGGTCGTTGTCGGTCCAATCCATCTCTCCCTAACTGCTGCCTTCGGATTCTGGGCAGCACGGACGCCCTAAATCCGTGGCCGGAGACGCCCGCCGAGGAACAGAAGTTGCGAGATCGCGCTTCGGCGGATTACCCCCGCGACCACCAAGACGACCGCAATTGCCCAAGCAGTGATCCCTGCCGGAGAGAGCCCAGTTTCACGAAAGAGCAGATTGTCGGCGAACGGAATTATGACAGCCGCGAGCAGAGCTGGAGCGGTAACGCCGCCGCCCAACAGCGTCGCGATCCACACTGTCCCGAACAACAGCGTCGTCATGTACGCAGCAAACATAATGGCCGCTACCACGACCTCAATCGGACGGAGACTAAGTTCATCCGCAGCATCGAATCGGCCTAACTTCGCATCCCGAAGAGCGAGCGCGGAGACCTGCATAACGATACCGACGAACGCCACCGCGACCAGCGCGTTTGAGCCGATACCAGTAAGCGCGAGGAGTAATAGCCCCGGTGCTCCAAAGACCCCTACACAGACCGTCAGCACCAACAGCACCGCTCCCAGCCCTCGATAGAACTCGGCGACGCGGCCTGGGAGCGTTTCGGCTGAGAGGGACATAGCGCGTGTTCTACAACGAGTGTATAAACTCCGCTGTTGTAAGTTTGGCTCTCCCCGATACCTTTTCACTACGCTGACGAGAGTACAGACCGATGGCCGAGTGCATCGCGTGCGACGCCGATCTCTCGGGCGTAACCCATCGCTGTCGATACTGCGAGGAGCCGGTCTGTCCGGATCACCGGCTCCCGGAAAATCACGACTGCATCTATCAGTCGATGGCCGACGCGCCCTCGACGAAAGGCGTCTCCGGATCCGCGACGGAGTCCTCGACCTGGGCCGGCGTCCGCGACGTGCTCGCGGGGAAGCTTCCTGGTAGTAGCGACGACGACAGTACCGATTCCGAATCCACCGAAACGAGTAGCACACAGAAGAAGACACCACCGAGGAAAGATACCAGCGATCCAGATCGCGTGACTTGGGGCAGCTCCAGTACACCGCCGGATCGAAGCAACTCGTATCCAGACGACGGCGTCTCAAGAACACATCCAGCGGAAGCCGCAACCTCACGAGCCCCTGGTACCAGACGCGACGAGCCGACAGCAAAGTCTCCCGACGTGAAAACGAAACAGACCGACGACGCCGGGCACAACTGGCCCATCGAAACCGATTCGGATTATCCCTCACCCGGTCGCTTTTGGCGAGCAACCGTGTTCGTACTCAAACTCGCAGTGCTCGCAGGTCTCGGCTACGGCGCCGCGTTGTATCTCGGAGTTGCATGAGCGCCGATACCTTTTCAGTACGCTGACCAATAGCCTCACGTATGCGCTGGCGACAGACTCTCTTTGCCGCCGCCCTCGCCATCGGCGCGGTCGTCGCCGCACTCCTCCGTCTCGAAGCGTCCCTGCTCGTCGCCACTCTCATCGGGAGCGCCGTCTACGTCGGCGTTCGTGCCTGCATCTCGACGCTCTTTCGAACCCGATACTGGATTGCCCGCGGGACGAAAGGCGCCTACACACGCCGCTGTCCCGACTGTGGACAGCGCATCTACCGCAAGCGCGGCGACTGGATTATGCACTGCTACCGTTGTGGGTGGACCGCTGGGCTGCCGGGGCTTCGGTGGTGCACCCACTCTGTGCCCGCGCGCCAGCTCCGGCGCTCGCTCTCATGGATAGGCTTCGGCGTGATCGTCGTCGCCACAGCGGCGATCTTCGTCGCGCCGGCATTCGGAGCGCTGCCCGTCATTGATTCTGGGGCGGGTACGGCTGCTGGTGGAGGGAGTGGATCAACCGCGGCGACCGTTACCGGAACGCCGATCAAAACGACCAGGACCACGACAGAAACCGCGACCGAAACGCCGACCGCAACCGCGACGCCAGATCCTTCTGAAGTACAGCAAGGCTACGACCTCTCGAAAGTTGAAGCAGAATTTCTTGAATTACTGAATGCTGAACGTCAGTCTCGTGGCCTACAAACAGTAAAACAAAGGGACGTACTCACCGATATGGGTCGATCCCACAGTGAAGATATGGCCGAACACAATTATCTCGGCCACGAAGAGCCGGATGGGTCGACAATCCAAGACCGTTATCGAGAGCGTGGTCTGCTTCCAGAATGTCGCCTTCCGATCTCTGATTCGGGCCGATACTACGCTGGTGCCGAGAATGCTGCCCACTTCTGGGTAGATGAAACAGTTAGAATGGATTCTAGATCATTTTACGTCGGTAGCGAAAGCGATCTTGCCCGAGGACTCTTTAGAACATGGATGAATTCCCCACCGCATCGAAAAGCGATGCTGGTAGCATCAGCTGATGAAGCTGGATTAGGACTCTACATTGACGGGCGCGGGAAAGTGTACGCCAGTTTGGAGCTGTGTTAGCGTAAGGTGGTCCTTAGAACTCCTCGTGGACTGTCAGCAGCGCCATCCCGGCACTCACCAGCAGCCCCCACTTCAGAATCGACCACAGGAGCATCGTCCGTTCGCTCGCCGGGACGATTGCCGCGGGTGTCCACAGCACCGCCGTGAGGCTGATCCATGCACACGCCGTGCGGCGCTCGGGGTCAATGATCCGACGGAGGAGATACCGACCGACCTCCTTCCCGATGATCGTCCCGCCGACCCCGATCATCGTTCCGAGCGCGACCTCGACGCCGTAGCTGCCGATATCGAGTTCCGTGAGCGTGATCGTCGCTGTCGCGACGGCGACCGCCGTCACGAGGATCGTCCCCATCTGCTCTTGGGACTCGACGTCCGGTGACCCATCGGTCCAGATCCGCCAGGCGACTGTGAGGCCGACGCCATATGCGACAATCGAGAGGACGGACTGGAGCCACGCGGGCGCGCCGTAGAGCAGCGCCGCCAGCCACGACGGCCCCTGGGTCGGCGTCGGTGGCGGGACGACCATCAGGCAGTCACCCGCAGGATCGCCGCCGTCGCTACCAAGCCGACCAGCGCGAGCAGGACGATCTTGAGCCACACAGGCGCGAGGCCGACGCTGATCAGACCGAACACCGTCGTGACCATGACGACGGCGCCCGCCGGCGCGCCGAGTCGCGTGCCCGCGACGCCGCCGAGAAAGGCCCCCGCGACGACGATGCCACCGATGATCGGCCCGGCGTTGCCGCCGCCACCCGGGATTTGCTGTCCGGGGCCGATGATAAAGGAGAGCGTCAGCGTCGCCATCCGACCGATCCCGGCCAGTGTGTTGCCATCAGTCCCGGCGAACCACGGGTCCGGCGCCGGAGTCGCCGTCGACGAGTTGTTGTAGTACGGGGCCGTCCCGTTGATCGCGACGAACTGTGCGAGCGTTCGTAGCCACGTGCTGAGTATGGTGAGCATGGGTTATGCAGAACTCCTGACCAGTCGCACGATCCCACCGTAGAACATCACGGTGAGCGATCCGCCGAGCAAGACGGTGACGCGCGGTGGGACTGAGTTCTCCATCATCACGAACAGCGGCCAGTTCAGGAAGCTGACCAGTCCCACGACGAGGTTCCAGACGAGGATCAGCGGCGCCCCGAACTGGCCGACCAGCGACGAGATCGCGCCGGCGACCCCGCCGAGATTCTGCCGGGCGCGGTCGTCGGGGGAGACGCCGACGGCGTCGTTCGAGACGAAGTACTTCGTCGGTCCGGTGTCGTCCCACGTGACAGCGCCACCGCCGAACATCACTGCCCCGAGGACGAAATACAGGACGACGAGACGCGTGAACTGCATCAGAGTCCCCTCCTAAGTGCCGCGAAGCCGACGACGGCCACGCCGGCGACGAACACCACCGCGTAGTCGACCCAGCCGATCACCGAAAACGCGGCCAGCGAGAGGACACCGACCAGCCCTGTCGTCTCGCCGCTCACCGCCAGCTGCGTCGAGAGCCCAGCCATCACGAAGACTGTCAGAACCGTCGCGAGGAACGTCGTAAGCGCGTCGGCCGTCCCTGGGGCCGCGAGCCCGACGAAGTCCGTGAGCAACGCCAGCAACGAGAGTTGATTAGTCGGCTGCTCGTAGACCCGCAGCGTCGCGACGCCGGCTGTGATCGTCTGGCCGTCGTCCAGCGTCGCCTCAACCGTGACGTCGACGCGGTCCCCAGCGTAGCCGCTCAGGTTGGCCGTCTGGTTCGCCTCGCGCGTGCTGCCCGAATAGCTCTGGTTGATGATCGTCGTGCCGTTGCGCGTCGCCGTGACGCGCCACGAGTCGACGGTTGTATTCTCGCCCGCACTGAGAGCCGTCGAGAGCTGCGTGTCGTTGATTGCCGGCACCCGACGCGTCTGCGGCCGGATCGTCGCTGATGGGAGTCCTCCGCGGTCGCTAAGCCCACTCTGCGGCGAGACTTCGATAGACTGAGTCTGGGCCGTGATCGGCTGGTACGTCCCGAGGGACCGGGTCGCACCTGTCTCAGGGTTGTAGAGCCGGAGTCGGTAGCGCGCCCCGATTTCGAGCGTTGTGGGATACTGCGCCGACGCGCCGAAATAGTCTCCAGAGATCGTCGTCCAGTTGCCGTTGATTGACCGACGGATTTCGAGAACCGTGTTCTCAGGAGCGAATCGACCTGAATAGTCTCGCATCTCGAAGATCGTCTCGGCAGAATCCACGGACGAATTGAGGAGATACATACGCTGTTGCTCGTACAGCGACCGAATGAAGACCCGTCGTGACTCGTAGCCAGAGACGTTCGCGACCGCGACGAACGCCTGATCGACAGGGAGTCCCGTCATGTTCACGGTACCGTTCGTGGTCGTTTTCGTCACGACCTGACCACTGTCGTTGCCAACTGGATAGAATCGAATCGTGATATCCGCATCCAGCACCTTCGTCGCGTTTGCCGTCTCGCGATAAACTGTGAGATTTGCTGGCGTCGAAAACGTCTGTGTCGAACTCGTCGTCGACTGGCCGTACGAATCAGTCAGCACGACCCGATAGTCGTAGTCGCCACCTTCGGAAGGCGTGAAATCCGTCGAGACAGTCTGATTCGAGGTGATCGTCTGAGAATCGATTGTGCTGAACGATCCGCTACTTGGTCGGGCTTGGATATCGACCGTGACGCTGTCCCCTTGCGAGGTCGCGAAGTCCGAGTCACTGACAGGGACTGAGAGAGTCACCGGTGATGAAGTCGTTTTGCCAGTGGGTTCTGCGGCACCCATGTCTGCAGCGGGTGCTGTGGCGTTGAACAGCAACCCCTCGTCGTGGAGTTCGGCAATCGAACTGGTTTCGGGAGTATCGAAGTCCAGACGCACCCGCCAGCGGTCGCTGGCCGTCCCGGAGAGATCGGTCGTGACGTTGGTCGTCGAGGAGACAGTCGTCGACGTGACGGTCGTCCACGTCCCGTCACCGTCGGCATCCTCTTCCCACGTCACCTCTGCCGAGGCGTTGTTCGTCAGCGTGAGGTTCGCCCAGCCCTCTGTAACCTGTTCGGCGTCGTGAGGGGCGCTAATATAGGTCCCAGAGGACGCCGGATCTCCACTCGTCCACGAATCAATTGCCACGTCGGTTTCAGGGGCGAACGATCTGATTGCGATGCCTTGGTAGTCATACGCCCCATTTGAGATGTATGTCGAGTCGGTCGCGGAGACTGTCGCCAGTGTTGATCCGCTGCTGTCGATGAGAGACACGGTAAGTGTGCCGTCGGTCTCGTGTCTCACGTCGACAGTCAGCCACTCTCCGGTCGGGACCGACGCCGTGGCACTGTCGAGTAGGGCCGCAGATCCCGAATCTGTCCGGGCAATATTGAGTTCAGATGAGCCAGCATTGACTGTGAGCAGATAGCCATCCGCCCGAGTCGTCGCCGACGAATGTCCAAAAAGGATCTGAATCGCCGAGGACTGGTTAGCAACGTAGACGCGTGTGGACCACGCAGGCCCGACGCCTGGATATGAGTTAAGCCCGCTCGTGGACCCGACGAAGCCCTCTCCAGACAGCTTGAGGGAATGTGAGCCATCCAAGACTGGTGAGGCAGTCGTCGACGACGCATATGTCCCTCCGGTATCGCCATCATACTCGGCGAGATCTCCATCATCGAAGCTATCGACAATGGACCCAAATTGTGCGATGACTCTGGCAGATTCCCCAGTGCCTTGTACACTCATGTTCGTCAGCTGCGTCGGCGACGGCTCGCCCTGTGATCCAGTCCCGAAGGTCGTGTGCTCGCTGGCAACCGCGCTCGCGTTCTGGGCCGACACAGGCTGGGCTGTGATCGCGAGCACGGCGACGGCGAGGACGATCCACCAGCGCCCCCTCATCCGCCCGACACCCCCGTCACGTAGGTCACGACGAGGATCGTCACGATCAGCCCTGGGAAGATCAGCTGCCAGACGTAGGCCGTGCCCGTCGACATCGAGCCAGCATTGTTCGAGAAAACCGTGTAGACCGCCGGCGCGAGGTTGCCGAGGACAAAGATCGCGACGCCGATGAAGATCGCGTCGATTGGCGTGAGACGGGCTCGGTCCATGCTCACGTCCTCCCGGAGACGCCGACGCTGACGATCATCGCGATCACCATCAGCGGGAGCGCCAGCGCCAGCAACGTCCCAGAGAGCGGGTCGAGCGCCGTGCGTCCCTTCTGGATCGCGTCGTAGACCCACGGCGCCACGGCACCGAACGAGACGAGTGTCGCGAACGTGAGCACGACGTCGACGTACTGGACGCGCGCCCGAGAGTCAGTGCGTAGGCGCGACATTTCAGGTTCCTCCCGGCGACATCCAGCTGGCGATGGTGATCGCGATCGTGAACGGCATCACAGCCGCGACGAGCCATTCGACGTGCGTCGGCAGGCCAGCGTCGAGTCCCGCGCCACTCCAGTACATCCACGCCGGCGCAACGACGACGATACCGAGCAGCGCGAAGATCCCGAACCAGAATCGGAGGACGTTCACAGCAGCCCACCCCCGTCGTCGGTCGTGACGGTGAGATCACCGACGCCGAAGGTCTCGTAGGCGGCTTCGAGCGCGGCTCTCTCCTCGCCTGCGGCATCGAGTTCCCTGAGCGTCGGCAGTTGCTCGGTGAACGCTTCCGCGCCCTCGAAGGCCGCCAGCGTCTCCTGTGACGGCGCGCGGGTCGGCGCCGCGCCGAGTGCGAAGTCCGCAACGAACTCGTTGTAGTAGCCGACGCTGTACGGGCGGTCGGACTCGGTCGTCCGCTCTGGATAGCGGTCGGGCGTGCCCATGTCTGGGTTCCAGTCCCAGCGAGGGCGTTCGGGTTGTTCCGGCGGTGGTTCCACCGGCGGCGGCCCTTCCGTCGGCGGCCCTTCCGTCGGCGGCCCTTCCGTCGGTGGTTCTCCGATCGATCGACCCGTAATACTTGGCGTCGAGAGCCACGAGTCGATTGTCGACCCGCCGCGCTCTGAGGACCCCCCGCCAGAGGAGATCGACGGCGTCAGATAGCTGTCGCGGTCGCGGCGGGCACGCGAGCCCGAGCCACTACCTGACGACGCGCCGATCACTCGTTCCGACCGGTCGCGGCGCTCGGACTCGCTGCTACCCGACCGGACGCCGAGCAGGCCGTCGTCGCGGTCGGACACCGACCGCCGACTGCTCTCCAAGTCGCTCTCAGGCGCTCGGACACCGAGTAGGTCGTCCTCGGACCCAGCGCCTGAGTCCGTGCTTCGAGCCGACTCGGTCTCGCGCGGGCGCACGCCGAGGAGATCGTCGGCAGACTCGTCGGCGGCCGTCTCGGAGCGGCCAGCCGGCTCACGCTCTCGAACCCCGAGCAGGTCGTCGTCCGTCCCACTCTCGCGTGGCCGTGCGCCGACCAAGTCATCGTCAGAGTCCGCCGCCACGTCCGACTCGCCAGCGTCGCCTGCCGACGGCGCGGCAGTCGGCGCCGGTCGGTCGACGGTCTCGCTGGCTTCCCGGTAGTAGTAGCTGTATGGCTGACCCTCCGCATCCGGATCGACGTTTGGGGCGTCCGTGTCGACATCGTCATCGGGCGCGATGAGGCGCAGCGGGACGCGCCGCCCCCGGACAGTCGTGTAGTAGCCGGTCCCGAAGCCGAAGCGGTTGCCGCCGCTGGTCGCGCTGTCGATGGCGCGGAAGGTCGCGCCTGGTGGGATCACGGTCTCAATCTCGCCCGGATTGGCCGCGTTGGCTGGCTTGGTCACTGCGGTCGTCTCAGCGGCTCGTTGCTCGACGAGTTCGCGGTTGAACGCACCCATCGTGTCGGCGTCCGGGTTCTCGACGTCGGTGCGCGCGAGGACGCCGGTCGGACGCCCGCCAAGGCCAGGGAACCCTGGCCGCAGCGAATAGGAGCGCTGGCCGACGCCGAGGAAGTACGGCGAGAGTTCCGGGCCGGCGAACCCGCCGGGCGATTCGTAGCCGCCCTCCTCTGTTCGGAAGCCGCGACCGGTATCGAGCGGCACGCGCGTCGTTCCCTCGCCTTCGGGCTCGGTCTCGATCCCTTTCTTCAGGACGACGCCCTCCTCGACACCGGCGGCCTCGAAGTCCTCTCGAATCGGCGCCGGCGTGTACTCGTCGGCCTGCTGGCGGACGGCTTCGGCCGGATCAGACTCGTGTAGGTCTGGGTCTTCGGCGCCCGGGAAGCGCGCTTCGTCGCCGACGTCAGCGTCGGGATCGTTGAAGTAGGCGACCGTCTCGGGGTTAGTGAATTCGTCGAGATCGACGTGTGTGCCGCCAAATGTCCGGGCACGGCCGACTCCGCGCCGAGCGACGAACCCGGCGCCACGGCCGACACCGTAGCCAAGGACAACCTCTCCGGCCAGCGACCCGGCCGCGCGAGTCGGATCGGCACGGGCACGTTCGACGAGCGCCTCGCCGCTCTCGCGACTGAGGGCAAGGGCACTCGTCCCGACCGCCGATGTCGCGGCGTCTCCCACTTCGACCTCGTCGTCGAGGTTTGAGGCGACTTCGACACCCGTCTCGCCAGCCTGGGCGAGTGCGAAGGGGTTGGGCGAGGTCACGACGCTCCTTGCGGCGTTTTCCTGTGTGCGCTCGATGTTGCCCTCACCGAGGCGTTCGGTGTCGAACTCAGCATCGCCGTACATCGTGCCAATAGATGTCTCGACGTCCGTGTCGACACCGGCGGCTTCGAGGGCGCCGCGGACCGCCTCATCCTGGAGGGTCAGTGGTGAGACGGCCGCGGCATCGTCGATTGCGCCACGAGCGTCCGCGTTGAACTGTGCAGACGCCTCCCTGAGTCGCTGCTCGTCGCGCTCAGAAAGATTTCCACCACGCGTGAGGCGGTCGGTCGTGGCCCGGTTGATCTCTGCCGACTCGATGTCCTCGTTGATATCTTGGCCGATGGCAGCGCCCGTCGCCGCTGCGTCGGCGTAGACATCCGCGAGCAGCGGGATGTTGCTCCCGTCCCGAACGCGTGGTGTGTCCTCCCCGATTTCAGTTCCGGCGGCCACGGCATCGCCGTACAGTCCCGGGAGGATGTTGTCTGATCCATCCCCTGGGACGCTTGCTCTCGGTCGTTCCGACCAGAGAGTGGTTGCTGCCGCTATTGTCTCGGCCGCCGCGTCGTCGAGACCGCCGGCGAGGTTGTCCGCCGCACGGTCGCGATTCCCAGCGGCACTGGCGCGAGCTGCGCGACCGATTGCCTCGTCAGTCGACCCGGCGAGGGCATCGGCCGCTGCAACCGGTGAGTCGGCGGTCATCGCACGTCCGAGCGCCTCGTCGGTCGAGCCCAGTAGCACGTCGAGACCGGCGCGGTACTTGGCCCGACGGCCGTAGTTGAGCGGCTCCTCGGCGGTCGCCTCTGTCGCCCTGAGTTCAGGTTGCTCGCCAGCGACCGTTTCGAGGCGCGCGTCGCCGCCGCTGACAGGAGTCTCGTCGCTGGCGTCTGTCACCGTGGCGGGTTGCTCTTCGGCGACGTTGGCGAGGCGCACGTCGCCGCCTTCGATGGGTGCTGGGCCGTCGTCCGCAGCCGCCAGCAGTCGCATGTCGCCACCCTGGGGCGAGATCTCGGAGTCATCACCTGTGGACTGTGGCCTGTAGGATGCGTCCGCAGGTGATTCGCCAGGGCCGACCTCCCGGAACGACGGGTTTGGACCCGTCTCTTCGGGGTAGTAGTCGCGGTCGGGGTCGGGGGCACCGGTTACGAACGTGCCGCCCTCGACCGACTCACCTTCGACACGAGCCTCGAACCCGGAGCCCGTATCAGTCACATCGACACGGTCGGGGTCGACTTCGAACTGATCGGCGGCCTGGCGGCGGAGGGCCTCCCGTCGGGCCGCTCGCGAGAGTTCGACGCTGAGTTGATCCCCGTCGCGGACGATATCGTACTGGGACGTGTCCGAGGCGTCGAGTCCGGGGATCTCCCGGTCGATCCGGCCCTGTAGTTGCTCGACTGTGTCATCTACCGCCTCGTTTGCGACCACAGACTCGTCATCCAGCCCACCCGTGAGCTCCTCGCGAGCCCGCTCGGACTGTTCGAGTTCGCCGCGATCTCCCTGTCGCGGGATCGTGGTGATCGACGTTCCGCGGTCGGCATCCGCAGGCGGCGTGCCGTCGAGTGACCCGTCCGAGAGGTCATCATCGAGATCGCTATCGAGTTCGTCGGTCGTGTCCGTCCCGCCGGCTCCGCCCTGGTTTTGCGAAGGGTCGTCACCGGTCGACTGCGGGCGCGTGTCGCCCACACCGCCGGACGTGATGTCGTCGACGGTGCGGTCGTCAGCGCCGCCGACCTCTCGGGAAGATGGGTTCGGATCGCCGCCGGTGGCGGAGTCCGCGTAGTCCGTGTCGTAGTAGGCTCCTCGATAGTCGTCGTCTGAGTCGTCACCGCGTCGACTACCACCCCCACCGACGACGCCAGACGAGTCGTCGTCATCGCCACCACCGAGATCACTGTCGCCGTCACCGCCACCCGCGTCGTCACCTGCACCCGGGCCGCTGACAGTGTCTGATCCGGCAGTCGACTCGTCGGTTGAGCCACCGCCGTATGAGGTGTCCGACCCGCTGTCGCCGGTCACTCCCGACCCAGCGTCGGTGTCGCTCCCGCCACCTGCGTCCGAGAAGTCGTTGTCGGAGTCGTCGCCAGTCGAGCCACGACGGGTCATCTACTCATCACCTCCGGTCAGCTGGATGCCGGGGAACGGATCGTCGTCCTCGTCGTCGGGATCGTCCGCGACGGCGCCGGTGAGCCCGAACGGATCGTCGACGCGCATCTCGTCATCGTCGTCGGCGTCCTCCATTTCGAACCCAACACCCATGCCGACGAATTCGGGATCGCTGGCTGCTCGACGGGAGCGGCCAGTCTCCACGCTCTCGAAGCTCAGGCCGGCCCCCGTGAGGAGTTCGTCGTCCTCGGCAGCTGCGGCCCGTGCCATATCGGTGACGACCCGCTCGTCGCCGATTGTCCGGAGTGAGCCACCCATCGGCGACCGGATCTCGGCTGCGTCGGTTGCGCGCTGCGCGATCTCCTCGGTCTGGGTGCCCGTCGTCCCAGGTGCGCGGCTCGGCGCCCCCTCATCGGTCGCGATCCCTTCGAGTGTCTTCTTCGCAGCTGCTTTCACCGACTCTGAATCCGCGCGATCTTGGAGAGCTTCGGCTACCCGGGCTCGTGCCTTCGCAACCCGACTGCGCGGTTTAGATGCGTCGGCGATGGGGACGCCCTCGAACTCGCCCTCACCGGCCGCCGCGACCGCTTCCTCGTCCACCTCGGTTCGGCGCGCGTCGACGGCGCTGCGATTCTTTCCACGCGTCCGGGCGTCGACGCCGTCCGGGCCGTCGTCGTCGCGAAGCTTCGAGACACGGCGCCGCAGGGCATCCAGCCGCGACTCGTCGCGCCGATCAGCCATCGGGCGCCTCCCGGCCGGCCTTGGCGGCCACTTTCTCGGCGAGTTCGTCGAGGGTGTCGGCCGTGATGACTGTGCGTCGACTGTAGCCGTCGCGTTCGTTGAGTTCGTAGCGTGCCATGATTACCCCATGTACCGGACCCCGGCGAAGACGATGAACAGCGCGCCGATGCCGAGCCACATCAGTTGCTGCGTGGACAATCCACCGAGTCCGAGCAGGCTCGTCGACGGCTCGTTCTCGGCTTCGAGGTTGATGATCCGCTCGACGAGATCCGTCTCGATGCCCGGATACGCCCGATCCGAGAGATTGATCGGGTCGGCCTCCCCTTCGGGGTGGACCGCAACGTACGCCCCCGTCTGCTCGTCGACGACCATCGCGTCCTTCTCGAAGTAGTACGGCTGGCCGTCGTCGGTGACTTTCGGCGTCCCAGCGCCGTCGTGGACCGGTTTGACCCACTGTGGCGCCGAGAAGTTCGCCCCGACGCGATACCACTTCACCCAGCCGCGTTTGGCCGCCTTCCGCTGTTTCTGGAGGTGCCGCCCGGATCGAATCCAGTCGAGCGGCGAGATCGAAATCTCCGGCGGGTCGAAGTCGACGGGCTCGACGTCTGCCGGGTCGTCGGGCTGCTCGTCCGGCAACTCCTCGTCGAGTTCGTCCTCAACGCTCGGTCGCTTCTGCCACCAAGCCATCAGGTACGCGCCGATCCCCGCACCGAGCGCGAGCGGCACCAGAACGACGGCCGCGAGCACGCTCACCGGCAGCTGGGCGAGCGTCGACAGAGTCTCGATCATCGCTCACCTCCGCGATTGAAGATCGACCGGCCGAGATCGCCGTCGGAACTGTCGTCGACGAGGTGTTTCTTCACCCGGCCGAAGAAGTTGTCCTGCGTGCGGGCGTTGCGGCTCTTCGACCCCTCGTGATAGACGGCCATGAGCCGCCAGAAGACGGGTTTGAAGCGCTCGATCCCGACCTTCTGGGAGAGCGCCGCGGCCTGGGCTTTCGAGAGCGCTTCACCCGGTTCTGCGAGTCGCGACCAGACCTTCTCGCCGCGTTTTCGGAGCGCCGGGCCGCGCCCGCCATGTTCCGCCAGCAACTCGTTTTTGTCCGACAGGTCGTCGAAGCCGTCTATTTCGAGGATCGCACCGTCTTCGTCGCGGAATTGATACCCTTCGTCGGCCAGTTTGATCTTCGTCTCGTAGACCGCGCGGTCGAACAGTCGGCCGTCGAAGGCGACGGCGGCGACCATCCCCTTGCGGAACGACCGCATCTGCATCGCGAGGTCCTCGTCGCTGTAGTTTCCCGTCCCGATGTTGAGATCCTGAAGTAGCTCCTCGTAGCCACTGGAAGCGACGAACTCCGCCGCGACGTCGAGTTCGTCACGGGGCTGGTTCGGCTGGCCCCCGGTCGATCCACCAGTCGTGCCGTTCTGTCGTTGGGATTGCATGGCTTAGATCATCTCCTCGCCGATGAGTTGCTGGGAGAGCAGCAGCGTTCCGAGCAGCATCAGCAGGCCGCCGATGCCCAGCGACGCGAGAAACGTGGCGCCAAAGGCGGCGCCGACTTCGGTCGTCCGATATCGGACTGTCGAGGTCGTGTTATCGACGACCGTGGAGTTGTTGATTGTCTGGTATGCAAACTGCTTGGACACGCCCGACCGGTACTCCAGCCCGGTGAGCGTGATCGCGGCGCCGACGGCGATGATGATTACAGCGCCGATAGCGCCGATGCCGCGGTACGCGAAAAACTCGCCGATGAGCCAGGCGACGAAGCCGATCGCCACCAACAGCCCGGTGGTTTCCAGGAGCATCTACATCAGCTCTTGGACCTTCCCGGCGATGCCGACGAAGATGAACAGCCCAACGCCGACCGGAACGAATCCGGCGACGAGTGCCGTCAGTTCGCCAGTCGCCTGGTACTCGTAGCTAACCCGCACCTGTTCGCCGTCTTGAATGAGTGTTGAGTTGTTTACGTCGAACTCGATTTTACCTGGTTGTTCGTACAGCGTGTACTCGGTTGTCGTCTCCCAGCTCCCGCTGGTGTCGTTGTACGCCTCAACGGAGACGGTCGCTGGATCGATATCGTAGCCACGCAGGTCGACGCGCTCGCCGGTCTGCGCGGTGACGTTTTCGTCAGCCACCGCCACCGTGCCAGTGTTGGAGTTGACCGCAGTCACAACCGGTGCCAGGAAAATGACACCGATGGCTGCGAACACGCCGAGCGTCAGCACCATCCGGCCAGTTTTGCTCGGCATCGGTTATCCAACTCCAGTTACGACCGCTGCATGATCGGGCCGACCGTCGCGACGAAGATCAGCACGCCCAGCATCACCGGGATGAAGCCGACGATGGTGGCCGTGATCCCAGACATGTTGGACTGGGCGATCACGTCGTTGACGATCGGGATCGCGACGCCGACGCCGACGATCACCGCGACCGCCACGCCCACGACTACGCTCACGAGGTTCCCCGCCTGACCGCGGCTGGCATGGCGGAACGAGCGGTCGTCCGGCTCGAACAGCTCCGCCGCCAGCTGGTAGCCGAGTCGGACACGCGCGACGAACCATGTCTTGCCGCCGGCGTAGCACCCGGCGACAAGCGCGATCAGCATCGCGAATACAGCACGGAGACGTGCGCCCCCGGCTGCGAGTGTGGAGTTCAGAATGTTCACCTCCTACGACCCATGTCTACCCCCTCTCAAAAAGTAGCTCTGAGCGGCCCGTACGGGCCATCACAGACCCGTACGGACGTGCACGACCGACACGTTTTCTAGTTATAGATACGTTTGTCCCGTATGGGCACGAACGGGCTGAACGGTCAGTCAATCTTCGACGTGTTCGATAACGGATATAAGCGGACTGTAGTCGCCACGAACGGGAAGGGGACGCCCGGCGTGTCGATCCCGCAGGATCTCCGTGAAGCGATGGACATCGAACTTGGCGACGACGTGGTTGTCTACGAGACCGATGAGGACGGCGTCCTCGAACTCCATTTCGGCGGTGAGTGAGCATGGCGGCAGACACCGAGACCTACTTCGAGGGCTATTCTGACTACCAGTCCGTCTCGAAGGACATCGGTCAGGCCGTCCGCGACGCGATCGACGCCTACGCCTACATCGACGGGCGGCACTCCCAGGGTGCGCGTGTCCGAGCGACGAACGCCGCGAGCGCCTATCGGCGCATCCTCGGCGCCGCGATTCGTCTCCTCCCGGAACTCAAACGCGACGCCGAGACGAAAGAGGAACTCGGCGAGATCTACGCCGACTGGATTGGCGACGGCGACGAGGAGGGGCGGATCGACCAGCTCCAAGCGCTGTCGTTTCAGAGTCCACCGCCGGACTGGCTGTTCGAGTTCGTCGTCCAGATTCGTGAGGCCGCGTGGGAACTCGGCTACCTCCAGGCCGGCCAGTCGCGAAAGGCTGAGCAGGATGATCCAGTCGAGCAGGAAGCAACCTCGATGTTCCGAGAATGAAGAAAATCGATCGCTGGATGGAACTGGTGTATCAGAATCGAATCCAGAAGCAGTTCGACCAGATCACACCGATCGTCGCCGACGAGGGGAAAGGTAAATCGACGTTCATGCTCGAAGCCACCGGCCGCTGGCAGCACATGAAAGGCGACCAGCCGACGATCGACTCGGTGCTCGATCGCATCGTCTGGGACGACCGCACGGAGTTCCGGACCGCGCTGGCAGACTATCCCCGCAGGTCGGCGATTCCGGTGATGGATGCCGCCCATGTCCTTTACAACCGCGAGCAGATGGACCCTGAGCAGATCGAGACCGAGAAGGGGCTACTCGACGTGCGGACTCAGGAGTTTTTCATCCTCTTAGGATACCAGGACTGGGGCGATATCCCGCGGACGCTCCGGAAGCGACGCGCGAAGAACGCATTTCGGATTCCGACGCGCGGGAAGATCTATGGCTACTCACGAGCGTCGCTCGACGAGAAGTACAACAACTACAGCGAAGGTGAGTGGCCAGAGCCTGACCTCGTCGATACGTTCCCGCGTCTTGATGGGACAGATCTGTGGACGGAGTTCAAACACCGCGATCGAGAGCACAAAAAAGACCGACTACGTGTCGACGACGGTGATTCGGCCGATCCAGAGCTGACGGCGCGGGAGCTGGCCGAAGAAATTCGCGCAGAGGGCGTCGATCGCGTCGTGTCGATTCACGGCGGACACAACAAGCCGTATATCAAGGCAAGTCTGATCGAAGCCGACTACGGCGTCAGTGCCCGGAAAGCGCAGAAGGTGAAAGATCTGCTTCAACGGGAGGTTGATGTTGAGCAGTATGCTTGACAGCCAACCAGCACACAGAGAGACGGACACCATATACCCCTCTTATCTATATTTGCGCCTTGCGCGTCGTCCGCGCGGGCGGGCGCGCGACCCCCCGGTCCGGCTCGATCCGGCCGTTTCGCTCGGGTTTCTGTGGCGATCTTCGGCTGGATCGCTGTCGATCAGAGAACAGCGTCGCGTGCGGTCGGAGAATCTTGTGAGGTGGTTAGTGTGAGTCGGTACAACCACTGGAGATATGAGTTGCTGAAGCCCTTCGAAGCGTTCTTTTTCTGGATCGTCGTCGCTCCACTCCTCCTGAGCTTCTTCCTGGCCGTGGCGATCGTCTACGATACCGAGGAAGCAATGGATCGGTGCGACCAGCTGGTGTGTCGCCTGACCGGTCATCGATGGGCCGATGACAACAAGTGGGGTGTCGAGCCCGTCTGTCTGAACTGTGGAGCGCGACGGAGGGCAGACGATGAAGTACGTTGAACTTCGAACCGGGCCGAGCGCCGATTCGGCCCGGACCGGCGACGATCTCGGCGCGGCCCGGGGTCAGTCACCGCGCTCGACGAGCGAGGAGCTCCGCAACTACCGGCCGAACGAGAAAAAGCGGGGGCGTCAGACGGTGATGTCTCTCACGAGTTGTGAGCTCGGAGAGAAAACTCAGGCGCTACCCGTAGTCCAACCGGAGGATCTTCTTGATGAACGTGGTGAGCTCCACCGCGCCACGGTCTTTCGGTCGGTGGTTCGGGAAGTCGTCGCGGAGGAACTTCCGTGTGAGCATCCAGCCGTTGTAAAGGAGCGTGCTGAGCCAGAAGAGGAAGACGCGGACGCCGTGGTCACGCGACCCGGTACGCGCCATCAGCTTCGTCTTCTTCTCGGCGTAGGCGTTCTCAACGCGCCAGCGCTGTTTGTGCCGACGGATGACCTCCTGGACGCGCTCGGAGCCGCCGTCGAACACAAAATCTGTGGCGTAAATCGATGCACCGCCGAGCCAGTCTGTACCCGGAACGGTCGCTATCTCTGTGCATACCATCGGGACGCTCACGACCACGGCACCTTTGGCGAGCCGTGCGAACGCTGTGGATCGCGCCAGTGGATCTGTACGCCCGACGCGACCTCCGTAGCGACGTGCCGGCAGTGCGACTGCGTCACCTACGACGAGAGTGTCGTCGAGAACTCGTGGTGAGCGTGTCCGACTTCCCAGCGCAGAACCGGACACGCTCCAGAGGAAGATCTTACTCAGATTCAGGAGGCAACGGATACATATCATCAGACTTGGCCGCTTTCCGCACGTCCGCGACGAACTCGGCTGGCAGTTTCCCCCCCATTCGGAATACGATATCCAGCCACTCTCGACCGTCAGGCCGATCGCGGTAGTATGTGGGCTCAACACGCTCATATTCAGGGAGATTGTCCGGGATATCTGCATCAAGGACGTGTGTCTCGCAGATCTCAAAGCCGTAAAGTGCGATCGCCTTCTCGTGATACGCCTTCACCGTACTCTGGGTACTATCGATTTCCTTAGCGATTCCTGCGCGGCTGTATCCTCGCTCACTATAGGCGATGGCCTCGGCCTCCGGTTTTCGCAACTCGGAGAGCGTTCGAGCGAGTTGACTGGCCCGACGCGTGGTGTGGCGGTCCTCGTCAACCGAACTGGACATATAGAAGACACGTCTGCCTGCCGGTAAAAACCCAGCCACTCGGAGTACTTCGTCCAAACCTTAGGAGAGGCCAGCATCCTCGAAAGCCTCGTTCACCACCGCCGGCGTCGGTGCGTTGAGATACGGCTCGATGGCCGCGAAGGAGTCCCAGCCGCCGACCTGCATCACCACGCGCGGGTTGACCTGCTTGTCGACGAGGAGTCTCTGCGCGAACCGGCGCCGAAGGTCGTGGGAGGAGACGTAGCGGAAGTCGTCGTCGCCCGTCTCCTCGGCCGCGCGCTCGGCTGTTCGCTTTACCACATCGCGGACGCCGCGCTCGGTCAGCTGCACGAACGGCGCACCTCTATCGATGTCTTCCGCGTTCTGGAAGCGGTGGAGATCGCCCTCGACGTCGGCCGGGAGGTAAGCGTCGCGGGGCTTCCCGCCGTTGCCAGTCGTGTCCTTGCCCTCGGGGATGCGGAGACGATAGTGCTCGCCGTCGTCGGTCCGCTTGACGTGCTTGGGCATCACCTGCGGAATCTCGAACGCCCGGAGACCGACGCGGCCGCCGAGGCGGATGATGATGTGGTCGCGCTGACTCGCGGCGACGCGCTCCAGGTCCTCGAGCTCGGCATCAGTCATCCAGACCTTATGCTGGTCGTTGTTCCCGGCAGTCGCTTCGAGTCTCATGTAGTTTTGTTAGAACAACCATGCACTTAGTGGCGACGGCTACGGCGTGATCGAGGCGAATAGCGGGGCGATTCGTGGGTTTCGTTTCCGACTTGTGTGAGAAATCGTCACCGGATTACTCAGGATTAGTCAATACGTAAAATGAGGACATGCTGGGGTGGTCCGGGTGCGGTAGAGACCTTTAGGATGATGTTAGCAGGCCAAATAAATGACAAATAGATAACTTTTATAATTAATTTTCGAGTGCGACTATAGGGCTTAGAGTGACAGTAGATTTTTATTTATATGTCATAAGTTGTTTCTATGAGCGATCGGAGTGATGGTGATGGGTCAAGCGGCACGGACCAGAGCCGTCGGGCACTATTGCGTATGGTAGGCATTTCGACCGCTATGACTGCACTCGCTGGTTGTCAGACCGAATCGAAGGAAGCAGTTACGGAGAGGGGCACATCGACTGGCACCGGCATTAGTACTTCGGATACTGACGAGAGCGACTCGACCTCAGCCGAGTCGACAGACGAGTCCGGGATGCGTGAACCGTCACCCGATTACAGTGTTAAGCCGACCGTAGAATGGTCCCGCGAATTTGACGGGGAATTTTCGACATACTTAGATCTCGACAATAAGCGTTTGTACGTCGATTATCGCCCCTCACGAGCAGATTCGGAGCAGAAGAACTGGATTTCGGGATACAATCTCGAAACGGGCGATAAAGAGTGGGAAATACGGGAGCAAGAGCTTCTTGACACGAATAGTGCGCTCATCACTACTAAGAAGGGGACTCTATCGGCATCCCGATATCGACCGTCGTCTGGCAGACACCTATGGACGACGCAATTGGATCTCCCGGGAGAACCGGAAGGCCTTCATCCGACATTAAAAGCAGAACAGGTCGGCGATGTCGTCGTCGTCAGTAGCGGGCAAGATGGTCTCAAGCAGAATGCGTTCGTCGGATTGGATGTAGAGACGGGGGAAGTCCAGTGGAGACATGAGGTATCCCTACCGGGCCCACAAAACGGAGTTACCATGCCGTTCCGGCACCCGGAGGATCCAATGATAATGTTTTCTACAGAGAAAGGGCTGGTTCTCCTGCGATTCGATTTAGGAACGGGGACAATTGGAAAGCGCGTTGAGTATCCAAATTTGAAACCCGAAAAAGAGTATCACTCGGCGTGGTTGGAGCGGCGTAAAGGCCTGATGTACATCAAATCTTTTTACTCCGGTGAGGACACCCAGGGAGAAGGGATACGCGTCGTTCGTCCGGTTGAGGAAACCCCCATACTGACCGTTACCGGCCAGACCGTCCGTTCGTCATTTTCGGAAGACGACGTACTGTTCGTTATTCGATCCGGCGAACTACAAGCTGTCGAGATTCAAAACGGGAATACTCGGTGGCGAAAAAAGATCCCTTCAAGCGGAAGGTATCGCATCTTTCAGGCTCAAAAACGGCTCTATGGTTTTCACGTCCACTCCAGCGACGACGGTGGGGTTACTGGAAAAATCGATGCCTACAATCCTGAAACCGGGGCAATCAGCTGGTCTCAGCCTGCATTCAGCAATCGATATCAGGATCGCGAATCTGACCGTCTTCCAAACCTGCTCTTCACGTACCGGGACGATACTCTTTTTGCTGAACGCGAGCGAAACGAACTGATCGGTCTCGACGGTGAAACGGGCGAACCGCATGGCTGGCGGGTTACCCTCCCCGAGGGTTTCGAATATTATGGGTTTGTTCTTCGAAACAATCACCTTCTCGCCACGGCCGAAACGGGAGGCGAAGAGAATTCAAAGTACATCTCCCTCTACTCTTGGCCGATGCAAAGTCTGGATTCGCAGCCGGAGTGAATGATCCTAATGGCAAATTTATTTCCTATTCTTATTTATTTCTGATATTAATTTATCAGGTCATTCGCTCTCGTTGAGTCGCCCGCGTAGACGCTCTTCGCGCGTTTCGAACTGACTAACTTGGGCGCGAAGGTCGTCCGTGATGCGTTTGAGTTGAGCGAGTGCCGCCTGACTTTCCACGCCAGTCTGGCCACAACGTCTGTCAGAGGAACGTTTCCTTTGCATCAGACACCATATTTACCAGATATGAGACATAGAGTCGGCACAATTCCTCAATTGCCTGTTTTGTAGATAAGATCGTCATCTGCCATGGATACCCATATTCGATGCCAAAATATAATCACTTTGCAGATTCACCGAGCGAGTAGTTCAGCAGTTTCGACGCAAAACAAACCCGTCGTGCGAACTACACGCTCTGTATTCGGCATCCTCATCTTATCATGTCCTGAGATTTCAGTACAGGCGAAATCATTTCCCTGAACTTCCCTGAAGCGACCCCCTTCAACTTATCAGCCGGGCGGGTCAGCCATCGCACATGATCCAAGACGCTCGCGTCCTCCAGGACGAGTTCATTCCCTCCGAGGTCCAACACCGGGACGCCGAGGTCAACGAACTCACTACCGCGCTCACGCCGATCACTCGCGGGCAGTCCGGCGACGCGACGTTTCTGTTCGGTCCCTCTGGAGCGGGGAAGACCTGCATCTCGCGGTTCGCCGTTGAACGCCTTCGCGAGCAGGTGGTCGGGCTGAACGTCCAGTACGTGAACTGCTGGGACGATCACTCGCGATTCCGGACGCTGTATCGAATCCTCGATGGGATCGGTGAAACGCTGGACATCCATCGCCAGTCGACGCCCCACGACATCCTCCTCGACCGGCTCCGGGAGTACGACGGGCCGCCCTATGTCATCATCCTCGACGAGGTCGACCAGCTGGACGAGACCGACGTGCTCTATGATCTGTATCGACTCCCGCAGGTGACGATGATTCTGATCGCGAACCGCGAAGAGGAGTTGTTCGCTGACTTCGACAGCCGTGTTCGGAGTCGGCTCACCTCCAGTACGCGCATCCAGTTCGACCGGTACCACCTCGACGAACTCGTCGCGATCCTGGAAGATCGTGTCCAGTGGGGACTGGCCAGCGGCGTGATTGAGGGGGGCGCGCTGGAGCATATCGCCGACGCCGCTGCGGGTGACGCGCGGGTCGCCATCGGTATCCTCCGGCGGGCCGCCGAGCGAGCGCAGAACTCGGAGGCGAGTCAGATCACTACCAGCCTGATCTCCGAAGCGATTCCTGAAGCCCGTGAATCAGTCAAACAGCGAGCAGTCGATCAGTTGACGCCGGACCAGCAAGCCGTCTACGAGATCGTCCGCGAGAGTGACGGTCTCGCGCCGAAAGCCATCTACGAGCGGTATTGCAACTGTGTCGAGGACCCGCGGACGATGCGCACTGTCCGGAAGTACCTCTCGAAACTGGCTCACTACAACCTCGTTGCCGCCTCCGGTACGAGTCGAGACCGGGTGTACCAGGCTGAACAGTCGCTTCCCTGAAGTCCTGAAGCGACACGCCGAGCGGTTTTAGCACCCCTTCCGTCGCCTCGCGTATGGCGACGACAGACAATCGCTACGACGACTGCGTCGAAGAGCGAACCGTCGAGGTGGGCGACGAGCCGGTACAGGTGATCGTCATCGACGATTCGGACGACTCGCGGATCATCGTCGAGGCTGACCAGCGCTACGAGATGATCGTCGACGAAGAGTGGGCATATCCTCGCTGGGAGGATCGGTCGCGACCGCGCTGGCTTGAGGGGCTAGTTCGGGACTTCGGCGTGCGCGGGATTCGTACCGGGGTTCGAGGTGAGTGATGCAGAGATCAGGTATCAGAATGATTGATATCAGCAGCCTCAATTTCGCCGTTCAGATATCCTATACCCATTTCAGTAATCTGGTAGAGTCTCCGATCCTCATCGACAAGTTCGAGAAGCCCCGCCTCAGCAAGGTTCGACATTCTACGCGAGAATGTACTTCGGCTCTTGTCGGAGGCACCGCGGATAATGACGATGTTGTAGTGGACGACACCGGGAGTAAGTGCAATATCACCATTCTCAGAGTCCAAATCAGCAAAGAACTCCAAAATAGCATCGTCGACTTCGTTCATCCACGGAACCCGCGGGCGCATGCCCCGTACTGCGTTCGATTCCCGCTTATTCCCACCGATTGTATCACCGAACAGACGTTAACGGCTATTGATTCTTTGAACATCCTATCAATGAATAGTATCGTGCAAACGTATAAGGGAATCGAGTATAGAGTAGTCAGTCAGCAGGAACCTATCGCGGACCCGTCGCTCGCCGATGGGTCCCCTTCGAAAACTAAGCGGACCCCGATGCTGGTGACATCGGGTCCGCGTGAGGTCCTGCGAAGTGGCGCAGAACCCATGTCAGACCACAACTCCCGAGGGCAAGAATCCCCCGACCGACCGACGCAACGACTGCGAACAGACGGCGGTACCACGACCTACTACGTCGCGACCGGCCGCCACGGCCAGCACCGCACCTTCCACACCGACCAGAACTGCCCGGCGCTGGATCGGGCGACCGGCGTTCGGACTCGCGAGCGTGAGCACGTTCCCGAGGACCAGTTGTGTCCGCGCTGTGTGGGAGAGGAGTACTGGAACCAGGGCGGCAACGACTGGAGCTACCAGAAAGTGATCGCCGAGGAAGCGGGCGTCGACGGCGATATCGTCACCGACGGAGGCACGATCACCGTCTGTCCGGAGTGTGACGAGGCAGCGATCAGTCGACGAGTCCCTGATCACCCGATGTCGCCGGACTCCTCGACGACCGAGTGGTATTGTCTGAACTGTCAGGCCTCGTTCGACGATCCCATCGAGCGCGAGCCGCGCGGGCCGGGGTCGCGCAGCGGGCTCGCGGGCGAGCTGGCCCGCGCCGATCCGGACGATCTCGTGACCGACGGCGGCGAGGAGATCGTCTACGTCGCCGCGAAGAGCGACGGCTCGACCGCCGTCTTGCACACAGATCAGTCGTGTCCACACCTGAAACGCACGCGGAAAGTCGTCGAGAAACCGCGGTCGGTCTATCCCGATGACTCGGATCTCTGTGAGCGGTGTCTGGGTGACGTGCCCGAAACCGGTGGCGACAACAGCGGCCCCTGGGAGCGCCTGGACGCGGCCGAACCCGACGACCTCGCGACCGATGGCGGCGTGCCCGATCCCGACGCCTTCCGGATGCCGACCGTCGCCGAACTCGATGCGATGCGGGTCGCGAAGGGGCTAAGCCAGCGCGAACTCTCCCGTCGGGCTGGCTGCGAACAGAGCCGGTTTTGTACCATCCTCAACAAGGATATCGATCCGCACGCCAGCACGCTCCGGACGTTCTTGGCTGTCCTCCAGGATGCCGAGCCCCGTGCTGACGACGAGATCGAGCGGACTGGGCCGAAGCCCGAACCGTCATCGAACGCCGATCCCGATCCGGATGACTTCGAACTTCTGAGCGCACAGCTGCACCACTCTCCGCCGGATGCCGTCGGTGAGGATCCCCGCCCACCCGAGCGCGAGCGGGATGATGGGTTGCGACCCGACGGCGGGCGACTCCGCTCGAAGGCCGACGCGAACACCGGCCGCCTGAGTGTGGCCGGCGTCGTCGGCTGGCCGACAACGACCGAGGAGTACGTCGACGCTGCATCACTCGTCGCGGATGACGGTCTTCCCGAACCCGACCGTGCTGAGCAGGAGCGGCGCGCACGCCAGACTGCAACCTCGCTGGTGGCGTGGTGTCGGCGTGCCGGCCTCGATCCCGGGTTGGTGCTCGCCTCAGTTCGCGAGGAGTTGCCGCGGACCGATGGAGGTCGCAGTCGCGTCTGGGATCACGAACCGTGCCCACATGACGACTGCGCGGGCGAACTTCAGCAGCAGGACGATGCCAACGTGATGTGCCTCCGATGCGAGGACGTGTGGGGCCACCACAAGAACGACGAGGAGCACTACCTCGTCTCGAAGGCATCGAACATCGTCGCGAAGAAGCCGCGCGAGGACGAGACGCCGCACTTCTGCGAAATCTGTTCGACAGAGTTCGAGACCATCGCGGCGCTGATCACTCACGACTGCGAGGATCGAGACGCCCCGCTGGTGACGGATGGTCACGGCCCGGCCCAATCAGTCCTGTTCGATCGCTGGATGGGGAAGGCCAGTGAGAACATCGAGAAGTGGGGGTACCAGCGCGAAGAGACTCTCATTCTAGCTATCCATGAGGAGGCCGGCGAACTCGCACAGGCGTTTCTGGAAGCCCGTGCAGAGGGAGGAGATCCAGCCCGGATCGACGATGAAATTGACGATCTCGGCGCGTTGCTCCTGCAACTCCACGAGGTTCGCTCGTCAAATCGAGGTGACTCTACGTGAGCCTCGACTGGCCCTCCGGTTGGGAGCGGATGCCGGCGCGGGAGCGGTCCAAGAACCGCAACTACGAGGTCGATCTGGAGGACGCTATCGGTGACCTGGAGGACGAGATGCGACTCCTCGGCGTCGACGACTGGCGGCTCTCGACTGACATGGACCATCAGTCGCGGAACCCGAACTATCCGTACGCGAACCAGCCCGAGCCAGAGGACCCTGGCGTCGTGATCCGGTGGTCGATGGACGGTCAGCAGTACGCGGTCGCTTGCGACGCCTACTCGCGCATTCGGGACAACCTGCGAACGGCCGGGCTCTACATCCGCGAGAAGCGGAAGATGAGCAACCGGCCGGTGACGACCGGCGAGGCGGAGTTCGCGAACGCTCGGTTGCCATCGGGCGAAGAGGACGTCGTCGCTGCCGATCCGCCGCCGCACGAAGTGCTGGGCGTCAGCCCTGATGCGTCGCCTGAGGAGATTCGAGCAGCGTTCCGAGAGCGAGCGAAGGAGACGCACGCCGATGTCGGAGGCGACACGGAGGCGTTCAAACGGGTCAAGCGGGCGAAGGAGGCGATGCTGGATGGGTGACCCGCTCGTCGAGATCGAGGACGGCGTCGTCTGGTACTTCGAGGGCGAGGATCAGGATCTCAAAGGCAAGTTCGAGGGGGCGATCGACGTCTATCCCGACTGGGTCCGCACTGGCGGCCTGGCCGTGCCGACGTGGATCCCCCGCGAGCGCGTCGAGCAGGTCCACGAGCGATGAGCGATCTCGAACCGCTCGCACCCGCGGACGCCGTGACGATGTATCTCGACAGCCGCGAGTCCGAGGTGTCGAAGAAGACCCTCCAAAACCAGCGCTATCGGTTGAACGCGTTTCTGGAGTGGTGCCAGGACGAGGGGATGGATAACCTGAACCATCTCTCCGGGCGCGACTTGCATCGCTACCGGACGTGGCGTAGCCAGCAGGTCAACGCCGTGACGCTCCGTGGTGAACTCGCGACGCTGCGCGTGTTCCTCGAATTCTGTGCCTCGATCGACGCCGTCGAGGAGGGGATGCGCGAGCGGGTCCGCCTGCCGAGGGTCAGCCGTGACGAAGAGGCGAAAGACGTGGAACTTCCCGCGGAGCGAGCCAACCGGATCCTCGAGCACCTGGAGAAGTTCCGATACGCCAGTCGTGAGCACGTCATCATAGCGATCCTCTGGCACACTGGCATCCGTCTCGGGACGCTCCGGGCGCTGGATCTTCGGGATTGGGATCCAGACGAGCCCTGTCTCGATATCCGCCATCGGCCGGAGACAGACACACCGCTGAAAAACGGCGCCGCGGCGAATCGCTCGATTGCCGTCGGACCGGTGTACGCCGAGGTGATCGCGGACTACATCGAGCACAACCGTCGCGCGGTCGTCGACGATCACGGACGGCAGCCCTTGCTCACCAGTCCGCAGGGGCGATTCTCGTCGACGGCGATCCGGAACACGATCTACCGGCTCACCCGGCCCTGTATGGTGCGGGAATGCCCGCACGACCGCGATCCAGATACCTGCGAGGCGATGGAACCGGATCAGGCGAGTCGGTGCCCGACGAGCCGGTCGCCCCACGCCATCCGTCGCGGGTCGATCACGCACCAGCTTCGCGAGCAGATCCCCCAGCGCGTCGTCGAGGAGCGGTCGAACGTGTCTGGAGAGGTACTCGAACAGCACTACGACGAGCGGAGCGAGCGCGAGAAGATGCGCCTCCGCAGCGACTTCCTGCAAAACCTACGAGACAACGAATGACGACTAACCGTACCAACCGGTCTACTCACGGCCGGTCGCGACAGCACAGTCGACGGACTCAACGTGTCGGCGTGACCCGATCCGGTGACGCCCCGGCGAGTCCATCGGAACGATCGAGTCGTGGCGAGGAGTGAGAATGGTCGAGACGGGATGTTACTCAGGGAAGTCGCAGCGCCGAGCGGAGCGAGGCGACCGTCTTCCCGTGGTCCAACTCCCGGCGAGTCCCTTTCCTTTCGCTCACTTCGTTCACTTCACTCAGTGGACTCGCCGTAGTCCCCCTCGCTCCCTTCGGTCGCTCGCGGGACTCCCGCCGATTGTATCCGAAATAAAGTCCATCCCGAGGGACGGCAGCCTTTCATCGTCTCCTCTCCCCACGCGAGCACCGATCTCGCCGTCGATCAGCGACGCCCGGCGCGGGTCGTTTCCCACGAGCGAAAATATCCGCTTCGGAAGCGTCCCTATAGTAGCGTTTGGAACTGTTTGCACATCTGATCGCCAGATTGCGTGCGATCAGGTGTGCGATGACTTACAAAGGCTACTATAGCGGAGACGGACTCCGAAAAGATCCCGCACCGCTGCGTACCACCTGAAGCGAGTCGAAGAGTGGTTGGCTGTGAAATTCGAGAGAGCCAGTCGGTCTCTGATTAGGTTCTCCCGTAGACATATTTACGTCTGAACTACTGACACTCCTATCAGCATGTGTGAAAGTGATGGCGAGGAATTTCCAAGACCACGAAGGCAGCTAGGGGAAGACGAGATACTCATGGCGCATTACACCGAACTCCGCGAGGAGATTAGGGAACAATCAAAAGAGATACGCACTCGCGAAACCAGAAGCGTCGCTTCCATTGCACTCATTGCAGGATATGCATTTTATGCCGACGATGGGCTGATCTTGCTTTCTCTTATCCCTGCTGTGATCGGTGTGGCGTTCATAACCCATATCGGGGCATCGATATGGCTTTCTCGGCTCGCGAGCCACGTCGTCCGCATTCAGAATCTCGTCGACGTGGAGGAGTTCTGCTGGGAGCGAGAATACGGAATGTACGCGTCCGAGAAGTTCGTCGGAATGGTCCCGTATCTGGCCTTTTATTTGACGTTCGCTATTCTGTATGGGAGTTCCATCGCAGTAGCTTACCGAATCGTTCAGCGCACGGAGAGTACCGTTCTTGGATATACCCCCGAGCCGACGCACTTTCTCGCATTTTATATCCTTCTCACAGTGTTGATGATCCTGACGGCGATTGCCTATCTCATCGATTACAAACGAAATATGCCGAATCGAGATCGCACTCGTGCCTCGAAGGAGGACGCGTGAACCGGAACGGGCCACAGGCCCAGCCCTCCACGGAAGCCGCACCGGCCGGTGCAGAACTCGTTCTTGAGCGGCGGTCCCTCCTCGGAGCGATACTGCTATACTAGCGTTTGGAACTGTTTGCACATCTGATCGCCAGACTGCGTGCGATCAGGTGTGCGATGACTTACAAAGTCGACTACAGTATTCGGGGACTGTCCGCCGAATCGACAGATTCCCCGGGGTCACTGAATATCTCCACATTCGCCGCTGGCCCCCGATTCGAGTCGTGCCGAGAGGGAACTTCGAGACCGGCAGCCGCACTGAACGAGGGGTGGATTCCGGGATCGGTCGATACACGCCGTCGAACCAGAACCGGTCGCGCCAAATTCTTATCTGTCTGACAATATCGGACGGGCTTTACGTTTCGATCACGAAAGATGATGAACTATGTTGGCATCGGGCCCGATTAACGTTCTCCACGTGGACGACGACCCGGCTCTCGCGGATCTAGTAGCTACATTCCTCCACCGTGAAAACGACCAACTCACCGTGCAAACCGCGACGAGCGCCAGGGAGGGCCTCGACCGTCTGTCCGAGAGTGGGTTCGACTGTATCGTCTCCGATTACGATATGCCCGGTCAGAACGGACTCGAGTTCCTCCAGGCGGTACGCGAGATCGATTGCGAGCTTCCGTTTATCCTCTTTACCGGCAAAGGCTCTGAAGAGGTCGCCAGCGATGCTATCGCTGCCGGGGTTACCGACTACCTCCAAAAGCGCCCCGGGAGCGAGCAGTACGAACTGCTCGCCAACCGGATCACGAACGCAGTTGAACAGCATCGACTCACGCAGAGAACGGCGGATCTCGAACGTATTCGTCGGGTCATCAGGAAGGCCAATCAGGCGTTAGTGCGGGCTGAGACCCGTGACGAGATAGAACGCCGCATCTGTCGGATCGTTAGCGGCGCAGAACCCTATCGCTTCGCCTGGATCTACGAGCACGATCCGGATTCTCGAATCGTCTCAGCAAGCACAGCTGTCGGGGTCGACGAAGGGTATCTCGACGCTATTGAGATCACGACCGACGAGCAGTCGACCGGGCGAGGACCCACTGGGAAGGCCGTCCGGAACCGAGAGTTATCGGTAGTGCAGAACATCCCGGAGAGCATCGAGTTCGAGCCGTGGCGAGAGGACGCACTCGAACGCGGCTATCGGTCAAGTGCGTCCATTCCATTCATCCAAAACGAGACCCTCTACGGCGGCCTGAACGTCTATGCAAATCGCACCGACGCGTTCGACGACGAGGAACAGGAACTGTTGCAGGAACTCGCCGACGACACGGCTCACGCGCTCCACCGTCTCGAGTCTGGGGAGCGCCTGCAAGCCTACGGACACCTCGTCGAGAACCTCCCCGTCGGTGTCTATCGGGCCACTCCCGAGCCGGACGGAGAGGTGATCGACGTGAATCCTGCGCTCGTTTCCCTCATGGGTGCGGACTCGCCGGAACAGTTGGAGGGCTGTCCCGCGAATCGCTTCTACCACGACCCAGCAGAGCGCGACGTACTGAGCGACGAGCTGCAGCGAACGGGGCTGGTCGAAGGGATCGAATTGAGACAGGAGACGGCAGACGGGGACGGCATCTGGATTTCGGTCACTGCGATCCGGACCGAGGAAAATGGCGAAACGTATTTCGACGGCATCGTACAGGACGTCACCGAGCGCACGGAGCGCGAGCGGGAACTGCGGCTTTTCCGTGAAGCCGTCGAAGCCTCGGGGCATTCGATCTATTTCACCGATCCCGAGGGTACCATCGAATACGTGAATCCCGCGTTCGAAGAGCTGACCGGCTATACGTCCGAGGAAGCCGTCGGGCGCACCCCGCGTATTCTGAAATCGGGAGAACACGATCGAGCCTTCTACGAGGAGTTGTGGGAGACCATCGTGGCTGGCAACGTGTGGCAGAACGAACTCGCCAACTCGACCAAATCCGGTGAGCGGTATGTCGTCGATCAAACAATCGCACCGGTGGAAGGTGAGTCTGGTGAGATCGAACACTTCGTTGCGGTGAACACCGATGTGACCCAGCGAACGGAACACGACGAGAACTGAAAAGCGATCCAACGACGGCTCGAGCGCGTCTCCGCACGTCAGCGGTCGATGGAAAAGGGCGTGAGAGCGACTCCTACGCGAGGTAGCCGGTGGAATCCCGCGCCGCCCGATGGAATCCCGCGCCGTCGGCGCGAAGGAGCGATATCTCAGCCGCCGTCGTTCGTCTCGTAGATAGGTGGAGCTTGGACGCCACGCGTCACAGCGGAGCTATCCCCAAGGACAACTGCAATAGATGGTCCCGCCGATGGCACACCCATGCAGGCGACGATACTCGGCGGCGTGTTCGAAGCGCTCCGCATCGGCGTCGGATTCCTCTGGACGGCGGCGTGGGCGATCATCATGGGACTCACGATCACGAGTCTGGTCCAGGTCTACGTGTCCAAGGAGCGAATGGGGCGGGTCCTCGGCGACGGGGATCTGAGTGGGCTTACGAAGGCGACCGCGTTCGGTGCGGCGAGCAGCGGGTGCAGTTTCGGAGCGGTCGCCATCGGGAAGGGACTGTTCAAGAAGGGTGCGCATGCAGTGAACTTCCTGGCGTTCATGTTCGCGTCGACGAACCTGATCGTCGAACTCGGACTGATGATACTCATTCTGCTGGGCTGGGAGTTCCTCGTCGCGGAACTCCTCGGTGGTCTCGTCCTCATCGCCGTTATGGCAGTCATCGTCCACCTCACCCTCCCCGAGAATCTGTTCGCGGACGTCCGAGAGACGCTCAACGAGCGCGACCGGGCGTCGAGCGTCACCGAGGACCCTACCTGCGGGATGGAGGGCAAAGACGAGTACACACTCACGACCGACGGGGGCGAGACGCTGAAGTTCTGCTCGGCGGGCTGTATGGAGACGTACCGTCAGGAGACGTCGAGCCGCGGTGGCTGGCGCGAGGAGTTACTGTCGTGGGGCGGCTGGTACAAGGTCGGAAATCAGTACCGCAAGGAGTGGTCGATGATCTGGAAGGACGTCGTCGCCGGCTTTCTCATCTCCGGGTTCGTGATCGTCTTCGTTCCGCAGTGGGTGTGGAACACCCTGTTCGTCCAGGGCGATGGTCTCCTCGTGACCGCCGAGAACGCGATCATGGGCGTCGCCATCGCCGTCATCAGCTTCGTCGGCAGCATGGGCAACGTTCCCTTTGCCGTCGCGCTCTGGGGCGGCGGCATCAGCTTCGCGGGCGTCATCGCGTTCGTCTACGCCGACCTCATCACGATTCCCGTCCTGAACGTCTACCGGAAGTACTACGGCTGGAAGATCATGCTGTACATTTTCTGTGTGTTCTTCGTGACGATGGCGTTCACCGGCTTCCTCATGGAACTGCTGTTCGACGCCTTCGGCATCGTCCCGGATCTGGCTGGGGGCGAGACGGCGACCGAGCAGACGTACTTCGAACTCGACTACACGTTCTACCTCAACGTCGTCGCGTTCGCGCTCTCCGGGTTCCTCCTGTACGTGTACCGGCGGGGACTCGGAGCGCCGGGGCAGTACCGCGATCCGGTGTGTGGGATGCGGACCGACGACGACGGCCCCAGCGCCTCCCACGAGGGGGCGACGTACTACTTCTGCTCGAAAGCGTGTAAACGGGCGTTCGACGACGATCCGGCGGCATTCGCGGACGAGAGCCCGCAGGTCGAGAGCCACGGTCACGGCCACGACCACGATCAGTGAACTACCCCTGCCTACTCGCCGCCTTCGGCGGCTCCTTGAGGCAGGGGCTTCCTGCTTCCACGACGCGCTTTGCAGGAACCGGGGTGGTTCCCGCAGGGAGCGCAGTCTCCACAGGCGTTGATTCGGAGTGACCCATTCCTAGTTCGGTGAGTCCGCGAGAAAGAATGTTCCACGCTGCGTTTGCGTCTCTATCCGCCTCGAATCCACAGGCAGGACAAGAATGTTCACGCACCCACAGCGGCTTGTCGGTTTCGACACCACACTGAGCGCACTCTTTGGTGGTGCCATCTGGATCAACTTCTCCGAAGTGCGTGCCTTCCCGTTCACACTTCGTTTCGAGCATATTGGTGAAGATATTCCAGGCCGCTGACGCCGTGTTGCGGCTGTTTCGCGGCGATTCGAGCATCCCTTTCACGTCGAGGTCTTCGACGGCCACCAGCTCGTACTCCCGAGCGTAGTAGTTCGAGAGTTTGTGCAAGAAGTCACGTCGCTTGCGCTTGATTTGTAAGTGACACTCAGCGACACGCCGACGTTGGTTCTCCCAGTTGTTCGACCCATGCTCTTTTCGGGAGAGTTTCCGCTGCTCTCGTTCGATCCTGTCGCGTTCTTCCGAGAGGTCGAGCGATTCGACCGCTGTGCCGTCTGTATCGTGGGCATACTTCAGAATGCCCACGTCAATCCCGACCATCTCGTCAGTGTCAATATCCTCCAGCGGTGGCTTGGCTGGCGGTTCTGTGTCCATCTCGACACCGAAAATAGCGAACCACTCGCCAGTTTTCTCCTTTTTGAGCGTGACTTCCTTGACTGTGGCATTGTCGGGGAGCGGTCGGTGGAGTTCGATGGGAATGTCTGCGAGTTTCGACAGTGACAACACAGTCTGCCCACTCTTCTTGTCGAGTTCGAAGCCAGACTGGTTGTACGTGAAACTGCGGAACTCCCGAGGTGACTTCCACCGAAGTTCACCAACCTTGTAGCCTTGCTCTTTGAGCTTCCCGAGAGCTTTGATATTCTTGGCGACCCGCATGACGGTGGGCTGGAGTACCTTCGAGTAGACATCGGTGAGTGCATCCCACCAGTCTTTGAGGTCGGGAAGCTCGTCACGGATTTTGCGGACACGCTGTTTGACGGTGCCCTCGTCTTCGGGGATCTGATTGAAGCGGTACAGGGCGTGGTTATAGAGTTGTCTACAGGTATCGCGGTGGTAGTCCAGCGTCTCGCGCTGGTCTTCTGTCGGTTTGAGGCGATACCTGTAGTTGTAGTTCATGGGTTACTCGTCAGACTCAGAGGTTCTGACGATTTTCACATCTGCGCCACGCCACCGTTTTGGGACGAGGACGTGTGCGCCATTGCCGGTGGCTTTTACCTCGCCCTCGATGACTTCGTGGCCTTCAATTTCGTGCCTATCCATCACCCCTGTTTAAACTTTGTTTCAACATAAGTGTATCGGTGCGTTGGCCTGTGGGCTGGGAATAGACCAGTGTATTGACGATGATGACGGCTGTGTATCCCCTCCCTACTGCGCTACTCGGCCTTCGGCCTGCGTTGCTCCTTGAGGAAGGGGGCTTACCGCCTGCATTCAGCTAAGATCGCACCGAACACCATCGGCGACGATCCGACCCGCACGGGGACGGTGCGTGGACGGCCTCCCGTCGGGGACCCGTCGGCGACAGCGTCGGCCCCGCGACCGGGGAGGCCGACGCGGCAACTTACGTTCCCTCGTCCGGGATCAAATCCCGGGGGTTCCGGTGGTAGCGGCTGTTTTCGAGGAACTTCCGGATGCGTTTCCTGTCGGCGTCGGTGATCGCGGTTCCGTCCATCAAATAGAGACTGGAGGCACGCCGTATGGTATCGGACGTTCACTCGAATTATCACAGGGGACGGATCGACGGTGTGGTTCGGTGCGTCGGCGAGAGGGATCGAGTGACCGTCCGTGAGCCGGGGTCGCCGACCCTCGTCGCCGCGGTTCGATTCGTACGGCAAGGGCCCAGTCGATACGAGACCACCTTTACCTTGGAGTGGGTCGAGTGACCACCTAATGCTCGTCGACGCCGTACTCTTTCTCGGAGGGCTGGCGGTGCTCGTGGTGGGCGCCGACCGAGCGGTGACGGCCGCTGGCGATCTAGCCCTCTACTACGGCGTCTCGCCGTTCTTCATCGGCGTGACGGTCGTCTCTATCGGCACGTCGGTCCCGGAGATAGTCACGTCCGTCTACGCCGCGTACTACGGCGCGGGCGACCTCGTCGTCGGCAACATCGTCGGCTCCGAGACGGCACAGATCACCGTTGCGGTCGCCATCATCGCGTTCGTCGCACCCTTCGTCACGGAGCGGCGCAACGTCCTCGCCTACGGCTCGGCGATGTTTCTGGCGATGATCATCATGATCCTGACGCTCGACGACGGCGTAATCGGTCGGTCGGAAGGCCTTCTGATGATGCTAGCCTACGTGCAGTTCATCTACATCCTCTACACGAACGAGGGCGGTGAGGAGATCGCCGAGGAGGTGATCGAGGAGCCCGCGACGCCGGAACACACTGTCCTCTGGATCATCGGCGGCCTGGCACTGGTCGTCGTCGGGGGACAGGTCATGGTGACGAACGGCGTCGCCCTCGCGCGGGCGGTCGACGTCCCCGAGTACCTGATCGGTCTCCTCACCGGCCTCGGGACGACCGTCCCCGAAATCGTCGTCGCCGGGATCGCTGCCCACGAGGGGAGGGGCGGCATCTCGGTGGGATCGATCCTCGGAAGCAACATCACCGATCCCGTGTTCTCGCTGGGCGTCGGCGCCCTCCTGTTCGACGTCTCCGTCGAGAACGTGGCGGCACTCCAGCCATCGCTCGCGTACATGCTCGTCGTGTCCGTGGTCGTGTTGACGCTGTTCTACTGGCGGCGGGGGATCGACCGACCGGCGGCCGTCGTCTGTCTGTTGTTGTATCTCCCCACGTTCGTCGTGGTGTGACGGGGCCGGTCGAGGAGCGCCGAAGGCGATGGCGAGGGCGAGGCGGGATCGTGCTCCGGACGGGGAAAGTGGCCGACTGCGCGGTCGCTACGGCGTCGCTTCGACGACGATCACGTCCCGATCCGTCCGTTCCGTGACGGTCCGACCGACGCCGGAGAAATGTTCCTCGTGGTCGCCGTGCTCGCCGACGACGATGGCGTCCGCGTCGATTTCCTCGGCGTACTGGAGGATGACTTCGTGTGGGACCCCGTGCCGGGTATCGCCCTCGACGGGGACGGACCGGCTGTCGGCCATCTCGGTGACCTCGGCGACGGACACGGACGCGTGATCCTCGGCGTAGATGGTCGCGAGCTCCGCCGAACTGAGGGCCGGATCGTCGAAGCGCCGCTGATCGACGACGCAGATGACGTGGAGCGTCGCCGCTCGATCCGACGCGAGGTCGATTGCTCGGCTGGCCGCCTGCCGGGCGTACTCGCTCCCGTCGGTGGCCAGCAATATGGTTGCCATACCGTCGGTTCGGCCCGAACTGTTTAATCAGTTGTCACTGTTCCCGCGCGTTGGCTCCGGCACGTATACGGTCCCCCGGATTCGATGTCGTCGTATGCCTCACGACGACCGCATCGCGATCCTCGGTGGCACGTTCACGCCGATCCACAACGGCCACCGCGCCCTCCTCCACGAGGCGTTCCAGACGGCCAGCCACTGCGGTCCTGGCGACGGCCACGTGATCGTCGGTCTCACGTCGACTGAACTCGCGGCGCGGACGCGGAGCGACCCGTCACACGCCGAGCTGCTCGGGCCGTTCGAGGACCGGCGCGCGGCGCTCGATGCCGAACTCGACGAGATGGCCGAGGCGTACTCGGCCGCCTACGAGATCATCAAGCTGACGGACGCACAGGGTCCCGCCGCGACGCGAGCGGACGTGGATGCGCTGGTCGTCTCTCCCGAGGCGAAAGCCCAGTACCGCGCCCACGAACTCAACCGGCAACGACGCGACGCCGACCTCCGGCCGCTCGAAATCCACACCCCGCCGTTCGTCGTCGCCGAGGACGGCGACCGGATCAGCAGCACCCGGATTCGAAACGACGAGATCGACACCCACGGGCGGCTTCTCGACTGACCGCGCTCACGCCGAGGGATCGGACGCGTTTCGCTCCTGGGGACCGGCCTCGTAGACGACCCGTACCGTCGTCGTCACGGTGACGGGACCGGATTCGAGGTCTGACGGGGGTGCGGCAGTAGGGACGGGCGTCTGCGTCGCGGCGCCGCCGGTGTCGGCGTGGGCGGCTCTCGGCACGCCGCCGCTCGCCGTCCGGATCACCCGAACCCCGGTGACGGTGAGGTTGGCGTGGCTGGCGAGTGCGCGCGCCTGTTCACGGGCGTCGGCCATCGCGGCGCTTCGAGCGCGCCGTTCGAGTTCGCGGCGCCGGTCCGAGGAGAGCGTAAAGGAGACGTCGTCGATCTCCGTGGCGCCGTTCCCGACCGCGGTGTCGATGACCTCGCCGACGCGGTCGGGATCGGTCACCGTGATCTCGAAGTCGTGGGCGGCACGGTACTGCACGCGCGGCTCGGCGCCCTCCTCGCGGGGGCGACGGCGATCCCGATAGATGTCGTACCGCTGGGTGGTGATCCGATCTTCGTCAATCCCGATCCGTTCGAGCGCGGTCCGCATCCGCGAGGCGTTCGCGGCGAGTTGCTGTCGGGCGGTCGCGGCGTCGGGGGCGACGGCGACGACCGACGCGTCGACGACCGCCTGGTTGGGCTCGGCGTCCGCGCTGCCGCTGCCGGTGACGCGGATGGTGCTGTCCGATCCCGGCGTGGCCGACGTGCGATCCGCCTGCGTCGACGGCGCCCCCGGCGACCCGGTCCCGGCCGAACAGCCGGCGAGGACGATCAGGACCGCGACACCGAGTGCGGCGAGTGTGTGTCGTCGCATGGCTGAACCGTCGGAACCGACGAGTAAATGCCTCGTGGTGGCACAAACGGGCGTTTGAGATACCGGAACGCCGACAGTGCCGGACGGCAGAGGAACGGATCGGCGTCTGACGTGCACGCGGGCCAGGCCGGCCGTCCGACGGGGGCGAGCGAGGCCGTCGGCACGCGCGAAGAGCGGACCGCCCCGTTTCCTGGGTCGAAGGGACCGCGCGCTCGACGCGGGTCGGATATCACGAGAGATAATCGAGGGGGAAGGCGTATGCACCGCGGCGGGAGAGTGGAAGGAGACGATGGGGGATCGACACCGGAGTCACGAGCGGACGATTTCGAACGGCGTCGCCTGGACGGGAATCGGACTGCTCGTCGCGCTCGTGTTGACACAGGCGGCGTTCACGATTTCGACGCCGAACGACCTCCTCGCGCCGGGCGTACTCGTCAGTTTCGCCACGACCGGGCCGTTCGCGCTGGGGATGGTCTACGGCGGGTATCTGCTCCGGACGGGCGATCTCGATTCGCGTCGGTATCCGCGGATCGCCAGATGGTGTGGCGGGGGGCTCGCCGTCTTTCTCGGTCTCAACCTCGTGATGATCGTCGTCTGGCCGCCCGGCGGGCTGGCGAACGCGATTGGGTGGGCGCTGTTCGCCGCCAGCGTCGGCGGGAGCGGCGGTCTGGCCATCGGTATCGTGGAAGCGCGGGCAATCGAGCGGGCCCGGGAAGCCGAACGCGCCGCCGTCCGTGCCGAACACCTCGAATCACAGCGGGAGTGGCTGGACTACCTCAACAGCCTCCTCCGACACGAAGTGCTGAACAACGCGAACATCATCGAAGGGTACGCGTCGATCCTGGCCCAGACCCACGACGGCGACGAGGAGACGGCCGAGCGAATCGACGTGATCCGATCCCAGAGCCGGCAGTTGACCGACGTGATCGACGACGTCCGCGTGTTGATCGAGGCGACGGAGTTCGACCCGGAGTTCGACCGGGTCCACCTAACTGAGATGCTGCGCGCCGAAGTGGACGACCTGCGGGACGCCCACCCCGAGGCCATGATCGACGTGTCCGTTCCCGAGGAGGCGTGTGTCCTCGCCGACTCGCTGCTCGGCCGGGTGTTCTCGAACCTCCTGGCGAACGCGATCGAACACAACGAGACCGACCGGCCACAGGTGTGGATCACCGCGGAGCGCGCCGGCGAGACCGTCTTCGTCCGCGTCCGCGACGACGGGCCGGGCGTCCCCGAGGACGCCCGGGCGACGCTTTTCGACCGCGACGGAGCGCGGCGTCACGGGCTGGGTCTCTATCTCGCCCGAACGCTCGTCGAACGATACGACGGCTCGATTGAACTCACCGACACCGGGCCGGACGGAAGCACGTTCACCGTCGAACTCCCGGCCTGTCCGGACGAACCGGTCGCGACCGCGACGGGCACCGGCGCCGTACCGACCGCCGCCGCCATGCCCGGTTCCAGTGGCCTCCTCTGAGCGTACTGCAGTGGCGTCCAGACGGTCTCGCGATCCGGCGTGCAACCGGGTCACACCGCGCCTTTTTGTCGCCGCCGCTCCACGGTCGACGTATGTCACACGCACTCGTCGACTACCACGATGTCGACCCGGTCGGTGGCGGCCTGCACTTCCTGCGCGACGCGCTCGACTGCTCGAACCTCGGCGTGTCGGTGCTCGACGTCGATGCGGGGTGGAGCGGCAAACCACACGACCACGCCGACGACGGACAGGAAGAGGTGTACGTCCTCGTCGAGGGCGAGGCGACGGCCGTCGTCGAGGAGGAATCGGTCCCGATGTCGGCCGGCGACGCCTTGCGCGTCGCACCCGAGGCGACCCGCCGGCTCGACGCCGAGGAGCCGTGTCTGTTCGTGATCGCCGGCGCGCCCTAGAGCCGCGCCTCCAGGTCGACGAGCGCCGTCTCGTCGTCTACCTCGGCCTCGACGAGGTGGCGGCGACTCATCGACCGGGGGCGTTTCGCCCGCCGCCGGCCGAGCCACCGCCAGCCCAAACTGCGCAGTTCGCGACGCTGTGCACGGTCGAGTCGGGATCGGAATGTGTCGCTCGTATCGCTCATGGTCAGTCGCCCGGATCGCTACGTCGCCGGTCGATCCGGTGGGAACGACGGTCCGTGGGCACTCGACCGACTTCAACCTGTGGGTGTCCGTCACACGACACCACCGTTCGCCGGGCGCCGGTGTATCCACAAAAACAATTATGAACTCACACGGATACCTTGGAGGCATGCAGAAGCCGCTTCTGGTGACCGATTTCCTCGACAGGGCCCGTGACTACTACGGCGAGCACGAGGCGGTCGTCGCGACGACCGGCGAACGGTACACGTACGACGAACTCGGCGAGCGCGCGGACCGGTTCGCGGCCGCCCTGCAGGCACGGGGCATCGAGAAGGGCGACCGGGTGGCGGTGCTCGATCCGAACACGCATTACCACCTCGAAGCCGCGTACGGAATCATGCAGTGTGGCGCGATACACACGCCGCTCAACTATCGGCTCACGCCCGACGACTTCGAGTATATCCTCTCGGACGCGGGCGTCGACGCCATCTACGCCGACCACGACTACGCCGAGAAAGTCGAGGCCGTCCGCGAATCCGTCCCGACGGAGACGTTCGTGACGAACGATCCCGACGCCGTCGACGGAGACTGGGAGGGGTTCGACGCCGTCCTCGACGCCGCGGACACCGACTACGACCGCCCCGACATGGACGAAGACGAGGTCATCACCATCAACTACACGTCGGGGACCACGGGCGATCCGAAGGGCGTGATGCGCACCCACCGGACGGAGACGCTACACGCCTACCTCACGGCGATCCATCAGGACATCGCCGACGACGACGTCTACCTCTGGACGCTCCCGATGTTCCACGTCAACGGCTGGGGACACATCTTCGCCATCACGGGGTTGGGCGCGAAACACGTCTGCACGCGAGGGATCGACGCCGAGTGGATCTTCGACACCGTCGCCGCCGAGGACGTCTCCTACCTCTGTGGCGCGCCGACGGTGTTGAACATGCTGATCGACTACCACGACGACCACGACGTGCCGACGACCGGAGACAGCGACGTGCGCATCGCCACCGCGGGATCGGCGCCGCCGGAGGCCACCATCCGCACCGTCGAGGACGAGTTCGGCTGGTATCTCACGCACGTCTACGGCGCCACCGAGACGGGACCGCTCGTCACCACCTCCGACGCTCGTCGACTCTTCGACGACGACAGCGCCGACCGCTTCGCGGTCAAGAAACGGCAGGGACTCGGCTTCCTCGGCACCGAGATTCGCGTCGTCGACGAGGACGGCGAGGACGTCCCCCGCGACGACGAGACCATCGGCGAGGTGGTCGTCCGCGGCAACCAAGTGATGGAGGGCTACTGGGAGCAACCCGAGGCGACGGAGGAAGCCTTCTCCGACCGGATCGAGGGCTACTACCACATGGGCGATCTCGCGACGGTCGACGAGAACGGCATGATCTCCATTCAGGACCGCAAGAAGGACATCATCATCAGCGGTGGCGAGAACATCTCCAGTATCGAACTCGAGGACACGCTGTTCGACCACCCCGCCGTCGGCAGCGTGGCGGTCATCCCCGCGCCGAGCGACGAGTGGGGCGAGGAACCGAAGGCCTTCGTCGTCCCCGCGAACGACGACGTGGACGCCCCCGGCGTCGACGCCGAGGAACTGATCGCGTTCACCCGCGAACAGCTCGCGGGGTTCAAGGCGCTCAAGCGAGTCGAGTTCGTCGAGACCCTGCCCACGACCGCGACCGGGAAAGTCCAGAAGTACGAACTCCGGTCCCAGGAGTGGGAGGACGAAGAGCGGATGGTCGGCGAGGGGTAGTCGCGAGACCTCCGCCCGTCGCCGGCGGCCGACGGTGTGACGACCGCGGTGGGTCGCTCCGGTGCCGGGTTCGACGTCGCGCGGCGGTCAGTCTTCCTCGACGATCCGCGAAGTCTCGGCGTACTGGCTCCCGCGCTTCACGTACTCGTCGGCGGCGGTGGCGCCCATCTCGCCGTCCGGTATCTCCTTGATCACCTCGGCGGGCGTCCCCGCGACGAGCGTCTCCGGGGGCACGTCGGTGCCCTCCGTGACGACGCTCCCGGCGGCGACGATGGCGCCCGCGCCGATGGTGGCGTCGTCGAGGACGATTGCGCCCATGCCGACCAGCGCCTCCTCCTCGACCGTCGCCGCGTGGACGATGGCGGTGTGGCCGACGGTGACGCGCCGACCGAGGACGGCGTCCTCGTGGAGGACGGCGTTGTCCTGGACGTTCGACTCCTCGCCGACGACGATTGGGTAGTGATCGCCGCGGAGCGTGGCGTTCGGCCAGACCGACGCGTCGCGTTCGAGCGTCACGTCGCCGATGACGACCGCCGCGTCGTCGACGTAGGCGTCTTCGTGGACGGTCGGCTCGACTCCGTCGAGGGCTCTGAGTACCATGTGTGCGCGTTCGTCGGGGGCGGTCAAAGAGCCGGGGGATCGATCCGTCTCCCGACCGCTCACTCGCAAGTCGGGACCGGATCGACCGTCTGCCTGAGCGTGCGGAGCCCGAGGGTACCGTCACCGTCGACGAAACACTGGACGTACTCGACGCTGGTGCACGACTCGACCTGCCATCGGAGACGCCGTCGGCGGTTGGTTTCCAGCGACGCCGTGATCCGATAGCGTCCCTGCCGGTCGATCGGATTCGGGACTCTCGTGGAGGCGCCGGGGTCCAACTGCCGCGTGATCGTCAGGACGTGTGTTCCCGCGCGCCGCACGGTCAGCGAGAGGGTGTGCGGCGTATCGTCGTCGTTCCACAGGACGAAATCGCCGAGATGGGGAGCGCGGTCTCCCGACGTCGACGACGGCGTCTCGGTCGGCCGGCGCGTGGGGGAGGGGGACGGACGGTCCGGGGACGCGGCTGGTTCGTCGCCCGAACAGCCGGCGATCACGGATACGAGCGCGAAGCCGCCCGCACGGAGGAGACCACGGCGAGTTCTGGAGGGCATCGCACGCAATCGCAGTGGGCGACGACGGATAACTGCTGGGCCGGTCGCGTCGGGCGATCCGACTGTAGCCGCCCGCCGACGTCGACCGCGTGTCGTGAGCCGCCCGCGTAGAGACGGTCGCAGCCCCTCACTCGTCCGACTGGAGCTTCGACCGGCGGGTTTCGTACTCCTCGTCGGAGATGTCGCCACGGGCGTAGGCCAGGCGCAGTTCCTCCAGCGCCGCGTCACCCGACTCCCGGTCGGCGAGCAACCGACGGGCGAGGATGTACCCGCCGCCGAGGAGAACGAGCAGGAAGACCATCTGGAGGATCGGACCGAGCAGGCCGTACGTGCCGGCACCGCCGGTACCACCCATCGGACCGCCGTACCCGCCCATACCGTAGCCCATCATGCCCATCCCACCGAGCGTCATCATGAGGACGGGCCAGAGCACGAGGACGGCGAGGAGGACGAGCACTATCGTCGTGAGATCGATCCGGTTCGCGTTCGCCACCGTCAGTTACCTCCCGTTGCGTCGGCCTGATCGTGTGTCGTATCGACCATACGGCGAAATATTCGCCCGTTGACCTAATAGCAGTTGTGTAAGATCGGGGTGACGGGACGCGGTCACGACGCTCACCAACTCTGCATCCCCGCCTCGAAGACGACCACGACGGCCCGGTTCGCGAGCAGGAGGCTGGCGTATGCGAGCGCGGGGACGGGGAGCGATGCGGTTCGGTCGTACGTGTAGGCGGCGACGCCGAGAGTCGCGAGTTGCGTGGACGCGAACAGGCCGCCTGCGACGGTGTCGACGCCTGCGACGCCCGAGAGGACGACGAGCGCGACGAACCCCACGGCGGGCGCCGCGGCGAGCGAGCGCAGCCAGTCGCGGTCGAATCGGTCGTCCGCGACCAGTGCGCCACCGAGGAGGAGGGCGAACAGCACGGTGCCGCCGAGCTTCCCGCGGTCGGGGATCGTCGCCAGTCCACCGGTCGTGCTCACCATGACGAACCCCGTGACGAGCGCCGTCAGGACGACGGCCGCGTCGCCGGCGACGACCCGGTCGAAACTCCCCTGCACGAGCACCTGGCAGATCGCGACGAGGGCGGGGACGCCGACGAGGAGACCGAGCGTCGCGACGAGCAGGATCGGGCGAAGGCGCGAGTCGGCGGCGACCGCCGTCTTCGTCAGGGCGTTGTACGGAACACCGGTGGCGACGCCCACGAGCTTGGTGAGCGCCACGAGACCCGCGGGGACCAGGACAGCCAGCGCGACGGCGGGCGCGTCGGCCGTCGTGGGAAGCCCCAGCCCCGGATCGACGCCACGCACGGAGACGTAGGCGCCGGTGAACAGCACGATTCCGAGCAGGAGGAGACCCCCGCTCACGATCCCGCCGACGAACACACCGCCGGGCGGCGAGCCGAGGAGCGACAGCGCGCCGGCAACGAGATGCTGCCAGAGGTAGAGACCGACGAGCGCCACGGTGACGATGGCGAACTCCACGGTGACCGCTCGCGCGCGACGCGTCGCGACCGACATGGATCGACGTTCGCGCCGAGGTACGTAGTCCTGCGGGTGCAAGTATCAGCCGAGATATCGCTCTGCGTGCCGGCGCTACGGGAGATACGTCGCGAGGAAGTTCACGATGCGGTCGAGGCGGTCGTCGATCCGGTCGTCGTCGTCGTCCTCGGAATCGGCGTCCATAGGCACGGTATCGGCGCGACGGATGCTGTATCTTGTGCTCCAGCGGGGCGTCATCGTGACGGTCCCGATCAGTCGAGGCGGTCGGCGTAGCGGAAATCCGCGTCGGTGGCGTCGTGGCGTTCGCCGTCGAGGGTGATCCGCCACCCGTGCAACGCCGTCGGATCGTCCAGTGCCTCGCGGAGGGTGGCCCGCACGTCGGCGAGGTCGACGCCGTAGTAGTCGTCCGGGACGCCGTGGAGGTACTGCAACGCCGTCTCGAACAGCGAGCGCATGCCGTCGTCGTTCTCGAAGTCGAAGTGTTTGTACGCGCCCGCGGCGACTTGCACCATCCCGTGGAGGAAGGCGCTCTCGGTGGACCCCGAGCCGTAGTCGTACCACGCGTCCTCGAAACAGTCGTGTGATTCGTGGAAGGCGCCGGCGTTGTACAGTCGAACGCCGTGGACGACGGCCCGGCGGAGCGTGCCGTGTTCCCACCCGTTGGAGTCGTTGCGGTCCGCCCGCCACCCGGTCGGATCGCCCGATATCGGCGGGCCGACGGTGTAGTCGCGGGTGTGGTCGTCCATACCGTCCGGAGGCGGTCCAGCGTGGTAACGGCTACGACCCGCGGCGGCGGATCGACCGTGACCCGCGCGTGAGGGTGGCACGCGCCGCCACGGGACGGAAACGCACTTCAACGCCGACGGCTAGAAACTGGTAATGAGGATTCGAGAGTTCGGCGACGACCCAGAGGTGGCGGTCGTCGCGGGGGTCCACGGCGACGAACCCTGTGGGCCGGACGCGGTCGAGTCGTTGCTCGCCGATCCGCCGACGTTCCGGCGACCGGTGAAGTTCGTCGTCGCCAACGAGGAAGCACTCGAACGGGGCGTGCGGTATCTGGACGAGGATCTCAACCGGGCGTTCCCCGGCGACGCCGACGCGGAGAGTCACGAGCGACGGCTAGCGCGGCGGCTCCTGACCGAACTCGACGGCTGTACGACGCTGGCGCTGCACTCGACGCAGTCGTACGCGCGCCCGTTCGCGCTGGTGGATACGGTCGACCCGGCGACGGCGGGGGTCTGTGCTAGCCTGCCGGTGGACGCGGTCGTGGAGACGGACGCGTACGCGGGCGGGCGGTTGATCGACTACCCCCGGACGGTCGAGGTGGAGTGTGGGCTGCAGTGGTCGGAGGCGGCGGCGGAGAACGCCGAGGAACTCGTGCGAGCGTTCCTCTCGACGACGGGCGTCCTGTCGCCGGAGGCGGGGGACGCGCCCGACGACGACGTCCCCGTCTTCCGACTCACCGGACGGGTGTCGAAAGCGGCGGCCGCGGAGTACGAGGTGTTCGTCGAGAACTTCGAGCGCGTCCCGTCGGGCGTGCCCTTCGCCTCGGCGGACGGCGAGGAGCGGGTGTCCGAGGAGTCGTTCTATCCGGTCCTGATGTCGGCCGACGGGTACGAGAACGTGTTCGGGTACGCGGGCGAGCGCCTCGGGCGGCTGACGGAGTTCCTGTCTCAGGACTCGCGCGGCGCGAGTTCGACCAGCGTGAGGTCGCGGTCCAGCATGCAGTAGTCGTGGGGCGGGTCGCCGACCACCTCGTCGATACGGTACTCGACGTCGAAGTCGGCGCCCGCCGGAACGCAGTAGCCGTGACTCGGGCAGTCCGTGTACGGACACGCACCGGCCAGCGTCGCCTTGCCACCGGCGTACGCGACCTTCGAGGGGACGTTAGCGGGGATCGGAGCGGGTTCGACTTCGACGGCCCGGACCCCGCTGTCGTGGACGGCACAGTCGAGCGTCTGGGCGTTCTCGCGAACGCCGGTGATGCGGTAGCGGGTTCCCGGCGAGAGGTCGAGACACTGGCCGCGATACGGGCACCCCTCACACGCGCTGGATTCGCCGCGGAAGACGAACTCGCGGCCGATCTCCGCGAGGCGGGTCCCGATGAGCGTGACCTCGGACATGGGAGGTCGTTCTCGGTCCGGGCGGTTAAGCCTCGCGACCGACGAGTTCGTCGAGGCGGTCGAAGTAGCCCTCGCGGGGGACCTGATAGGCGTCGCGATAGTCGATCTCACCGGCTGCGAACGCGCGGGCGAGATCGATGGCGACGTCGACGCCCGCGTCCCGCGTGTCGGCGGTCTCCACCCGCGCGTCGACGTCCGGCTCCAGAAACAGCGTGACCGTCCAGCCGTCGTCCTGGCGGGCACCGGGCCGACGTCGCGGCGATCCCGGGGAGAGATAGATCGTCGGGAGACAGGCCGCCGAAAACGCGTCGGTGTCGAACACGTCCGGGCGGTAGGCCAGGATCACCCGGCCACCGGACTCCTCGTGCCAGACGGTCCACCCGTCCGGGAGGTCGTCGAGACTCATGGTCGTCCGTCGGTCCGGCGGCCCTATAGTCTGTCCGTCGGCGGCCGGCGGGCCGAGGGACCGGAGTCGCGCGGGGAGCGACGCCCCGTCCCGACGCGACCGTGGACGATCCCCCTAACCGTTCGTCTTCACTCCGTCCGACGGCGAATCGACGGAGGAGCCGTCCGGAATCGGCGGGCGCGGGCGGGGCGAGAAGGACGCTCCCACCGCCCAATCGGAACAAGAGTTATGTATGTAGAATACTGACCGTGTTTATAGTCTCGGTTACCAGCTGACTGAGCAGCCGTCCGTCGGACGCCCCGCCACCCACTCACCGCTCCCCACGACGATCATCCGTCGGTCGGGATCGACGTGTGTCATTCGTTGACACCCGTCTCGGGAGGGAGTGTCGGGGCGTTCGACCGGCGCTCGGACCCGGGACATCGATGAGACAATGACGAAGGAAACCCTCGAAGACCTCAGCCAGCATTACAAGGAATCGGTTCCGGCGGACCTCCGCGAAGCGAAGCGCTTCGACTGGTATCTGGACGAGGTGTACGACGATCCGCGGATCGCCAGAAACGCCCACCAGCGCGTCGCCGACATGTTCGACTACTACGGGACGGAGTACGACGAGGACGCTGGCGTCGTCGAGTATCTCATGGCCTCGGAAGACCCGTTACACGACGGGGAGAACACCTTCTACGGCCGCGAGGTCCACGAGTCGATCCACGAGTTCGTCAACAAGGTGAAAAGCGGCGCCCGGGGACTCGGTCCCGAGAAGCGCATCAAACTGTTGCTCGGTCCCGTCGGCTCCGGCAAGTCACACTTCGACTGGATGGTCCGACGGTACTTCGAGGACTACACCATGCACGACGAGGGGCGGATGTACACCTTCCGGTGGACCAACCTCTGTGACATCGTGCGCGACCAGGACCCCGCGGACGACACGGTCGTCTCTCCGATGAATCAGGACCCGCTCGTTCTCCTCCCGCAGGAACAGCGCGACCGGGTGCTGGAGCGGCTGAACGGCGCCCTCGACGCACCCTACACGATCCGCAACGAGCAGTCGCTCGACCCCGCGAGCGAGTTCTACATGGATCGGCTGCTGGCCCACTACGACGACGACCTGAAGGCCGTCCTCGACAACCACGTCGAGGTCGTCCGTCTCGTCGCCTCCGAGAACAAACGCCAGTGCGTCGAGACGTTCGAGCCGAAAGACAAGAAAAACCAGGACGAGACCGAACTGACCGGCGACGTCAACTACTCGAAGATCGCCATCTACGGCGAGTCCGACCCGCGCGCGTTCGACTACTCCGGGGCGTTCTGTAACGCCAACCGGGGGCTGTTCAGCGGGGAGGAGCTGTTGAAACTCCAGCGGGAGTTCCTCTACGACTTCCTGCACGCCTCCCAGGAGCAGACGATCAAGCCGAAGAACAACCCCCGCATCGACATCGACCAGGTGATCGTCGGGCGCACCAACATGCCCGAGTACCGGGACAAGAAGGGCGACGAGAAGATGGAGGCGTTCAACGATAGGACGAAACGGATCGACTTCCCGTACGTGCTGGAGTACGGCGAGGAGGCCGAGATCTACCGGAAGATGCTCCGGAACGCGGACGTGCCGGACATGCACATCGAACCCCACGCCATGGAGATGGCGGGGCTGTTCGGCGTCCTCACCCGGCTCACCGAACCGGACGGCGAGACCGTCACGCTCGTCCAGAAGGCCAAAGCCTACAACGGCGAGATCGACGAGGCCGACGACGTCGACGTGAAGAAACTGCGCGAGGAGGGGGAACAGAAAGCCGACGTCGCGGAGGGGATGGACGGCGTCTCCGCCCGCTTCATCGGCGACGAGATCGCCGAGGCGATCATGGACGCCACTCACCGCGGCCGGTCGTACCTCTCGCCGCTCTCGATTTTTACCCACTTCGAGCGCAACCTCGAGAACCACGGCTCGATCCCGGAGGAGAACGTCGACCGCTACCACCGCTACCTCGAACTCGTGCGCGAGGAGTACAAGGAGCGGGCCATCGAGGACGTGCGCCACGCCCTCGCCTACGACGTCGACGAGATCCAGCGCCAGGGCGAGAAGTACATGGACCACGTGATGGCGTACATCGACGACGCGACTGTCACGGACGAACTCACGGGACGGGAGCAAGAACCGGACGAGACGTTCCTGCGATCCGTCGAGGAGAAGTTGGAGATTCCGAGCGACCGGAAAGACGACTTCCGCCAGGAGGTGTCGAACTGGGTGAGCCGCCGCGCCCGCGAGGGCGAGGGGTTCGACCCGCAGGACAACGACCGCCTGCGCCGGGCGCTGGAGCGCAAGCTCTGGGAGGACAAGAAACACAACATCAACTTCTCGGCGCTGGTGTCGGCGAACGAACTCGACGACGACGAGCGGAGCGCGTGGGTCGACGCGCTGATCGAGCAGGGCTACTCCCGAGAAGGGGCCACCGAGGTTCTGGAGTTCGCCGGCGCGGAGGTCGCCAAGAGCGAACTCGAGGGATGATGGTCGACGACTACATCCGCGCGGGCGACGAGGAACTCGCCGGCGCGTACGAGGAGCCGATGAGTCTGATGGCGTACGTCGAGGCGGCACTGGAGCGTCCATCCATCGCCTCCCACGCCCCGAAGTACCTCCTCGAAGCCATCGAGTCGATGGGGACGCGGACGGTGATCGAGGAAGGCGAGGAGCGCGAGCGGTACCGCTTCTTCGACGACCCCGCCAACGACGGCGAGCACGCCATCCTCGGGAACACCGAGGTGCTGAACGGGTTCGTCGACGACCTCCGGACCATCGCCGCCGACAGGGGCAAACGCGAGAAGATCATCTGGTTCGACGGGCCGACCGCGACGGGGAAATCGGAGCTCAAGCGGTGTCTCATCAACGGTCTCCGGGAGTACTCCAAGACCGAGGCCGGGCGGCGCTACACGGTCGAGTGGAACGTCGCGAGCGCGACGGAGGATCGAGGGCTGAGCTACGGCGACGGGATCGACCGCGAGGACGACTGGTACGAGAGTCCGGTCCAGTCCCACCCGCTCTCGGTGTTTCCCGAGAGCGTCCGGGCGTCGATTCTCGCCGACCTCGACGAGGGGGAGCACGTGCCGACGCGGGTCGATGCCGACCTCGACCCGTTCTGTCGCGAGGCGTACGACATCCTCGAAGAGCGCTACCGGCGGGCCGGGCGGACGAACCTGTTTTCCTCGATCACCGACCCGAGCCACCTCCGGGTGAAAAACTACGTCGTCGACGTGGGACGGGGGATCGGCGTCCTCCACTCGGAAGACGACGGCTCGCCCAAGGAACGGCTGGTCGGGTCGTGGATGCCCGGGATGCTCCGCGAACTCGACTCCAGGGGGCGAAAGAATCCGCAGGCCTTCTCCTACGACGGCGTCCTCTCGCAGGGTAACGGCCTGCTCACCATCGTCGAGGACGCCTCACAGCACGCCGACCTGCTCCGCAAACTCCTGAACGTGCCCGACGAGGGGCGGGTGAAACTCGACAAGGGGATCGGGATGGACATCGACACGCAACTGCTCATCATCTCCAATCCCGATCTGGACGTGGAGCTCGACCAGTACGCCGACCGCAACGGGCGCGACCCGCTGAAGGCGCTGAAGCGCCGCCTCGACAAACACGAGTTCGGCTACCTGACCAACCTCTCGCTGGAAGCGGAGCTGATCCGGCGCGAACTGACGGGCGAGACGGCCGTCTGGGAGGCCGAGAGCTACGCCGACCTCGAAGCGCGGGTCCGGGAGGGACTGACGCTGTCGATGCGAGACGACCGCGGCGTCGTCGTCGACCGCGAACTCGCGCCACACACCGTCGAGGCGGCGGCGCTGTACAGCGTCGTCACGCGGCTGGACGGCGAGGACACGCCCGGCAACTGGGGGCTGGTCGAGAAGGCGCTGCTGTTCGATCAGGGCTACCTGCGGCAGGGCGACGAGCGGATCGACGCCGACGAGTTCGAGTTCGACGGCGACGACGGCAGCCACGGCATCCCCGTCACCTACACGCGGGACGTGATCGCCGACCTGTTGCAGACCGACGCCGACCGACACCACCCCGACCTGCCGGTCGAGCGGGTCGTCATGCCCGACGACGTCCTCGACGCGATGGCCGACGGGCTCTCGGACGCCCCCGTCTTCTCGCGCGCCGAGGCCGCGGAGTACGAGAACCGCCTCGCGGTCGTCAAGAGCCACGTCTACGACCGACAGGAGGCGGACGTACTCGACGCGTTGCTGGCGGAGAAGGGCGTCGACGAGGAGACCGTCGCGGAGTACGTCGAACACGTCTTCGCGTGGGCGAACGACGAACGGGTGGAGACGGATCGCGGTCCCGTCGAGCCCGATCCGCTGTTGATGAAAGTGTTCGAGACGGAGCATCTCGGCCGGTTCGGCGAGGGCGCCTACGACGGGGGCCAGCCCACCGACCGCGTCGAGACGTTCCGCCGCGAGAAGGTCATCACCGCCATCAACCGCTACGCGTGGGAGAACCGCGACGAGGACTTCGCCATCGAGAACGTCGACGTGAGCGAGATTCCGGTGATCCGGGCGGTGCTCGACGCCCACGACTGGGGCGACGTGAAACGGCTGTTCGAGGGGTTCGACCCCGCGCAGTGGACGGACCCGCCGTCGGGGACCGAGACGGAACGACGCAAGGAGCGAGCGATCACCACCCTGCAGGAGCGGGGCTACTCGCCAGCCTCGGCCGAGCTGACCAGCCGGAAAGTGATGCGGGAGGTGAGCTACCGATGGGACTGAGAGAGGACCTCGACCGGTTCCGAGAGGTCGGCGAGCGACGCCGCGAGGACCTCGAGGAGTTCATCCGCTACGGCGACCTCGGCGGCAGCGAGCCGGACAGCATCAAGGTGCCGATCAAGGTGGTCGACCTGCCGGAGTTCGCCTACGACCCCCGCGACCGCGGCGGCGTCGGGCAGGGACAGGACGGCACGCCGGACGTGGGTGATCCGGTCGGGCCGCCTCAGCCGGCCGACGACGGCGACGACGAGGGTGAGGACGGCGAACCCGGCGACGAGACCGGCGAGCACGAGTACTACGAGATGGACCCCGAGGAGTTCGCCGAGGAACTCGACGAAGAACTCGGGCTGGATCTGGAGCCGAAAGGCAAGGAGGTCGTCGAGGAAGTCGAGGGCGACTTCACCGAACTCACCCGCGCCGGTCCCAACAGCACGCTCGACTTCGAGCGCCTGTTCAAGCAGGGGCTGAAGCGAAAGCTGGCGATGGACTTCGACGAGGAGTTCGTCCGCGAGGCGATGCGCGTGGCGGGCGCTACGCCGGACGACGTGTTCCGGTGGTGTCGCGAGGAGAACGTCCTCGTCTCGCGGGCGTGGATCGAGGACCGGTGGGACGCCATCCCCGACGAGGAGCGGGGTCGCTGGGAGAGCTTCGAGGAGATGACCGAGAGCGTCGAGCGGACGACGACGCTCGAACGCATCCGCCGCGACGGGCTTCGCGAGGTACCCTTCCGCCGCGAGGACGAACGCTACCGACATCCCGAGGTGATCGAGAAGACGGAGAAGAACGTGGTCGTGGTGAACATCCGCGACGTGTCGGGGAGCATGCGCGAGGGGAAACGCGAACTCGTCGAGCGAACGTTCACCCCGCTCGACTGGTATCTCACCGGCAAGTACGACCGCGCGGAGTTCGTCTACATCGCCCACGACGCCGAGGCGTGGGAGGTCGAGCGCGAGGACTTCTTCGGCATCCGTTCCGGCGGCGGCACCCGCATCTCATCGGCGTACGAACTCGCCGAAACGATCCTGGCGGAGCGCTACCCGTGGGCGGAGTGGAACCGCTACGTCTTCGCCGCCGGCGACAGCGAGAACTCCAGCAACGACACCCGGGAGAACGTGATACCGTTGATGGAGTCGATCCCGGCGAACCTCCACGCGTACGTGGAGACACAGCCCGGCGGGACGGCCATCAACGCCACCCACGCCGAGGAGGTCGAACGCGCGTTCGAGGAGACGAACGGCATCGTCGTGACCTACGTCTCCGATCCCACGGACGTGACCGACGCCATATACGACATCCTGAGCACGGAGGAAGACTCATGAGAGACGACCGCATCGACGCACGGCGGGAAGCGACGCGCCTCACCGAACCGGTCGAGGAGGCGGCGAATCTGGCTCGGAAACTCGGTCTCGACCCGTATCCGGTCAACTACTGGATCGTCGACCACGACGAGATGAACGAACTCATCGCCTACGGCGGGTTCCAGCGGCGCTACCCCCACTGGCGCTGGGGGATGGCCTACGACCGCCAGCGCAAACAGGGCCAGTTCGGCATGGGGAAGGCGTTCGAAATCGTCAACAACGACAACCCCGCCCACGCCTTCCTCCAGGAGTCGAACTCGCTGGCCGACCAGAAGGCGGTCATCACGCACGTCGAGGCCCACGCCGACTTCTTCGCCAACAACGAGTGGTTCGGCCTGTTCGGCGACGGCCAGGGCGACGACCGGGCCGACCTCGACGCGGCGGCCATGCTCGAACGCCACGCCGAGACGATCAGGGGGTACGTCGAGGACCCCGAAATCGACCGCGAGGAGGTTGAACGGTTCATCGACGCCGTGCTCTGTCTGGAGGACACCATCGACCAGCACCGCGCGTTCGCCCGCGCCGGCGAGCGCCGCGAGCGGGACGCCCCGCCGGACCTCCGCGAGCGACTGGACGAACTCGACGTCTCGGAGGACGTGCGCCGGCAGGCGTTCGACGAGGAGTGGCTGGACGACCTCGCCGAGTCCGAGCGGGCGGCGGCGCGACTCGAAGATCCGCACGTCGACGTGCTCGCCTTCCTCATCGAGCACGGCCGGCAGTACGACGAGGAATCGGGGAAGGCCGTCGAGTTCGAGCCGTGGCAGACGGACGTGCTCGAAATCCTGCGGACGGAGGCGTACTACTTCGCTGGTCAGAAGATGACGAAGGTGATGAACGAGGGGTGGGCCTGTGTAGCCCCCGGAACGCCGATATTCACCGAATCGGGGCTGGTACCGATGCGCGAGGTGGTCGAGGACCGAATCGGGGTGTCGGACGGCGACGACCGGCGATCAGTGTACGATGCGCACGTCATACCGGATCACGACACCGTCACGGTCGAGACGCGTCGTGGATTCGAACTGACCGGCTCCGACAATCATCGGATTCGACGTCCCGATGGGTCGTGGATCGAACTCGGTGATCTGTCCCCCGGGGAGGAAATCGAGATCAGCGGTGGCAACGGCGTCTGGCCGACCCGGTACGTCGGTGTCGATTGGGACCATCCGGAGTGCGTAACTCTCGACGACGTTGACGAGAGTCCGACGGACTCTCGTTCGCACGCCAGATCCGATGGATCTGGGGACGTGGCGGACGCCGCTGGCGTCTCGGTGTGGACGGTGATGCGCTACCGGCGCCTCGGCCGAGCCGAAAAGAGCGACGCCATCGAGGCGGAGCTGGAACGGTACGATGGCGAGCCACGGAGCGAAGCGGTGAGCGATCAGATCCGCGTGCCCGACGAGGTAACCGAAGACCTCGGACGGTTCCTCGGCCTACTCGTGGGTGATGGACACGTCTCATCCGCATCGAATCAGGTGGGATTCACCGCGGACTCGGAAGCGAAAGTCGAGGAGTTCGCGGGCCTCGCAGCGGAACTGTTCGGTGTCTCCACGACGGTCAGCCAGGACGGCTCTCGGTGGCGGGCGGACGTCTACTCCGCGGACCTCGTCCGACTGCTCACCGACTCGTTCGACGCGACAGTCGGTGCCGCGGACAAGACGGTCCCGTCGGTGATCGAGCGGTCGCCGAAGTCCGTTGTCGCCGCGTTCCTGCAGGGCCTGTTCGACGCGGACGGGTACGCGGGCGAACGGGGGACCATCCTCAGTACGAAAAGCGAATCCATCGGGCGAACGGTGCAGTTGCTGTTGGCGAACTTCGGCATACTCTCCCGCCGTCGCGAGCAGGACGACGGCTGTCAGCACGTCCACCTGACCGGGGCGTCCGCCAAGCGCTTCGACGAGGAGATCGGATACAGCTACCCGTCGAAGGACGCGAACCTGACGGCCTACCTCGACGACCTCACGTGGTTCGAAACGGAGCGTTGGACCGACGAAATCGTCGACGTGAGCCACGGGACGGGCGACGTGTACGACATCTCCGTCGAAGAGACCCACCGGTACGCTGGCGCCGGCTTCGTAAACCACAACTCGTACTGGGAGTCCACCATGATGAGCGACGAGAACTTCGCCGACGACGACGAGTTCGTCACCTACGCCGACCACATGGCCCGCGTGCTCGGGTCGCCCGGGCTCAACCCGTACAAACTCGGACTGGAACTGTGGGAGTACGTCGAGAACCTCACCAACCGCCGCGAGGTGATCGACCACCTCCTCCGCGTCGAGGGGATCACCTGGCGGAACTTCCACGACGTGGTCGACTTCGACGAAATCGAGGACCTGCTGGCTCCCGATCCCGCCGTCGCGTCGATCACGCCCGAGACGCTCGGTGACCTCGACCCGTCGGACCCGCGCGTCGACGCCGAGACGCTGGAGCGGGCGCTCGAAGGCGAAGTCGACGTGGAGCGCTACCCGTGGAAGGTGCTCACGACCGAGGGGTTGGCCGAACGCCACTTCTCGCTGTGCAAACCCCAGAACCGCGGCTTCCTCCGTCGTGTCCGGCGATCGGAGCTCGAACGGCTGTCGCGGTACATGTTCGACGACGCGAAGTACGGAACCGTCGCCGCCGCGGTAGCCGACGTGGACTACGGCGCGGGCTGGCGGCGGATGCGCGAACTCCGCGAGAGCCACAACGACGTGACGTTCATCGACGCGTTCCTCTCCGAGGAGTTCGTGAACGAGAACGACTACTTCACCTACGAGTTCTCGCAAGCGACCGGCGACTTCCGCGCCGCCTCCGACGATCACGGCGACGTGAAAAAGAAGCTCCTGCTCCAGTTCACCAACTTCGGGAAGCCGACCGTCGCGGTGTACGACGGCAACTTCGACAACCGCAACGAACTGTTGTTGGGGCACCAGTACAACGGAATCGCCCTCGACGTCGAGCAGGCAAAGCGCGTGCTCGAACGGGCCTACGACCTCTGGGGACGGCCGATCAATCTCATGACCATCGTCAAGGAGTACGACGAACACGAACTGGAGATCGCGCGGCGCCGGAACCGCGAGCCGACGCCGACCGAGGTCGGCAAGCGCATCCGATACGACGGCGACCACTTCGAGACCCACGACCTCGATCCCGAACTCGAAGAACGGATCGCGGCCAACGACCTCGACTACGACACGAAACCCGAGGACTGGCTGGCCTAGCGTTCGCCCTCCGGACCCTGGACGGGCGCGTCGCCGCCGCCGACGTGGTTCCGGCGTGCGAGGTGGGCGTGAACGCCGGCGAAGACGGCAAAGAGGACGACGACTCCGGCCGCGAGCGCCAGCCCCGGCAGGACGGTGAACGGATACACGTCGAGCCACGCCGCGAGGACGACCAGCGACGCGACCGCCGACAGGCCGAGGTAGAAGTCGGACCACGGCACGTCGTGTTCGCCGACGAGTTCGAGGTAGACGTCGAGGTCGGCCGCCCCATCCGCGAGCGTGATCGTCCCGTCGTCCCGGTCGTACTCGACGATCTCCGCCTCGTCGAGTTTCGGGAGGTGCGTCTGGTGAAGCGAGGTGTAGACCCGCTTGCGCTGTTTGTAGTCCAGATCGGCGACGGCCACGTCGTTCTCCCACGCCGCAATCCGTTCCGCGAGGTCTCGCAAGGAGACCGTCCCAGGATATTGGTTGAGATAGTAGAGGACGTACCGCCGGCGCTGGTTGCTCAGCATCGAGAAGATGGTGTCTTTCGACAGTCGCTCCGGAGAGGGGCGGTCGCGAGGAGACGCTTGTTGGGACGACATGGGTGGGAGCGGGTCGTTGTCTCGATAGGGAGAGCGAGATCGCCGATCCGGAGCGATCCCGGTCCGTGGTGACGGCACTAGCGGGGCGGAGATCCATTCAGACCCCGTACACAGAAGTGTTCCGTTCGTTCAGTTGATAAAGTCACGGGGTCGTTATCGGCGGTAGAACGGGGAAACGGGGGTCGCGGCGGAGCCGCTCCCTGATTCAAATTGCGCGTCTCGCTCGCTCACTAACGTTCGCTCGTTGTAGTGCTCGGTCAGGGATTTGAACCACGGTCGCGGCGAAGCCGCTCCCTGATTCAAATCCCTTCCCTGCGCGTCTCGCTCGCTGACGCTCGCTGCGATGCTCGGTCAGGGATTTGAACCCTGGTCGTCGGCTCGAAAGGCCAACATGATTGGCCGGACTACACCAACCGAGCTTCGCATCTCCGACGATGAGTGGGCCATTGATAAATCCGTCTTTTTCGGTCGCGAGATCATCGACGACGGTCGGATCACGCCGAGGTGACCTCGAAGGTCGTCGACACGCCGTCGGAGGTGCGGTGGAGCTGGAGTTCGCCGACGGCGACCGTCGCGGTCAGTTCTCCCGTGGGCCACTCGGCCGTCTCGAATGTCATGGCGTCCTCCCACGTGTGGAGGCCCGCGGAGTCGACGTCTCGATCCGTATCGCGGAACCGACGGACCACGAGTTCGTCCTCGTGGACCACGTCGACGCCTTCCTTGAGGTTGATCGTCCCCTCGGGGATGCGAATGCGGTACCGGAACGCGAAGACGGCCGGCTGGCCGCGCCTGACGGTCCGAACCCGGTTCGCGGTCAGGTCGCCCGGCTCCGACCACGTCGAGACGAGCGCCGCGTCGAGCAACTGGGGCCGGTATCGTTGCTCCGGCGGCGTTCGCGTCGGCGTCGGCGTCTCCGTCGCCGTCCGAGTTTGCGTGGGAGACGTGGACGGCGTCTCGGTCGGCGACGAATCCGCCGAACCACAGCCGGCGACCCCAGCGACGCAGACACTCGCGGCCGACAGAAACGTACGTCGGTCCATGGCGTTGGGTGAGGGGGTGAGCGGGATAAGGGTTTGTTACTCGACGGTCCGCGTGGGCGACGGCTCCGCCGCATCGTCGACGTCCGGTGTCGAACCGTTCGATGCGCCGGCCGAGGAACGATCATACGTCGCTTTCGGCGTCGGCGCCGAAGGAACTTCGCTCCAGATAGAGAAACTCGAGCAGGAAGAGTGAGACGAAGATACCGACGATCCAAAGCAGCATCTCGACGTCGGTACGATAGAGGTGATAGAGGACGATTGGGATGGCGACGGTCGTCCCGAACAGGCCGAGTGCGGGAAAGAGGCGGTTCGACCCGGTCTCGTCGGCGAGTCTGAGGTTTACGACGTTGGTGACGGCGTCGGCGATCAAGAACGCGACCGAGCCGAATTCGGTGATCTGTTTGAGCGTCCCGAGTGCGGCGAAGACGGCGGTTAGCCCGCCCATCAGCAGAAGCGCGTAGACGGGAATCCCCTCGCGATTACGGAAGGAGAACAGTCGGGGAATGACCTCCTCGGTCGCGATCTCGTGAACGAGCCGCGAGGTGCCGAACAGGGTAGCGTTGATCCCCGAGGAAGTGCTCTTCATTGCCGAGAGGATTACGAGCGCGAACCCGATCCCACCCAGAACGGGGATGTTCGAGACGGCGGCCGCGAGCGCCGTCTCCTCGTGCGCGATAAGTTGGTCGGGGGTGAGCTGGAGCGTAGCCATGAACGACACCGAGACGTAAATGAGAATGGCGGTCACGATGGCGATGTACATCCCGATCGGGAGGGTCCGCTCGACGTTTTCGATCTCTTCGTAATCGTAGACGAGCAGTTGGAAGCCCTCGTACGAAACGAAAATGATGGCGAAGCCAGTGATGGGGCTGAGATATCCCTCGTTGAAGAAATCGACCGCAACCGGGTCCCCCTCGAAGAAGACGATCCCGAGTCCAGCCAGCGAGAGCAGGATGAATATCTTGAGGTAGACTGCGATATCTTCGAACAGGCCGGTCTCGCGGACGCCGGAGAGATTCAACCCGACGAAGACGGAGACCATCAGGACCGAGATGATCGGACGAAGGAGTTGGGGAAGGTCGATTCCGACGATGGCCCGTGCTGCAGTGAGTGTGTACGCCCCGAACGCGAACGCGTACATCGCCATCACACCGACGTAGCCGACGACGAGAACCCAGCCGACGTATCCGGCGACGTGTCTATTGTCCGTCGCGTGTTCGACGAACGTGAATGCTCCTCCATGTTCCCCGTAGTGGAGCGTGAGTTTGAGATACGAGTACGCGGTCAACAGGGTGATGACGCCCGCAATGAGATACGACAGCGGGACGGCATTCCCCGTCTGCTGCATCGCGACGCCGAGCACCGCGTAAATACCGCCCGAGACCATCCCACCGACGCCCATCGCGACGACCTCCAGCAACCCGAGTTTCCCCGGCCGGCTGCGCGTCAGCAGCGAACGGAGTGACCTCATATCACGCCCCACTCCGCGGTTCGATTCGGGAGTCGTCCCCGCGATCTCGGTCTCCGTCGACGTTCGCCGGCCGCGGATGATCGCCGGGCGAACGTCCTGGGAGAGTCATTGCGTATCTCCGAGACGGGAGAACGGTCGCTCTCGAGCCACCATCGAGGTAGTCGGGCGTCCGGAATCGGTCGCGTCGGGCGGATGGGTCCCCCATTCGGCTGGTCGGTCCCCAGAGACGGTGACGTCCCCTGCCACCGTCGGCACCGAGTTTTCGGGGACCGCTGCGAGTGGAAGTCGTTCGTCGGCGGCGTCCGCTACTCGTCCGGTCATTAGAGTGGTCTCCACTGGACGTGCCTGTATGAGAGTGGCGGTCGTCGTAAAACTACCCTCCGTACGTTCTGAGAAGTCTGTCGCCGTGCCAACTGCTCAACCAACGAGCCAGGCCGGGGAGAGAACGTCAGAGTCCCAACACCTCGCGGTGCCGGTCGAGGACCGTATCCAGCGTGAGGTTCTTCTCTTCGAGTTCGTAGCGAACTCGTTCGATCGGCGTCTCTATATCGATCAGCCGTTCGAGGTCGTGGGGAGTGCCAGAAACGACGACATCCGGGTCGACGTTCCGTATCGTCGTTTCGAGGTCTTGGATCTGTTCGTCGCTATAGCCCATCGCTGGGAGCACGGCGTCGAGGTGGCCGTATTCGTCGAACACGTGCCGGAGCGATCCGACGGCTACCGGTTCCGGGTCCACGATTTCTGCGGCACCGTACTCGCGGGCAGCGATCAACCCGGCACCGTACGGAGCGTCACCGTGGGTGAGTGTCGGCCCGTCTTCGACGACGAGCACGCGCTTCCCGGCGATGGCATCCCTATCGGCAGATATCGTCGAGTTTGCGTGGATGATCTCCGCATCCGGGTTCGTCCGACGAACGTTCTCTTCGACTTCGCGAATATCGGCGCCGTCGGCGGTGTTTTGCTTGTTGATGAGGACGTAATCCGCGATGCGGAGATTGGTTTCGCCCGGATGATATCGCAGTTCGTCTCCAGCGCGATGCGGATCGGCCACGACGACGTGGACGTCGGGAACGTAGAACGGGAGTTCGTTGTTGCCGCCGTCCCAGACGATGATGTCAGCCTCCTCCTGGGCCGACTGGACAACCGCCTCGTAGTCGACGCCGGCATAGACGACGTGCCCGCGTTCGATGTGACCCTCGTACTCTTCGCGCTCCTCGATGGTGACGTTGCTCTCGTCGAGGTCCGCTAGCGTTTCGAAGCGCTGGACCCGTTGCGCAACGAGGTCACCGTATGGCATCGGCTCCCTCACGACAGCCACCTCCTTCCCCCGTTCGAGTAGCAAGTCGGCGAACTTCCGTGCGGTCTGGGATTTTCCGCATCCCGTTCGTACTGCGTCGACGGCGACGACCGGGACCTCCGCTCGGAGCATCATCCGATCCGGGCCGATCAGTCGAAAGTCGGCACCGGCGGCGAGTGCACGCGATGCCTGATGCATTACGTGCTCGTGTGAGACGTCGGAATACGAGAACACGACCGTGTCCACGTCCTCCGTTTCGATGATCGTCTCGAGTTCTGATTCGGCACGGATCGGGATGCCGTCGGGATATCCCTCACCGGCCAACTCGGGGGGATAGCGCCGGGTGGGGAGTTCGTCGAGTTCACCGATGTTTTGCGTGGCGGTGTGCGTGAACGCGACGACGTCGAAGCGGTCGTCGCCTCTGAAAACCGTATTGAAGTCGTGGAAGTCGCGTCCCGCGGCACCCATGATGAGGGTTCGCTCGTGACTCATGATACTAATTACTCGCAGAGAGTGGAGTTAGTATGGACGGAAACTCCCACGATACGGGAACCGATCCGGTCGTCGTCGCGCTGGGTGGAAATACGCTCCTCGGTGAACGCGGTCCGTGGACGATGGACGAACAGCTAGCCGTCATAGAGCGGACCGCACGGCAGATTTCGGACGCTATCGATGCCGGCCACGACATCGTGCTCACGCACGGTAACGGACCCCAGGTCGGAAATCTCCTCTTACAGCAAGAGCGCGTCAGCGAGACGCCCCAACTCCCTCTCGACGTCTTGGTCGCCGAAACCCAAGCACAAATCGGGTATCTGCTGCAACAGGCCCTCGACAACGAACTCACCGACTCGCCGGACTTCATGACGGTCGTGACGCAAGTGGTCGTCGACGAGGACGATCCCGCGTTCCAAAACCCGACGAAACCCGTTGGACCGTTCTACACCGAAGCGGAAGCGGTGGAGAAATCGTTCGAGACGCGGAAGGTGTCGACCGGTGACCGGCCGTACCGTCGCGTCGTTCCCTCCCCCGAGCCCGTCGAACTCGTCGAGGGAGACGAAATCGCTCGCCTCGTGAGACGGCGGAATCTCGTGATTTCCGCCGGTGGAGGGGGTGTCCCTGTGGTTCGTGAGAGTGGTCTCCGGGGTGTCGAAGCCGTGGTCGACAAGGATAAATCCTCCCAGCTGCTCGCCGAGGAACTCGACGCCGATACGCTCGTCATTCTGACGGACGTCGAGTTCGCGTACGTGAATTATACGACCCCCGATCAGCGGCCACTCCACCGAATCTCGACGGAGAAGTTGCGTGCGCATCTCGAAGCGGGTGAGTTCGGCGAAGGCAGTATGCAGCCGAAGATCGAAGCCTGCCTCCGCTTCGTCGAACGGGGTGGTGAGCGAGCGGTGATTACATCGCCGGATCGACTGAGGGACGCCCTGGCCGGCGAGGCCGGGACACAGATACGAGCGTGAGTCCTGTCAGGAGGTGATCGCTGGCGCCGCTCTCGCGATAGCCACTCCGTGTGGAAACGACCAACCATTGATTCCGACGGGTGGGAGTCACCGAACGCGCAATCGACCGCATCGTAATGGGGACACACGGGCGTCCTGGTCCGAATCGAAAGCTGCCCGGGAGCGTCACCGAGCGGGTCGTTCGGCCGTCGGACGCGCCGGTATCGACGGTTCTGTCTACCTGCAGACTCATAGCGAGACGAGGCAGAAATCTACGGCTCTAGCGGGGAGTCGCTCACCCGAAGAGCGCTCCTTCCCGGTCGGAGCGTCGTTCTCACGGTGTAGGAACTAGAAACGCCGATTAACCGCTACAACACGACTAGTCACCCGGTGGCAAGTAGTGACCCAAGATTCATCCACGCGTTTCGAGAAGACGACGGAACTTACCGCGGACTCGCCGACGCTCATCGAGGGGCTTCCTGGGTTGGGACTGGTTGCCTCGATTGCGGTCGATCAAATCACGAAGCAACTCGAGTTAGAGCAGCACGGTACCATCGTCTCCGACGATTTTCCGCCGGTCGCAGCGTTCAACGAGGGCCGGGTTCGTGACGCAGTACGTGTTTACGCCGGTGACGATCCGGCTGTGATGACTCTGCAAAGCGATATCCCGATCCCGCCCACTGCGGTCGAATCGCTGAGCCAGTGCGTTTTGAGCGACGTAGCTGACGAATTCGAACGGGCCGTGTTTCTCGCAGGGGCGCCCGCGGAGTCTCAAGAGGCGATTGGCGAGATCACCGGCGTCGCCACGACCGACCGGTTGGAGGCCGCGCTCACCGATGCGGGCATCACGTTGGCAGACGGCTCGGGCGTCATCGGCGGTGTTACTGGTGCGCTCTTGGCCGACTGTTATCGCAATGACGTGCCGGCGACGGTGCTCGTCGTCCGTTCGAATCCGTACATCCCCGATCCGGGGGCTGCACGCGCCGTCATCGAAAACGCGCTGGAGCCTCTGGTCGAGTTCGATATCGATACGCAGGAACTGCTCGAACAGGCCGAGGAGATCCAACAGCAGAAACAGCAGATCGCAGAGCAACTCCAGCAGTATCAGCAACAACAGGAGAATCCGCCTCGGACAGCGGGGATGTATCAGTAAGCGCGGAAAGCCGTCCCGGTCCCGGGCTATCAACAGCGCGTGTGTTCGGCGAGCAGAGCGTGAACGGGCGAACTCCCCAAACGAGGTGCCCCCCGCCCCGGACGAACCCGCCGACTGGACGCTGCTCACGCCCCAGGTGCGCGCGTCGTTCCGTTCGGACTCCGGTGCGGTCGTGGCGTGCGTTTCTCGGCTGAGACACCGAGCAACGTGATTGAGATGGTTCTTCGCAGACGACGGCGACCTCCCGCGGACCAAGACCCGTGGCATCGGCGACACGCTCGTCGCGACCGGTCACACTCACGGTACTGTGCCTCGCAACGCGACTCGCTGGCTCACGGCTGCTCCGTTCGCCATTTCGAGACGCTCACTCCCTTCGCGTCTCGTACCGCTCGTCGGTTGGTGTCGGCGGAACTGGGCTGGCTGGGATGTGAACCACGGTCGTTCCGCTCACGTCGGTCGCGTCACTCCCTGATTCGAATCCACAGGGACCGATTTTTCGCTCACGGCTCACTCGTCGCTTCGCTCCTCGTTCGCGACGTTCGGGAAAAATGCGCTGGCTGGGATTTGAACCCAGGTTGTGACCATGGCAAGGTCACGTGATACCACTACACTACCAGCGCCCTTCGCATTCTATCCAAACCGGGACGGATAATTAAGCGTTCCGAAATCCGGGGCAACCGGGCGGCGGCGTGGGGGAGCGTGGCGTGCGAATGTTCCCCACGAACCGCCGTTTTGCGGCGTGTCAGGGCCTCACAGCCGCTCGCGAGTTTCGCTACCCTTTTACCGGAGGATGCGGTACGATTGGCACAGTCTAGTGACGTGACGCGAAACGGTTCGGCATGACGTTCAGCGTGCTCGTGCCGTCTTCCGTCGTCCGAGAGGCCGAGGACAAACGCGAGGCAACTCGCAAGCTCGGTTACGTCGCCCGCGCGGCGACGGTGTTTCGGGCGGATCGGCTGGTCGTCTTCCCCGACGGGGAAGGCGAGCGCCGATGGGGAGGCGGGTTCGTC
>Ga0207757_100093_pt1 | contig 74959 bp, 74 predicted proteins | sample A23P3SouthBayCA_2_FD_187752 | JGI IMG/M metagenome (GOLD analysis project Ga0207757, IMG submission 187752) | Aerobic enrichment media microbial communities from Eden Landing Ponds, California, USA - A23 P3 (2) (SPAdes) | ecosystem: Environmental > Aquatic > Marine > Unclassified | place... | reverse complement strand
CCTGAAGCAGGCACTCGGCGAGATCGACCGGATGGCCTCCGCGCTCGGCCTCCCCGAGAACGTCCGCGAGACGGCCTCGGTGATCTACCGCCGCGCCCTGGCCGACGACCTCCTCCCCGGCCGCTCCATCGAGGGCGTCGCCACCGCGGCGCTGTACGCCGCGGCCCGGCAGGCGGGCACGCCCCGCAGCCTCGACGAAATCGCCACCGTCTCCCGCGTCGACAAGATGGAGCTGACGCGGACGTACCGCTACGTCGTCCGGGAGCTCAAACTCGAAATCAAGCCCGCGGACCCCGAGCAGTACGTCCCCCGCTTTGCCTCCGAACTCGGCCTCTCCGAGGAGGCGACCCGACAGGCCCGCGACCTCCTCCGATCGTCGCGTGACCGGGGCGTCCACAGCGGCAAGAGCCCCGTCGGCCTCGCCGCGGCGGCCGTCTACGCCGCCGCCCTCCTCACCAACGAGACGGTGACCCAGAGCGAGGTGTCCGAGGTGGCCAACATCAGCGAAGTGACGATCCGTAACCGATACAAGGAACTGCTGGAAGCGAAAGGCGCCGCGGACGCTCAGTAGAAGCCGCGGTCGACCTCGTCGCGCTCGATGAGGTCGTCGAGTTCCGCGGACAGGAGTTCCTCCGCCTCGTCGAACGTCTCCGAGAGCGCGTCGAGGTCGTCCGGCCGATCCGAGAGTTCGTACTCCATCGGCCCGTAGGCGGGGCTGTCGAGTGCGTCCATCACGTCCCGGAACAGGTCGTCCGGCGTCGTGGGCGCCTCGGCGTGGACCTTGATCGTCTCCTCCAGTCGACGGGCTTTCGACACCGCTTCGTCCTCGTTTTCCGGCGGCGACTGGACGGCAAAGCGCCGACGAAGCTCCTCGTCCGGAAGGTGGGTGCCGATCTCGTCGTCGATCTTCCGGGCGACCTTCGCGCCGACGCCGCGAACGTCGTACGGATTTTTGGCGTACGTTTTGAGGTGATAGACGCCGACGCCGGGGTGGCCGAGATAGAGGTCCTCCCCCACGCCGTCCTGCCGCTGACCCGCGATTGCCCGCCAGCCCTCCGGGTCGGTGTTCGCGTCGGTGACATCGTCGAGAATGTCCTGCCAGTCTCTGACCTGCATGGTGGAGTGTTGGGCGGCGGTTCACCAGAGTGTGTCGGTCCGGCGAAACACGCCCCCAGTCCCTATACATTATACCCCGCGGGGCGCAAACTCGGTCAATGCCCGAAATCGAGATCACGCCCGAACAACAGGAGCGTCTGCGCGAGTTACAGGAGGACCTCGCGCGCGACGTGGTCGGGAAGTACGGCCACGTTCGACCCCGCGACGCCGTCGAATACCTCCTCGACCGATACGAGTCGGACGAGGCGGACGCCGCCGACGAGGACGCCGGCGAGACGGCGGCCGACGTCGAGGCTGACGACGAGGACGCCGGCGAAGCGGTGGCAGACGCCGATGCTGACGACGACGACGGCGCGACGGCGCGCGTCGTCGCCGAGGACGGCGACGCGGCCGACGGCGACGACGCCATGCTGAACGAGATGATGAATCTGCTCGACACCCACAGCGACAAGTGGGGCGAGTCCTCTGGCGACGAGCGCTACGCGGTCGAACTTCCCGACGGCACCACCGAGCAGGTTCGGACGAAAGACGACGTGAAGGCGCTCCTGTTCAAACACTACCGATGACGGGTGCGTTCGACCGGCTTCGGGCGTGGCTCGGGGCGGTCTTCGGCGGCGGTTCGGCGGACGGCGACGACGCGGATACGGACGCCGGCGATCCGACGCCGGAGTCCGAAGGGCGGGTCGTCCATCGCGACGACCGTCCACTGGAGACGCCGGGCACGATGGATCGGACGACGCCGCCGACTGCGTCGGGGACGGACGCGGACGACGGACGGGACGTCGACGTTCCCGACGCGGCGGATGGCGCCCCCAGCGGCGCGGCGACAGCGACTCCCGACACGGTCTCCATCCCCGACGCCGAAGCCGACGCGCCGACCCGTGACGAACGGTCTGCGGTCGACGGAGGGGCGGGTCCGGCGGGCGTCGACAGCGTGGAGCACGGCTCCACGGGCAACCGGACGAAGTCCGGTGACAGCGAGGGATCGGAGATCCCTCGGGCAGACAGCGAGGAGCGAAGCTCCTCGGGCAGCGAGGGACACGGTCCCTCGGGCAGTCGGCCGGAGGCCGACGATCGGTCCGGGACGGCGGCCGATGCGGACGACGAGGACGCTGCCTTCGCGTGTTCGGTGTGTGGCACCGCCGTCGACGACCCGTCCGAGCCGTGCCCCCTCTGTCGGTCGGCGGACGTCGTGCCGATGTCGGAGGAAGCGGACGACGCGGCGGCGCCGACACGCGGTGGGCGGACGGCGGTGTCTGCCGCGGACGACGACGAAGCGGTCGACCGCCTGCGCGACGTGACCGAGGACGGGTAGGGTAACACAGGGTTTTTCGCCGCCGACCACCGACTCGGAGGCGTGAACCTCCGCGGGACGATTCTGGACGTGGGTTCGGTGCGGTCCGTCTCGACGCAGTACGGCGAACGAGACTTGGTCGAGGTGACCGTTCGGCCCGACGAGGACGGAGCGGTGGACGGCGACGCCGTCACGGTGACGCTCTGGGGCAAGTGGACCCACACCGCCGACCACGCGGAACCGGGGATGGACCTCCTCGTGACGGCGGTGGAGGAGAACGAGTTCCGTGGCGAACGGGGCTACGCCACCGGCGGCGATTCCTACGTCGTCGTCGAACCCGACTTCCTCGTCGACGTGACCGACGTTCGGTCGTGGGTGCAGTGCCCGCGGATGTACTATCTGAACAAACTCTCGGGGGTCCCGCTGGCGTATCCGGTGGTCAAGGGGACCATCGTCCACGAGGTGTTCGGCGACTTGTTGCGCGGGCGAAATCTGGACGAAGCGGTCGCGGACCACGTCGAGGCGGCGGGGCTCGAACTCGGGTTGCTGGGCCGGGAGGCCGAGGAAGTGCGCGACGAGGTGCGGCGCAACGCCGCCGCCATCGAGGGGTGGCTGGCGCAGGGCACCCTCACCGAGGAGGACGACTGGCGCTCGGAGTACACGCTCATCAGCCCCACTTTCGGTATCAAGGGACGCGCGGACGCTCTCCGTCGCGGGATGCCCGTCGAACTCAAGACGGGGAAGAACACGAATCGGGAGCCACGCTTCCACGACAAGATCCAGGCGGCGACGTACGCCCTCCTGCTGGGCGAGTCGGGCGACCCGCCGGACACGGGGACGCTGCTCTATACGAAGAACGCGGCGCTGGATCGGAACGAAGCGACCGGCGACCTCTCGCCCGCGAAGGAGTTCTCGGTCGGCCGTGGACTGTTGGAGTTCGTCGTCCGCACGCGCAACGAGATCGCAGCGATGGAGGCCACACGCGAGGTGCCGACGGGGTACGAGGCCGACGCCAACTGCGAATGGTGTTTCGAGCAGGACACCTGCATGGTCGTCTCCGGCCGCCTCGATCAGGCGTCGAAGGCCGGACAGGTCGGCACTCCCATTCCCGAGGACGAACGCGAGTACTTCGCCGACTTCTACCGCGCCATCGAGGACGAACGCCGCGCGGCCCACGAGGAGTATCGGAAGCTGTGGGAACAGAGCGCCGAGGAACGGGCGGCCGCCGACCGCGCCCTGATCGACCTCGACCCCCTCGGCCGTCGACAGTTGCCGGGCGGCGACTGGGAACTCCGCGCACGCCTGCCCGACGGCGCGGTGTCGAAACTCCGCGAGGGTGACGTGGCGCTGGCGAGTTCGGGCGACCCCGTCCACGGCGACGCCGAACTCGGCCGCATCCAGTCGCTCGACGAGGAGGTGACCGTCCACACGGACGAACCGCTCGACCTGCGCCGCCTCGACGTCTACCCCTCCGAAATATCCGTCTCCCGCCAGTTGACGGCGCTCCACGACGCGCTTCTGAAGGGCGACCCCGACCAGAAGGACGTACTCTTCGGGCGGCGCGAACCGGAGTTCGATCCGGTCGCAGAGACGTTCATCGACAACAACGACGCCCAGAATCGGGCCGTCCAGCGGGCGGTCGGCGCCCAGGACTTCGCGCTCGTCCACGGCCCGCCGGGAACGGGCAAGACCTACACCATCGCCCGTCTCGTCCGCGCACTGGTCGAGCGCGGCGACCGTGTCCTCCTGTCGGCCTTCACGAACCGCGCCGTCGACAACGCCCTCGACGCCCTCCGGGAGCAAGGGTTCGAGAATGTGGCCCGCGTCGGCACCCTGACCGGCGTCCGCGAGGACATGCTGGACGTGCGCCTCGACCAGCGGGGCGACCCGAACGACCGGGCGGCTGCGCTCCGGTCGGCCCCCGTCGTCGCCGCCACTACCGCCACCTGTGGCTCCCGCGTCCTCCGCGAGGAGGCCTTCGATGTGGCCGTCGTCGACGAGGCGTCACAGTTGACCGAGCCCGGAACGCTCGCCGCCATCAACCGCGCCGACCGGTTCGTCCTCGTGGGCGACCACCAGCAGCTCCCGCCGGTCGTCCAGTCGGGCGACGAACGCCTCTCGCGGTCGCTATTCGAACGCCTCCACGACGAGCATCCGGCGGCGGCGGTCATGCTCGACCGCCAGTACCGCATGAGCCAGCGCATCCAAGCCTTCGCCTCGCGGGAGTTCTACGACGGCGCGCTCCGCCCGGCGACGCCCGCGGTGGCGGGCGGGCAGTTGCGTGATCTGCCTGGCGTCCCCGATTCGCTCCCCGAGCAGCTCGGTCGCGGCGTTCGCTTTATCGACCCCGACGGCCGCCGCGAGGGCAACGCCAACCCCGTCGAGGCCGACCGGGTCGCCGCAGTGGTCCAGGAGTATCTCGACGCTGGCGTCGACCCCGACGACGTGGTGGTGATCGCGCCCTTCCGTGCGCAGGTGGCGGAGATCAACCGTCGTGTCGACGTCGCGGTCGACACGGTCGACCGCTTCCAGGGGTCGAGCGCCGAGGTGGTCGTCGTCTCCTTCGTCGCCACGGGGGCGCTCGACGGTCCTATCTTCGAGGATACGCGCCGAGTGAACGTCGCGCTCACACGGGCGAAGAAGGCGCTCGTCCTCGTCGGCGACGCCGAAGCACTGGCGTCGGAGCCGTTCTACGCCCGGATGCTCGACTGGGCGCGGCGTTATGCGGATTAGTGTACGTCATTACTGGTGGTTCGCCGCACTGTCCCGACAGATCACCAGTAAACAGTTACACTAATCCGTATTAGAGATCTTTGCCGCCGTTCACGTCGATGACCTCGCCCGTGATGAAGGAGGACCGGTCGCTGGCGAGGAAGGCCACGACTTCGGCAATCTCCTCGACGGTTCCGAGTCGGCCGAACGGCGTGTCCGACCGGATGGTGTCTTTGATCTCCTCGGCGAGTTGCTCGACCATCTGCGTCCGGACGAACCCGGGCGCGACGCAGTTGGCAGTCGAGCCCGTGCGCGCGAGTTCGAGCGCCAGCGTCCGGGTGAATCCGAAGATGCCGGCCTTCGCCGTCGCGTAGTTCGCCTGCCCGAAGTTCCCTTCCTTGCCGATGATGCTGGAGATGTTGACGAGCCGTCCGCCCTCGGCGTCGGCCAGGTCGTCGTAGAACGTCCGCGTGCAGTGGAAGGTGCCGTCGAGGTGGACGTCGAGGACGACATCCCACTCCTCGTGGGACATCTCCTTGAATCGGACGTCCTGCGTGATGCCGGCGTTGTTCACCAGCACGTCCACGGAGCCGAACGCGTCGTGAACTTCGTCGCGCATCGCCTCGACTTCCGCGAGATCGGTCACATCGGCGGGGACTGCGATCGCGGACCCGCCTGCCGTCTCGACGCGATCGACGGTCTCCGCCGCCGCCTCGTCCGAACTCCGGTAGTTGACCACGACCTCACACCCGGCCTCGCCGAACCGCTCGGCGATGCCACGACCGATTCCCTTCGATGCCCCCGTCACCACGCATGTCTTCGGTCGCATGGTTTTAGATGTGTTACCAACTCGCAAAAGGTTTCCCCGACGACGGCGCCAAGCGTCGCCGATGGAGACGCCGACGACCGATAGGTTGAGGCACGTTCACACGACAGGGAGAGTATGCAACTCCCCCTCGGCACGGGGACGGTCGAGGTGTCGCTCCCGGACTGCGAGGTGCGGACGGTCGAGCGCCCCGGCGGTGACTCGGTCGAGCCGGCAACCGCGGCGCGAGCGGCCCTCGACGCCCCGCACGGCCCGGCGCTCTCGACTCTCGTGGATCCCGGCGACGACGTGACGGTCGTCGTGACGGACGTGACACGAGCGACGCCGGACGACGTGCTGGTCGACGCGATGCTGGAGCGGCTGCCCGACTGCGACGTGTCCATCCTCCTCGGCCTCGGCCTCCACCGGCCGATGACGGACGCTGAGATCCGGGCGGGACTCGGCGACCACGCCGACCTCGCGGTGAACCACGACCCCGGCGCGGCGGTGACGGTGGGGACCGTCGACGGCCTGCACGGCGACGACGTGCCCGTCCGCGTCCACCCCCTCGTCGCCGAGGCGGACTGTCTGCTGTCGACGGGGATGGTCGAACCCCACCAGTACGCGGGGTTCTCCGGCGGCGCGAAGACCGTCGCCATCGGCGCGGGCGACGGCTCGCTCGTCGGCTACACGCACGGCCCGGACGTACTCTCACACCGGAACGTCCGACTGGGCCGGATCGAAGGGAATCCCTTCCGCGATATCGTCGACCGCGCGGGCGACGCCGTCGGCCTCGACTTTTGTCTGAACGTGACGAAGGGGCCCGAGGGCGTCCTCGGCGCCAGCGCCGGGCGACCGCGTGCGGTGGTGGCGGATCTCGCCGAGACGGCGTGTGACGCGCTCTCCGTGCCCTGTACCGAGACCTTCGACGTCGTGATCGGCGGGATCGGTGCACCGAAAGACGCCAACCTCTACCAGACGACCCGCGCCGCCACCTACCTCGTCCTGGGCGATCACAACCCCGTCCGACAGGGGGGACGGGTCGTCACGCCCGCCCGCCTGCCCGAAGGAGCCGGCGAGGGTACCGGCGAGCAGCGGTTCTACGACCGGTTGCGGACGGCGACGAGCGCAGAGGCACTGTACGAGGCAATGCGCACCGGCTACGACCCCGGCGCGCAACGGGCGTTCGTCGTCGCGCGGACGCTCCGCGAGGCGGACGTGTACGTGACGAACTCGGCGCATCCGGAGGTTGTGGAGGAGTGTCTGTTGGACGCCGCCGACCGGGTCGAGGACGCGGTCCCCGCCGGGAGCGAGGTACTGGTCGTCCCCGACGCGCTGAACACCCTCCTCGTCGAGCCGTAACTACCCGTCGTCGCCCTCGATTTCGGCCGTGATGCGCTCGTGGAACTCCCGGAGCGCGGCGCTCTCGTCCCCGTCGGCGACGCCGGCGCCCTCGGCACGGATCCCTTCTGCGTGCGGATGCTGGACTGGGGGCGGCGGTGGGGAGCGTTTTGAGGCCACCGCACGTTATCGCTCCCGTGCCCCTGCTCCAGTTCGACACGACGGCTTCGGTCACCGAGGCGGAGAAGCGGGCGGTTACCGACGCGGTGACCGATCTGTACGCCGAGGAAATGGCCACCTCGACGGGTCACGTCGCCACGGTGATCCGCGAGCATCCGGCTTCGAACCTCTCGCTGGGTCGTGCGGTCGACGGGCCGCTCTGTTTCCTGAGTGCCGACGTTCGCGAGGGTCGGCCGTCCGAGTGTCGGCGCGCCTTCGCACTCGCCGCGATGGAACTCGTCTCGGAGCGGTTTGGCGTCCCCGAACCGAACCTGAAGGTCGCGTTCACCGAACATCCGGGCGAGGACCTGATGGGCGTCGACCGCGTGGGCGGCGAGTGGTCGGCCGACGAGAGGGAGTGAACGTCCGTCGTTTAGAAGAGGATGACCGGCCAGACGAACCGGAAGAGAATCCAGATCAGCCCGGTGAGGACGGCCGTCATCACGACGTTCAGGATGACGCCGGCTTTCATCATGTGCCGCTGTTCGATGTAGCCGGAGCCGAAGACGATGGCGTTCGGCGGCGTCGCCACCGGGAGCGCGAAGGCGAAACTCGCCGCGACTGCACCCGACACCGAGAGGAAGACCGCCGCGGACACCTCTTCGAGACCGAGGGTGGCGGCGAAGACGCCGCCGAGGCTGATAAGTACCGGCACGATGATGGTCGCCGTCGCCGTATTGGACGTCATCTCCGTCAGGAAGATGACGAGGAGAACGACCGCACCGACGACGAGGACGATGGGCGACCCGGTCAGTGAGTTGAAGGCGGTGCTGGCGATCCAGTCGGTCGCTCCCGTCGCGGCCAGGGAGTCGGCGAGCGCGATACCGCCGCCGAACAGTAGGATCGTCCCCCAGTCGATGTCGACCAGTTCGTCCCACGTCATCGTGTCCGCGAGTACGAGCGCCGGAATCGCCGCCAGCCCGACCATCACGTAGTAGAGAACGCCCTGATGGCCCTCGACGCCGAACACGGTCGAACCGCCGCCGCCGAAGAGCGTCGTCGCCCAGACGCTCGGCAGCGACGGCCCGAAGAGGTCGCCGAGCCCCCCGACGACCCACAGAAGCGCCGTCGCGGTGAAGATGTACGCGACCCGTCGGCCGCGTGCGTCCAGCGCCCCCTCCTCGTCGAGGTACCGCGCGGCTTCCTCGCGGGCGGCCTCGACGTTCGAGATCCGCGGCGGGTAGATGCGGTACGTGAGGAGGTACCACACGAGAGGAAGGGTGACGACCACGATGGGGAGACCGATCAGGAGCCACTGGGCGAACCCGATCTCGTAGTTCAGAATCTCGTTGAGCTGGGCGGCCAGAATCGCGTTCGGGGGCGTCCCGATGAGCGTCCCGACGCCGCCGACGCTGGCGGCGTAGGCGGTCCCGAGGAGCATCGAGAGCTGGAGGTTCGTGAACTCGTCGTCGCCCGCAGCCGCGGCGACAGCACTGCCGGCGGCCACATCGGCGTCGACGTCGCCGCTCGGACTCCCCGCGGCCGCGGCGGCGTCCTCACGACCGAGTACCTGCGTGAGCACGCCGAGGGCGATGGGCGTCATCATCGCCGTCGTCGCGGTGTTCGAGACCCACATCGAGAGGAAGGCGGTGGCGAGCATCACCGCCGCGACGAGACGGCGGGGCGAGGAGCCCATCTTCGACATCATCCACAGCGCGATACGGCGGTCGATGTCGTACTTCTGCAGCGCGTTCGCGAGCATGAAACCCGCGATGAACAGGAAGATGAGGTGGTCGGCGAAGCCGACGAGCGCGGCGTCGAGGTCGTCGTACACCCCGAACGTCGTCAACACGAACGGGATCGACACCGCCGTGACCGCCAGCGGGAGGGCGCCGGTTACCCACAGGAAGCCGGCGAAAAACATCGTCGCCACCGCGTACTGTCCCCGGATCGAGAGCCCCTCCGGCGACGGAGCGGCCGCGATAGCTGCGGTCCCGAGAACCGCGAGCGCGAACAGTAGCAATCGCCGCTGTGATCCCGAGTCACCTGGCTGTATCATTGATACACGACCGTTACGAAACTTCACAATTAATGTTTTCGAAGCATCTCGAACGCCGCCCTCGACGTCGGCGTCGCGTTAGAAGTGCGCCGCGATGGCTTCGATCTGTTCGTCGTCGAGTTCGGCCGCGTAGAGTTCGAATAGCTCCCGGCGTCGGGAGTTGGAGAGTCCTCTCGTTCCGGATTCGAGCATCGAGACGTGTGCTTGGAGGACATCGTCGACTTCCTGTTCGACCGTCCGTTGTTCGTACCCGGCGGCAACCCGTAGCAACCGCCACGCAAGCGGCGAGAGGTTGCCAGCGTCGACGGACGGCGTGGTGCCCATCGGCGTACCGTGCGAATCGGATGATAAAAATACTCACGAACTGGACGACCGGATATTTACTCGCCGTTGGTACCCTCGTCTCCGATGGCCGCTAGCACCCGCTCGTGGAACTCCCGGAGTACGGCGCTCTCGTCCTCGGCGAGGACGGTGTCGGTGGCGGCGAGCGTCGCCAGGCCGAACGCCCGCGGCGACGGTGTCTCCACCGTCCGCTCGACCACCTCGACGTCGCCATCTCGAAGCCCCGCCAGCACGGCCTCGATGCCCGCGACGTCGAGTTTGTCTTCCAACAACTCCCGGTCCGTCTCCGCAACGACTGCGAAGTCGTCGAGGCCGTCCGCAAGCGAGAGCAGCGTCTCGCTCTCGACCTGCTGGCGGGCCGCCGACTTCTCCGTTCCCTTGTATCGCTTCAGGATCATAAGCGAGCGCGTCGCGTTGATACGGAAGTAGCGTTGTCGGAGGTCGGTCTCCCGGAGCGCGGACCGGAGGTCGGCCCGGGCCTCGTCGGGGTCGAGCCCCCGGAGGAGGCCTGGCACGTCGACGCGGCGGTTGAGCGGCATCGAGAGGACGAACCCCCCATCCGCGACGGCGACGGTGACGTTGGCGTTCGACTCGCTCGCACAGGCGGCGGCGAGCAGGCGGGAGAGCCCGTCGTTGAACCGCCGACCGTAGAGAGTGTGGACGTAGTAGCGCCGGCGGTACTCCTCGCGGTTCCGCACCTCCTCGATGGCGATGCGAGTCGGCGTCGACACGCTCTCCGGGCCGGCGAAGGCTACCTGCCGGTCGTAGAGTCGGGTCAACGCGCGCACCGCGCGTTCGGTGAGCGAGGAGTCGCGGAGCCAGACTCTGAGGGCCGGCGCGCCTCCCGAGTCGAGGCGGCCGAGCAGGTCGCGCTGGAAGGCCAGTATCTCCCGAGCGAGGTCGTACGAGAGCGGCAGGCGCTCGGAGTACCAGGAGGGGACCGTCGGGCGCTCGGCGGTGCGGTCGACGTACACCTTCGACCCGCGACGGTAGCGGAACTCGAAGCGCTCGCCGCCGATGACGAACACGTCGCCCGGGTCGAGGGTGTCGAGGTAGTCCTCGTCGAGTTCGCCCACCCACTCGTCGCCGCCGCGGACGATCACGTCACACGAGAAGGAGTCGGGGATGGTGCCGACGTTCGTCAGGTAGATCATCCGTGCGAGGCGGCCGCGCTTGCCGATCAGGGGTTCGCCCACCGGGAAGTCCGGATGGTGGTGGTCGCCCTCGGGCGGGTCGTTCGTGTCCCGCCAGATCTTCGCGTAGACGTTGCGCTCCTCCAGTCCCTCGTAGTCGGCGGTGAGGTAGCGACACAGCGTCTCGAACTGCGCGTCCGAGAAGTCGCGGTAGGGGTAGGCCCGGCGGAGGGTCTCGCGCACCTCGGCCTCGCGTCGGATGGCGTTGATCGCCATCCCGTAGACGTGTTGGGCGGCCACGTCGTAGGCGTTCTCGGGCACAAACACCCGGTCGACGAAGCCCGACTCCGCCTTGCGGACCATCACCGCCGTCTCCACGAGATCGTCGCGGTCGAGGGCGATCACCCGCCCCTCGACGACCTGTCCGACTTGGTGGCCGGCGCGCCCGACACGCTGGAGGAGCGCGGCCACGGATTTGGGCGAGCCGACCTGCACTACCAGATCGACGTGGGGCATGTCGACGCCGAGTTCGAGACTGGTCGAGGTGGTGACCACGTCGAAGTCGCCGCCCTTGAGACCCGCCTCGACCGCCTGCCGGCGGTCGGCAGAGAGGCTGCCGTGGTGACAGGCCGAGTTCGCGTCGTCGTAGTCGAACCGCTCGCGGAGCGCCTGGAGCGTCCGCTCGGCGCCCGAGCGGGTGTTCGTAAAGACCAGCGTGTTGGTGTGGGCGGCGATCAGGTCGTGGAGTTGCTCGTAGAACCGGCTTCGAACGACCTCGTTCGGCGTCCCGACGAGGTCGTCGACCGGGCAGTCGACTTCGAGGTCGAATTCGCGGGCGAAGCGGGCGTCGACGACCTCGCAGTCGCGGGGCTCGTCGCCCTCACAGCCGACGAGAAAGTCCGCCATCGTCTCCAGCGGTTCGACCGTCGCGGAACAGCCGATACGGGTGGGCGAGCCGTCCGCGAGACTCTCCAGCCGTTCCAGCGACACCGAGAGGTGCGTGCCGCGTTTGTTCGCCGCGAGCGCGTGAATCTCGTCGACGACGACGTACTCCACGGTCCGCAGTTTCTCCCGAAACTTCGGCGAGTTGAGCAGGATGGCGAGCGTCTCGGGCGTCGTGTTGAGGATGTGTGGCGTCTCGGTGAGCATCCGCTGGCGGGTGGCGTCGTCCGTGTCGCCGTGGCGGGTGGCGTGGCGCACCTCCGTCGACGCGCCGCGGTCCGCGAGGCGCTTGCGGATGCCGTCGAGCGGTTCGGACAGATTCCGGTGCACGTCGTTGGCGAGGGCCTTCAGCGGCGACACGTAGAGACAGTACACCGCGTTCTCCAGTCCTCCGTTTCGCTCCCGGCGAAACAGCTCGTTGATGATGGCAGTGAACGAGGCGAGCGTCTTCCCGCTCCCCGTCGGCGCACAGACAAGTGCGTTCTCGCCCTCGTGGACGAGCGGGATGGCCTCGCGCTGTGGCGGCGTGAAGAAGCCGCCGTTCTCGGAGACGAACGCGCCGAACTGGTCGACCCACCACTCCCGGACGGCGGGGTCGAGGAGTTCGAGGACGTCGGCGTCGGCGGCCGCGGCGATGGCCTCGCCCTCCGTCCCAGCCACGACGTTCTCGTCGGCCCCATCCATCGACGGACGAAGGGCGCGGACGACCAAGTGTATTGGGTCAAGAGCGACGAACTTTTTTCATTCGGGTCAGAGTGGGACGTGACAACGTTGGTCATTGTCAATCATGTCTGAATCTGAAGAGACCTGTGACTACGAACTCGTCGTGGAGGAGTGGAAATCAGCGGAAAACGACGAATGCTACGTCGACGAGAAGTGGGCCTGCCCGCACAAGCCGGTGCCGGGAGAGGACCTGTGCATCTTCCACAAGCCGATAGGGGCAAAAGCACACACCGACGTAAGCGACGCACTTTTGGACGCACTCGAGACGGAATCGGAAAGCGGGGACACTCCACGAGGGGATCGGGCAACCGAATTTGTCGGCGCACGATTCGAACGGGTCGACATAGCGGCGGGGACGGTCGTCGAGGACCAGATTCGGCTCGACCACGCGCATATCGAGGACGAATTCGTCGCAGAGGGCGTCCACTTCGAAGGCGGGATGACCGCGAGAGGGGTGACGTTCGGGGCCGACGATCGCGGGACTCGGATGTCACCATCCGATCGCGACGGGCAGATGCCGCTAGCGGACTTCGTCGGAGACGACCACCATGGCGAGTTCCCGCCCGACGACTCCGGATCGGAGCGACACGTGTCCTTCTGTCATGCGGAGTTCGGCGGACGCGTAGCGTTCGACGGAACGGATTTCGGGGGGATTCGACACGTCTCGTTCGCCCACGCGGCGGTCGGTGGCGACGGCGACGTGTCGTTCGTCGAAACGAACTTCACAAATCCGGGACACGTCGCGTTCAACAAGGCGGATTTCGAGAACGGGGGCGACGTCTCTTTCGAGGGTGCCATCTTCGAAGGTGGTGACGTATCGTTCGCCGTGACTGACTTCGGGAACGATGGAGACGTGTGGTTCGAAGAGATAACGTTTCGAGAGTTTGGCACTGCGACCTTTCATGATAGTGATTTTTTCAACCCCGCGGGCGTGTCCTTTGCGGTAACGCTCGTCAACGACCTTCCGAGTGATCGCAGGGACGAGCACGCGCTCGACTTCGAGGGAGCAACATTCACCGAGGACGTCGAACTCGAAATCATAGCCACGGACGATCAGACCGTCTCCTTTTCCGGTGCAGATTTCTCAAGGGCGAGTCTAGATATCGAGTCCCTACCGGCCGTCGACTTCGAGTCGGCCAATCTGACCCGCGTCGATCTGTCCGGTGTGGACCTTTCGGAAGCGAATCTCGAACGGGCGCTGCTGAACCAAGCGAATCTGTTCGATACGATCCTGGCCGGTGCTCGGTTGGAGGGAACCGTCTTCGGCGACGCGCAGGTCAACGAGGCGACGTTCGAGAACATCGAACCCGACAGCTCGACAGGCGGTGGAGGTCACGGGATGGATGGGATGCTCTCGCGGATGATGCTAGGACCGAATGGAGACGACGCCTACCGGTGCGTGTACGATCCTGCGTATCCACACGACCCGCCGGCTATCGACTGGGACGACAAGCGAGCCGGGCGAGGCGACGATAGAGTGAACGATGACCCGGAAGTGCGAGCCGGTGGGGTCTATCGCCAGTTCGAGCGGTTGGCTGCCGACAACGCGCTCCCCGAGTGGCAGCGCCGATTTTTCGTTCTCCGACAGGATATGCAGACCCGACAAAAGACTGGATTCGACCGTCAGTTCGCGCTACTCCAGCGGACGCTGTTCGGGTACGGCGAGAGTTTCGGCCGGGTCGTCGGCTGGGCGGGCAGCATCATCCTCGCTTTCTCGGTGTTGTATCTGACCGGGGGGTGGATCGCTGCCGTCGAATCCGGTGGCGAACTCGGCCATCGCATCGCGTGGACACAGTTGCCCGGTAACCCGGCCGTTCTCTGGGAGAGTCTCTATTACAGCACGTTGACGTTCACGGCCCTCGGATTCGGAGATTTTCGTCCGGTAACTGCGGTCGGGCAACTGCTGACGGTACTTGAAACTGCAAGTGGCGCGCTCTTGGTGGCGTTGCTCGTCTTCGTTCTTGGGCGTAGGGCGGCACAGTGACTGCAGTAGTCGGCCACGGGAGGGCGCCGTCGCCACCATACAAAACCGTAAAGTCGCTCGTCGGCCTACAGTCAGTATGGCAGACAAGAAGTTTACCCTCCTCGAACTCCACCTCGGCGACGGCACGGTCCAGATTGGCCCCGCGACTATCGGTGACGAGTCGTCCGACGTGACGGAACCGGAAGCCAAGGACTCCGACGAGGAGGACGGCGGTTGTGGCTGTCCCGCCCGCAAGGTCGGCAAACTTCTCTTCGTCGTCCTCGTGGTCGCCCTCCTCGCCCTCGGGATCAAGAAGGCACTCGGCGGTGGCGAGGATCTCGACGAACTCGAAGACCTCGCGGATCTGGACGAGAGCGACGCGTAGTCTATCCTATCCGGACCGCTTAAGCGACGGCCGGGGTATAGGGCGCGTATGACGGTATCGAGCGCACCGGGCAAAGTGTATCTCTTCGGCGAGCACGCCGTCGTCTACGGCGAACCCGCCATCCCCTGTGCTATCGAGCGACGAGCGACGGTGCATGTCGAGGCCCGCGACGACGATCACGTCCGCGTCTCGGCGACGGATCTCAGCCTCGACGGCTTCACCGTCGAGTACGCGGGATCGACCGACGACCGGCCGGACGTGGACGTGCCCGCGCCGCTGGTCGAGGCGGCGATGGGCTACATCGACGCCGCGGTCGAACAGGCCCGCGACGCCGCCGACCGACCCGACGCCGGCTTCGACATCACCGTCGAGAGCGAGATTCCGCTCGGCGCCGGCCTCGGCTCGTCGGCCGCGGTGACTGTGGCGGGCATCGACGCCGCGACGCGAGAACTCGGCCGGACGCTCACGCCCGAGGCCGTCGCCAGTCGTGCCTATCGCGCCGAGGCCGAGGTCCAGAACGGACAGGCGTCGCGTGCGGACACTTTCTGTTCGGCCGTCGGCGGCGCCGTCCGTGTCGAGGGCGACGACTGCCGGAGCATCGAGGCGCCGGACCTGCCCATCGTCGTCGGCTTCGACGGCGGCGCGGGCGACACCGGCGAACTCGTCGCCGGCGTCCGTGCGCTCAAGGAGGAGTACGCGTTCGCCGACGACACTCTCGGCACCATCGGCGACATCGTCCGAACGGGCGAACAGTTTCTCGATCCCGATCCCGACGGTCCCGCGGCCGACCTCGGTGAGACGGATCGCATCGCCGAGATCGGCCGGCTGATGGACTTCAATCACGGCCTGTTGGAGGCGGTCGGCGTCTCCTCGCGCTCGCTCGACAGCATGGTGTGGGCGGCGCGGGAGGCGGGCGCCCACGGCGCGAAACTCACCGGCGCCGGCGGTGGCGGCTGTATCGCCGCGCTCGATCCCTCGGCCGAGACGCTGACGGCGCTCCGGTTCACGCCGGGGTGTGAGGACGCGTTCCGCGCCGAACTGGCTGCCGACGGCGTCCGGAGGCTGGAATGACGACCGTTTGCAAACTCGGCGGGAGCCTCATCACGGAGAAAGAGCGCGCGGAGACACTCGACGGCACGGCCCTCGACGCGGCCGCGGACGCTATCGCTGGCTGTGAGGATCGCCTGGCCCTCGTCCACGGCGCCGGGAGTTTCGGCCACCACTACGCCGAGAAGCACGGCGTGAGCGTGAGTGAGGGGACGGCAGACGCGAGCGCCGCTCTCGAAATCCACGGCTCGATGACGACCCTGAACCGGTTCGTCCTCTCACGCCTGCACGACCGGGACGTGCCCGCGCTGCCCGTCCACCCACTCTCCGCGGGCAGCCGCGACACAGAGGCGTCGCTCGAGATGCCCATCCCGGCCGTGCGGACGATGCTCGGCGAGGGGTTCGTCCCCGTCAGCCACGGCGACGTGATCGCCCACGAGGGCCGGGGGACGACGATCATCTCCGGCGACGAGGTGGTCGTGCGCTTCGCCGAGTCACTGGACGCTGACCGGATCGGCCTCTGTTCGACCGTCGACGGCGTCTACGACGCGGACGGCACGGTGATCGACCACATCGACGACTTCGACGCCGTCGCCGACGCTCTGGGCGGGAGCGACGCGACCGACGTAACCGGCGGCATGGCCGGGAAGGTTCGAACCCTCCTCGACCTGGACGCACCGGCGTATGTCTTCGGCGACGACGACCTCGATACCTTCCTCCAGGGCGGCGAACCGGGGACGCGAATCGACTGAGAATGGTCGGCGGAAGGCACCACCGATGGTTCATCGGGCTGGCACGTCGAACCGTCGGGACACAGGGACACCGAGAAAGATGATGCGCCGGCGTCGCCTCCTCGGCTGCCTCGCCGCGCTCCCCTTCGCTGGCTGTACCGGCGGCCCCGACGATCCGATCACGTCGCTCGTCGTCAACCGGGAAGAGACGACCCACACGGTTCGGGTGCGAATCGTCCGCGACGGCAACCCCGTGATCGAAAACACGGTCGAGGTCGGGGGCGGCGACGTGGCGGAACTGGGCACGACGCCGTGGCAGCGCGGACGCTACCGCGTGGTCGCCCGCGTCGACGGCGCGAACATGCTCGACGAGACGTTCCGATCGACGGAGTGGTTCAACCAACTGGACGTGGTGATCGACGCGGACGGCACGGTCGAACTGAACCGGGGACGGGCGGCGTAGCCCCCGGATTCAAGCGCTGGCCACGTCTACGCCACGGCGATGACCGACGACGACACCGTCCGCGTCTGGCTGGTCGAACGCACCTACTCCGACGACGAACAGAACCTCATCATCCTCACGTACGCCACGCCGGACGGTCGGCAGTACTTCCGGAAGGAGCGCGCGCTCACGTCGTTCGCGGACGCCCGGGACACGACCGCCGCCGTCGACGCCGACCCCGACAACCTCGGCGTCACGGAGGAGGACCACCGGGCGGCGTACGCCACCGAGGCCCGGCGCATGGCGGCCGAACACGATCCCGACGACGTGATTTAACACTCCACCTGCAGTCCGTCCCTCGCGAATCGCACGTCGCCGCCGTACCGCGACTCGATGGCCCCGAGCATCTCCTCGTGGCGGCCATCGGTGTGGGGGTAGAGATGAGTCAGGTAGACGCGGCCGTAGTCGTGACCGGCGAGCGTGTCGCCGAGTGTCGACGGTGTCGGATGGTTCGACACGTCCACGTCGTCGGGAAACGAGCAGTCGTGGACCAGAAGCGTGGAGCCGTCGGCGAAAGTGGCCAGTCCCTCGAACGCCTCGGTGTCGCTGCTGATCGTCAGGTCACCCTCGTCGGTCGCGCCCGCGAACCGGTAGGCGAGGCCGTCGACCGAGTGGCGCGTCTCGTGGGCCGACACGTCGAAGCCGGCGACCGAGAAGTCGTGGGCGCCGACCTCCCGAATCCGAACGTCGACCCGACCGTCGAGGTAGTCGAAGGCGTCGAACAGGTCGTCGACGAGCGCTTTCGTCCCGCGGGGGCCGACGATTTGGAGGTAGTCGTCACCCGCCAGCCACCGCGCCTTCAACAGGGGAAGGAGGTCGGCGACGTGGTCGAGGTGGTGGTGTGTCAGGAGGACGGTCGAGACGCCCTCGTACCCCGGATCGGTGGCAGCGAGGCGGTGGAGGACGCCCGCGCCGCAGTCGACGAGCAGGCGGCGGTCGTCGCGTTCGAGCAAGAACCCGGTCTGGGCCCGGTCCGGAAGGGGCATCGCGCTGCCGGTGCCGAGGAAGGTGAGGCGCATGGACGGGGGTGGGACGGCGGCGTGGAAAGGCGTTCGGTCGCCCCGTAACCGTCAGTCGAACCCGAACTCCGCGTCGACCACGTCGCCACGGGCGTAGTTATCGCCGACGTCGGTCACCTCGACCTGTACCGTCTCGCCGAGAGCGGCGTCGTCGACGAGCACCGCGAAGCCGTCGACGTAGCCCACGCCGTCGCCCTCGGCGCCAAGTTCGTCGATGGTGACGACGTACGTCTCGCCGGTCGTAACTGGTCCGTCAGCCATGCGTGTTAATACCACACAGCGCCAGAAAGGTGTTGTGGCACGAACACGTCGCGGGCAGACGGTCAGGGCGCGAGCCGGTTCTTCCGACCCTTCATGTGCTCCTCGTAGTGCTCGAACGTGATGGGGCACCACTCGGCGGCCAGGTCGAGGACGGACTCGGTCATCTCACGGATCTCCCACTGACTGTCGGCGGCGGCGCGCATGTCGGCGACGTGCATCAGCATTCGGGCGTTCATCGACATGACGATGTTGACCTCGGTGCCGATGGGGAGGACGAACCGGGCGTCCTCGGGCGGCATTCCCAGATCGAGGAGTTCCTGGTACGACTCGACGGAGTCACGCACTGTTTCGCGGAAAACCCGCTTCCGCTCGGCGACCGTCTCCTCGTCGACGGCACCGCTCGACTGGTTGCGGCCGATCCAATCGGGGTCGACCGCAGAGGGCGGCGTCACCACCATCGCCCCCGCCTCGACGTCGGCCGGGTCCACGTCGTCGAAGGAGACGTAGCGCATGCTCTGGATGTCGAAACTGACGTGTCGATGGCGAGTTATCTGGGCCATACACGACCGGCTGACGCCCTCGACCGCGAAGGTGGCCTGTGGGTGTTCGAACGGCCCGAAGTGGCCGTGGTCGAGCAGGTGTCCGATGAGCGTCCGTTTCTTCTCGTCCAGCGTCTCGCCGTCGATGCCGTCCATCGCCTCCTCGAACGAGATATCGCCGACGAAGTCCTCGAGGTAGTCGTTGCGCGCCGCCGTACAGATGACGCGCTCCGGATCGGGCGTCGCTTCGAGCAGTTGGACCTCCATGGCTTCGAGGGGGATGCCGTCCCACCTAAACGTATTGGACAGTGTCAAGCCCTCGGCGGAGAAAGGGAAACCGATGACCGACATCGAGAACCTCGCCGCCGGCGTCCAGGCGTTCACCAGCAACGTCTTCCTCGTACCCGGCGAACGAACCGTACTCGTCGACACCGGCGCCAACTTCGACGTAGTCGCCGCGGTGGAGTCACGTGTCGACGACCTCGACGCCGTCGTCCTCACGCACACCCACCGCGACCACGTTGGCAACGTCGACGCTGTCCGGTCGGCGTTCGGCGTCGAGACGGTCGGCTACGATCCCACCCACCCGGCTGTCGACGCCGAACTCGGCGGGACGGCCAGGCTGGGCGATCACGACTATTCGGTCCTGCACACGCCGGGGCACAAGAACGACCATGTCTGCCTGTACGCGCCGGACGCGAAGGTGTGTTTCGCGGGCGATCTGGTCTTCGCCGGCGGCTCCTTCGGTCGCACCGATCTGGAGGAGGGGGATCGGGAGACGCTGATCCGAAGCATCGACTCGCTTCTCGACCTGGTCGGCCCGGACCTGGCGGAACTCCACACCGGCCACGGACCGAGCGTGACGACCGACGCCTACGGGACGATCGAACGGGCGGGGCAGGCGGCGCGGCAGTTCTAGTCCTTCAGCCCGTAGTACCCCGGGTCCTCCTCGGTCGGCGGCTCGCCAATCACCAGGTCGTCGGCGTTCGTCATCACCCACGGCACCGCCCAGTCGACGAGGACGGCCTCCGTCCCCTCGTCGAGGTCGGCGTCGGGCTCCAGTTCCTGGAGCAGGCGACCGATCTCCTGGATCGTGTACATCTGGTCGGGGACGAGCAACTCTTCGGGCGTGTAGAAGTCACAGGGGTAGATGCCGTCGAACGCGTCTTTCGGTCGGGGCATGGGAGCGACTAGACGGTCGGCCCCGTAAACGGTACCGAACCTACTCGAAGAAGCGGCCGCGGTAGAACGTCGCCAGATCCACGTCGAAGTCGGCGAGGCGGAGGATATCCGACTCGGAGAGGTCGTCGTACTCGGCAACGTACGCCTCGGCGTCGGCCCGGTCCGCGAACGGGAGGGGGTTGCGCTGCATCGGGTCGTCAACCCGGTCGGCGTTCGTCTCGCGGACGAACCACGCCGACCGGGCGTCGATCACCGCCCCCGTCTCGTGGTCGTGGACCCAGAGTCCCGCGAACGCCGCCCCCTCGTGGGCCGGCTCGAAGTTGCCGGGGTCGACGTAGTAGGCGGCCAGACAGCCCGACGAGCAGAAGAAGACGCGGTCGCCCGCCTCGACGGTCGACTGGGCGTTGTACTCCGGGAACTTCGCGGGCATCATGTTACAGACGCCACACGAGGCGTCCTCGGGGACGGGCGCGGGCTCGGTGAGGGCGGCCGCCGAGTCGGTCGCCGTGGCCGTCGACTCGTCCGCGTCGCCCGCACCGCCGGCACAGCCGGCGAGCGCCGCCGTCAGCGTTCCCGCGGCGACGACGACCCGCCGTCGCGTGATCGGTGTCTCTCTCATGGTCAGCTAGACGCTGTCAGCCGGCTTGTACCGTCTGGTTGGGTCGTCGAAACTGTCGAGAAGCGTCGCCACTGTCCGAACGAGCGCGAAAGAAATGTCGGGTCGGCCGAGGCGTCGCTTACTCGAAGAGTTCGACGGCCTGCTCGTAGCGGGCGCTCGGCTCCTCCCAGTCGACGACCTCGAAGAAGTTGTCGACGAAGTCGCCGCGGGCCGGACCGTAGTCGTGGTAGTAGGAGTGCTCCCAGACGTCGAGGGCGAGGATGGGGTGACTGCCCCAGAGCGCGCCCTGGTCGTGCTTGTCGACCACGACGTTGCGGAGCTGGTTCGAGAAGCTGTCGTAAACCAGCAGTGCCCAGCCACCGGCGGCGCCGGCGGCGGCCTCGAACTCACCCTTCCAAGCCTCGTAGGAACCGAAGTCCTCCTCGATCCGGTCGGCGAGGTCGCCGCTCGGTTCGTCGCCACCCTCCGGCGACATGGAGTTCCAGAACAGGTCGTGGAGAATGTGTCCCGACCCGTTGTGGGTGACGTTCCGAATCGCACCCGCCGAGGAGCCAAAGTCGCCCTCGTCGCGGTTCGCTTCGAGCGTCTCCTCGGCACTGTTCCAGCCGTTCACGTAGCCCTGGTGGTGGGTGTCGTGATGCCAGGTCAGTACCTGCTCCGAGATGTGCGGCTCCAGTGCGTCGTAATCGTACGGTAGGGGATCGAGTTCGTAGCTCATGGTGTAACCTCCACTCAGATGATGTATCGGGACGCTGTTAAGCTTTGAGGAAACGTACGGTAACACGCCGCACGGACCGCGGAACAGATGGATAGGAACTTACGTCGGGGGGGCCGACGGTCGGGCGAATGCGTGGCTGGCAGGGCGTCGGACTGGTCGCCGGCTGGCAGGCGGTCGCCAGTCTCTGTTTTTACGCCATCTTCGCCGCGACAGCGTTTCTCCGCGCTGACTTCGGCCTCTCGCGTACGCTCGTCGGCATCACCATCACCGTCATCATGCTCGGCTACACGCTCTTCCTGTTCGTGATGGGAGCCGCCGTCGACGGCTACGGCGAGCGTCCGGTGATGGTCGGCGGCCTCCTCGTGCTCGCGCTCGGTGCCGCCGGCGTCGCCGTCGCGCCCTCCTACGCCACCCTGCTCGTCGCCCTCCTCGTTCTCGGGGGCGCGTACGCGACGGCGATGCCCGCGACCAACCGGGCCGCCCTCGCCGTCGCCCCGCCGGGTCGGCGCAACCTCACCATGAGCATCAAACAGGTCGGCGTGACCGTCGGCAGCGGCCTCGGCGCTCTCCTCGTGACGTGGACGGCCGCCACCCGCGTCGGCTGGCGCGCGGGCTTTCTCGCCGCCGCCGGCGTCGCCTTCGTCGTCGCCCTCGCGTTCGGCCACTGGTACCGCGGCGACGACGGCACCGGGTCGATGGGCCTGCCCGACGTGCGGGGGCTCCTCGACCGCCCCGACTACCGGCTGCTCGTCGCCGCCGGCGGCTTCTACGGCGCCGCCATCTTCACCACCACGGCCTACGTCGTCCTCTATCTCACCGAATCCGTCGGCGCCGCCGCCGGCGTCGCGGGGAGCGTCCTCGCGCTGGTCCAACTCACCGGGAGCGCCGGCCGCATCGGCGGCGGTGCCCTCGTCGACCGACTCCCGTTCGGGGACGCACGCGCCAGCGCGCTCGTGCTCGTCGGGCAGTCGGTGCTCGGCGCCGCGTGTCTGGTCGCCATCACCGCCGTCGACGGGCCACTCGTCGCCGCCGCCGGCTTCGCCGCCCTCGGCCTCTTCGTCTTCGGGATTCCCGCCACCTACTACGCCTGCATGACGGCGCTCGTCCCCGCGGACCGCGTCGGTGAGGCGACCGCCGGCGGCCAACTCACGATCAACGTCGGCGGCCTCGTCGCGCCGCCGGCGGTCGGCTACCTCGTCGACACCGCGGGGTACACCGCCGGGTGGCTCGCCCTCGCCGGTGGCGTCGCCGTCGCGGCGTTGCTGACGGGGTGGCTGACCGTCCTGACGCGAGCGTAGCGACGGCTACGCCCGCCGCTCGTACTCCATGTGTGTCGCCACGTCGTCGGCCGTCTCGGCGTCGACCAGTCGCTCGATCAGATGCAGCGCCAGATCCAGCCCCGAGGTGATGCCGCCGGCGGTGAGCACGTCGCCGTCGTCGACGTATCGGGCCTCGACCACCTCGGCGCCCGTCTCGCGAAGGTCCTCCAAGGCGCCGGCGTGCGTGACCGCCGGCCGGCCGTCGAGCAGACCCGCCCGCGCTAGCAACATCCCGCCGGTACAGACGGCGGCGAGGGTCGTCCCGGCGTCGTGGAGGTCGGCCAGCGCCGCCGGAATCGCGCCGCGCTCGGCTTCCGCCCACGCGCCCGCCGACTCGCGGTCGTTCCACCCGCCGCCGGGGACGATCACCACGTCCGGCGGGTCCGCGACCGACAGGACGCCGTCGGGGTCGAGACGGAGGCCGTTGGCGGCCGTCACGCGGTCGCACTCGTCGAGCGTCACTAGCGAGACGTCGAGGGGCGCGCCCCGCGCCGCGGCGACCTGCAACGCCTCGTACGGACCGACCGCGTCCAGTTCCTCGAAGCCGTCGAAGAGAAGGATCTCGATGGTCGTCACAGGTCACGCTCGGGGCGGTCGGGCTTCAACCTGTGGGCGGGGTCGGACGGAGCTATATACCCGATGCGGGCGAAGGTGATGACATGGCGACGATCAAGGACAGCGTCCACGACCACATCGAGGTGACGGGCGTCGCCGAGGAGTTGCTGGACACGCCGGCGATGCAGCGGCTCCGCCGCATCCGCCAGCTTGGCACCGTCTCGCTGGTGTACCCCTCGGCCAACCACACCCGGTTCGAACACAGCCTCGGCGTCTACCACCTCGCCTCGGAGACGCTCGACCACCTCGGCGTGGCCGGGCAGACGGCCGAGCGGGTCCGCGCCGCTGCCCTCCTGCACGATGTGGGTCACCCCCCGTTCAGTCACAACGTCGAGGATCTCCTCTACCGTCATACGGGGAAATACCACGACGACGTGGCCGAACTCCTCGACGACGGCCGCGTGGGCGCCGTCCTCCGTGATCACGGCCTCGACCCCGGAGCCGTCGCGGGACTGGTTGCCGGCGAGGGTCGCTACGGCCAGCTCGTCTCCGGCGAACTCGACGTGGACCGGATGGACTACCTGGTGCGCGACGCCCACCACACCGGCGTCCCGTACGGCACCATCGACCACGGCCGACTGGTTCGCGAACTCACCTTCGTCGACGGCGAACTCGTCCTCGCGGAGGGGAACGTCCAGACTGCGGAGAGCCTCCTGCTCGCGCGGGCGCTGATGAATCCGACCGTCTACCAGCACCACGTCGCGCGCATCGGCAAGGCGATGCTCCGGCGGGCGACCGAACGGCTGATCGAGGAGGCCGACTACGACGCCGAGACGGTCCGTCGGTGGGACGATGCAGACCTGCTGGCGACGCTCCGGCGCACGGACGCGACCGCCGACTTCGCCGACCGCCTCTCGACGCGCGACCTCTTCAAGCGGGCGGTGTGGGCGGAACTCGCCGACGTGCCCGAGGACCTGCTGGAGGCTGACCACGAGCGGATTCGAGCGTTCGAGCACGACATCGCGGCCGACGCGGACCTCGACCCCGACGCCGTCGTCCTCGACGTGCCGCCGCCGCCGGAGATCCGCGAGTCGTCGTCTCGGGTGGTCGTCAGCGGCGAAATCAGACGCCTCGACCGGCAGTCGCCGCTCGTGAGCGCCCTCCGAATCGCCGGCCGGAACCAGTGGCGACTCGGCGTCTACGCCCCCGCCGGCGCCGTCGACCGCGTCGGGCGCGCGGCCGTCCGGACGCTCGACCTCGACGTCGACGGCGCGCCCATCTCGGAGGTTCGGGGCGGCCTCGACGCAACCCTCGACGAGTTCGGATAGGTTCAAGGGTCGGGCACGCCGGAGTGTGGGTATGGAGGTCGAAGGGACTGTCCTTCGCGGCCGCGAGTTCGAGCCGATCGAGGGACGCGTCGTCGTCGAGGACGGCGACATCGTCGCCGTCGAGGAGACGGCCACCGACTCGGACGCCATCGTCTGTCCGGCGTTCGTCAACGCACACACCCACATCGGCGACTCGATCGCCAAGGAGGCGGGCCGGGGGCTCTCGCTCGACGAACTCGTCGCGCCGCCGGACGGCCTCAAACACCGACTGCTCCGGGCGGCCTCGACCGAAGAGAAAGTGCGGGCCATGCGCCGCTCGCTGCAGTTCATGGAGCGGTCGGGCACTGCGGCGACCGTCGAGTTCCGCGAGGGTGGCGTCGAGGGCGTGGAGGCGATCCGGCAGGCGCTCGACGGTCTCGATATCGAAGCGACGGTTCTCGGCCGGGAGACGGTGGCCGCGATGCGCGCGGGCGACGGCTTCGGCGCCAGTGGCGCCCGCGACGCCGATTTCACCGCCGAACGCGACGCGACCCGCGAGGCGGGCAAGCCGTTCGGCATCCACGCCGGCGAGCGGGACTCCCACGACCTGACCCCCGCACTCGACCTCGATCCCACCTTTCTCGTCCACGTGGTCCACCCCGAGCCGGCGCATCTGGATCGGATCGAGCGCGAGGGCGTCCCCGTGGTCGTCTGTCCGCGGTCGAACCTCGTCACCGGTGTTGGGGCGCCACCCATCGCGGACCTGCTCGACCGGACGACCGTCGCGCTGGGCACCGACAACGTCATGCTCAACAGCCCCTCGATGTTCCGCGAGATGGCGTTCGCGGCGAAGGTGGGCGGCGTCGATGCCACCGACGTGTTGCGGATGGCGACGATCAACGGCGCCGATCTCGTCGGTCTGAACTGCGGCCTGATCGAACCCGGGCGGGCGGCGAAATTGCTCGTTCTCGACGGCGACTCCGACAACCTCGCCGGCGCTCGCGACCCCGTCCGGGCCGTCGTCCGTCGGGCCGGCGTCGACGACGTGGCGCGTGTCGTGTTGTGACGAAGAGTTATGTAGTGAAGTGTGCTATCTATGCACATGGGTGCGTACGACCGGATTCTCGTCCCGACCGACGGCTCGGAGGGCGTCGAGCGTGCGATCGAACACGCCGTCGAGGTTGCACGGATCAACGACGCCGCCGTATACGGGCTCTACGTGCTGAGTACGGACGCGTACGCGGGGATCGCGATGGAGTCGTCGTGGGAGAGCGTCGACCGACTGCTCCGGGCGGACGCCGAGAAAGCCGTCGCGCGCGTCCGGGACATCGCCGACACGGCCGACGACACCGTCACCGTCGAGACGGCGGTGGTGGAGGGCAAACCCAGCCGAGAAATCGTCCGCTACGCCGAGGAGATGGACTGTGACCTCGTGGTGATGGGAACCCACGGTCGCGGTGGGATCGACCGCCTGTTGCTCGGGAGCGTCGCCGAGTCGGTGATCCGGGCGTCGTCGATTCCGGTGACGACGGTCCCGGTCGGAGAGGAATCCTAGGCCAGGTGCAGGTGTTCGCAGTCGCCGGCGTGGACGGTCCGCTCTCCGTCGTCCGTGCGGACGACGAGCGCCCCCGGAAACTCGATGGCGACGGCCTCGCCCTCCACGACGCCGCCGGGCGTGTCGACGCGCACCTCACGGCCGAGCGTCACGGCGTAGTCGCGCCACGCCGGGAGCACGTCGTCCGGCGCGAGCCGAAGGTCGTGGAACGTCTCGACGACGCGCTGGCAGAAACGGCGGCGGTCTGCGTCCCCGCCGTCGGCCAATACGCTCGTCGCCGTCTCCGGTAGCTCCGTGGCCGCGACGTCGACGTTCGCACCGATGCCGACGATCAGCCACGAGATGCGGTCGGCCTCTCCCTCCATCTCGGTCAGGATACCCGCCAGTTTGCGCTCCGGCTCCCCGACCAGCACGTCGTTGGGCCACTTGATGACGGCCTCGACGCCCGCCTCGCGGCACGCGCGCGTGACGGCGACGGCGGCGGCGAGCGTGAACACAGGTGCGTGGGCTGGCGGGCGGTCCGGGCGGACGAGCAGGCTGGCGTAGACGCCGCCGGGCGGCGAGGACCACGACCGGTCGAGACGGCCGCGACCCCCGGTCTGCTCGCCCGCGACGACGAGTACGTCCGACTCGCCTTCGGCTGCCAGGTCCCGCGCTCGGTCGTTCGTGCTCGGGAGACGATCGTGGTACTCGACAGCGTAGGGCGCGTCGAGGCCGAACGCGATGGCGTCGCCGCCGTAGTCGGGAATCGACTCGACGACGTAGCCGTCGGTACCGCTCTCGACGCCGAATCCCGACTCGCGGAGCGCCTCGACGTGTTTCCAGACGGCCGCGCGTGAGACGCCGAGGTCCGCGGCGAGCGCCGGCCCGGCGACCGATCCCTCGGCGTCGGCGAGCGCCCGCAGCAGCGAGCGGCGCGTGTCGCTCATTCCAGCACGATCAACGGATCGCCCATGTCGACGCTCTCGCCTTCACTGACGAGCACCTCGCTGACCGTCCCGCCGCTCTCGGCGACGATATCGTTCTCCATCTTCATGGCTTCGAGGACGAGTACCACGTCGCCGGGTGACACCTCGTCGCCGGGGTCGACGTCGACCGAGAGGATCGTCCCCTGCATCTCGGCGTTGATCCGCTCGCCGCTGCCCGCGGCGACCGTCGTGCCGTCGTCGTCGCCGGTCGCTGCATCGGGGCGCTGCATCCCGCCGCTTCCGCCGCTTCCGCCGCTTCCGCCACCCGTCGGGATGGCGGGTGCGCCGCGTTCCTCCAGATTCACCTCGAAGCGTTTGCCGTTGACCTCGACGGTGAACTCGCGTTCGGTCACCTCTTCGTCGTCGTCGCTGTCGGTCGGCTCCGGACCCCAGCGCTCGACCGCTCGATCGATACGTTCCGTATCGAGTTCCTCGTCGAGGTAGTTCGTGGTGTGAGTGCCCTCGGTGAATCGCTCGTCGGTCACCATCAGCCGGTGGAAAGGAATGACGGTGTGGAACCCCTCGATGTCGAACTCTCGGAGGGCGCGTTCGGCGCGGGCGAGACACTCGTCGCGGTCGCTGGCGCGGACGATCAGTTTCGCGATCATCGAGTCGTAGTCGCCGCCGATGTCGTCGCCCTGCCGGACGGCGTCGTCGATGCGGACGCCAATCCCACCGGGCGGGTCGTACGTCGTGAGGCGGCCAGTCGCGGGCGCGAAATCGCGGGCGGCGTTCTCGGCGTTGATCCGGAACTCCATGGCGTGGCCCTCGATTTCGACCGCTTCCTGGGGGAAGCTGATCTCGTTGCCCGCCGCCACCTTGAGCTGCTCTTTCACGATGTCGATGCCCGTGATCTCCTCGGTCACCGGGTGTTCGACCTGGATACGCGTGTTGACTTCGAGGAAGTAGAACTCGCCGTCTTCGACGAGGAACTCGACGGTGCCGGCGTTCGTGTAGTCGGTCTCGCCCACGCCACGACGAGCGGCGTCGCCGATGCGCTCGCGCAGGTCGTCGCCGAGCGCCGGACTCGGTCCCTCCTCGATCACCTTCTGGTGGCGGCGCTGGAGTGAGCAGTCACGTTCGCCGAGATGACGGACGTTGCCGTGGTGGTCGGCGACGATCTGCACCTCGATGTGCCGCGGGGCTTCGAGAAAGCGTTCGAGGTAGACGGAGTCGTTGTCGAAGTACGCCTCGCCCTCTCGCTTGGCTGCGGCGAGTTGGTCCTCGATCTCGTCCGGCCCTTCGACGATTTTCATGCCGCGTCCGCCGCCGCCGCCCTCGGCCTTGATGGCGATGGGGTAGCCGTTCTCTTCGCCGAACGCCTCGACCTCGCTCGGGTCCTCGACGGGGTCGGTCGTCCCCGGAACGACCGGCACGTCGGCACCCTGCATGACCTTCCGGGCCTTCGTCTTCTCGCCCAACCGCTCCATCGCGTCCGAGGGCGGGCCGATCCACGTACACTCGCTGTCCTCGACGCGGGCGGCGAACGCGGCGTTCTCCGCCATGAACCCGTAGCCGGGATGGATGGCGTCGGCGTCCGCCTTTCGGGCCGCCTCGAGGACGGCCTCCTGATCGAGATAGGAGTCGGCGGCCCGCGCCGGGCCGACGTTGTACGCCTCGTCGGCGTAGCGAACGTGCCCCGCGTGCTTGTCGGCCTCGCTGTAGACGGCGACGGTTCGGACGCCCAGTTCCTCGCAGGCGCGCATGACACGCACCGCGATTTCGCCCCGGTTGGCGACGAGAACCTTCCTGAACATGTGCCCCTGTACGACCAATTGCCCCGTTAGTGTATCGGTCACCGTATCGAAGCGAACGCATGGGATATGGAATTACACATCCCGACAGAGTATGCCCGGTGTTCGGGAGTCGAATTCAGTCTCCGTCGCTATATCGAGGGTCGAGCGCCCGTTCGTCGAATTATTTTGCCGGGGTCACCCGACACGGAATCCAAACGGCCTTATGCGAGTGACCCACACGGGAAGGTAATGTCAGTACGAGTCGGCATCCTCGGTGCGACTGGCGCAGTCGGACAGCGATTCATCCAGCTCCTCGACGGCCATCCAACGTTCGAACTCGCGGCGCTCACCGCCAGCGACGAGAGCGCGGGCAACCCCTACCGTGAGGCGGCGAAGTGGCGGGTCGATTCACCCATCCCCGTCGACGTGGCGGAGATGACCGTCCGCCGCACCGATCCAGCGGAGATTCCCGACGACGTTGACCTCCTCTTCTCGTCGCTCCCCTCGAGCGTCGCCGTCGACATCGAGGAGGACTTCGCCCGCGCGGGCTACGTCATCTCCTCGAACTCCTCGAACGACCGCCTGGCGGAGGACGTCCCCCTCACGATCCCGGAGATCAACCCCGACCACCTCGATCTGATCGAGGTGCAGCGTGACGAACGCGGGTGGGAGGGGGCCTTGGTGAAGAACCCGAACTGTTCGACGATCACGATGATCCCGCCGCTGGCGGCGCTGGATCAGTTCGGGCTCGAACGCATCAACGTCTCCACCCTGCAGGCCGTCTCCGGTGCCGGCTACTCCGGCGTCACCTCCATGGAGATCATCGACAACGCCATCCCGCACATCGGCGGGGAAGAGGACAAGATGGAGACGGAGAGTCGAAAGCTCCTGGGCGAGTTCGACGGCGCGGAGATCTCGTGGCACGACGTAGACGTCGCGGCCTCCTGCAACCGGATTTCGACGCTCGACGGCCACCTAGAGAACGCCTTCGTCGACCTCGCGGCCGAACCCGACGTGGACGAGGTGGAAGAAGCGATGCGGGAGTTCCCCGGTATCGACCTGCCAAGCGCCCCCAACCAGCTCATCCACGTCTTCGACGAACCCGAACGCCCCCAGCCCCGGATGGACCGCATGCGTGGTCAGGGGATGCAGATCTGTATCGGCGGCGTCCAGTCGACCACCCACGGGGTCAAGTTCAATTGCCTCGCGCACAACACCGTCCGCGGCGCCGCAGGCGCCAGCGTGTTGAACGGCGAACTGCTCGCCGAGAACGGCTATCTCTAGTCCATCAGTCGGGCTTCGGTGAAGGAGAGGTAGGCGAGAAAGGAGAGAGCGAGAAGCAGCATCCCCGCCATCATGAACACGCCCTCGTAGATGTATTTCAGGACGAGGAGGACGGCGGCGACGATGATCGTCCGGAAGAGAAGGGTGCTCAGCAGGACGGTGACGGATTTCGACACGCTCGTCCCGTGTTGGGGCGCAATCGTCAAAAGCTCGCCGCCGGATGGGAACCCCATGGCTCATTACCCCACCGGCTCGTGTGCTACCCATGAGCAGTGACGAGGGGCCGGAGACCGACACGGACGAAGCCGAGCAACCCGAGGAGGGCGTCGGCGACGGGCGCGAGAAGTTCATTCGAGTCGTGACCGCGAGCGGTAAGGAGTTCGAACACGGCGAGGTGTACGTCCGTCACACGGCGTCGGAGTATCTCGTCTCGGACGACCCGGAGTTCCCCCCCGCGGAGACGACGCGCTACCGGAAGTCCAACCTCCACCACGCCGAAATCACTCAGCACCATTCGAACTGTTTCATCACGACGGCGGCCGCGGGCGAAGGACCGACGCTCGACTCGCTCCGGGGGTTTCGTGCCGACGTGATGCGACCCACCCGTTCCGGGCGGGCGTTGCTCCACGCCTACGAGACGGTCAGCCCGCCCATCGCCGCGACGCTCGACCGCCACCCCGAGGCGACGACGACGCGGATCGTCCGCGGGCTGGTTGAGCGGTGTGGGTCATTCGCCGACCGACGCCGAGGAGCGACCACGGGCGGGGCACGCGCCGCTCTCTCGGTCACGCTGATCTGTCTCTACATCGTCGGCGTCGCACTCGCGGCCCTCGGCCACGGCTGGCTCCGTTGCCGAGAACTCGCCGCGACCGTCAGCTGAAGAAGCGTTCGACGTTCTCGCGCGGTGCGAGCCCGGAGCCGTTCTCGAAGGCGAAGTCGAAGGATCGGTCCTCGGCGACCGACCGGAGCGTCGCGGCGAGGTCGTCGGCATCGTCGTCGTCGTGGAGACGGAAGGCGTGTGAGCGCATCGTCTCGACTGCCGGGTACACCGTGAGCTTCGGGCGGCCCATGTAGCCGCCCCGGTGGAGAACGACCCGGTCGATGGCGTCGTAGTTCAGCCAGAAGACGCTGTCGGCCTGCAACAGAACCTCGTCGATACCGTGAACGTCGTACACGTCCTGCATCGCGCTGGCCTCGCGTCGGTGTTTCTTCGTCCCCAGACCGAACATGGGGGTGATGTAGCTGTACTCCGCGATGTGAAGCCCGTCGCTGGCGAAAAACAGGTCGGCGATCCGGAGCGGGAAGGAGCCGGCCATGCCGAAGTGAACGTGCAGTTCGGGCTCGATGTCCGAGGTGGGCAGGTCTTCGAAGTCCTCGGGGCCGACTTCCTCGGCCTCAGACGCCATCGGTGCCCTCCTTGCGGTAACCCATGTACGCGAACAGGAACGCCCCGATAATGAAGAGGGCGCCGGTGAAGGGGTTGATCTCCATGATGGCGTAGATACCGACCGCGAGTCCCACGACGGCGGTGGCGACGGATGCGCGCAGTCGGAGCGAGTACGACTCCGTCGACTCGCCCGTGCGGTCGTCGATGTGCCCTTGCCCGACGCGCCGTTCGGCGATGTACGTGACGATCATCACACCGAGGCTCGCGACGACGATGGCGGTGCGGGCACCCGGCGAGAGATCCATTCCGTACGCCCGCTGTAGCAGGAGCGGAATGCCGATGGCGATCAGGCCACCGAGATAGACGAAGAGCCGATAAGTGACCAGAAATCGAAAGAGGGTCCCGAACGGACGGTCCCCCGACTGTTGGTGGGATGCCATAGCGTGACGTTGTCGATGCCGATAAATAAAAACGGTTGGTCGGGCCGCGGCGTTACGAGAGGAAGCCTTTGGCGGCGTCCGCCCCGTCGACGGTGCCGGAGGCGTTCATCTTCGCGGACGCCGAGCGGTACATCGTGTAGATCTGCACGACGAGCGCGAAGACCCACAGCGCGTAGCCGCCCGGTCCGCTGCCGACGACGCCGACCGTCGTCTCGAACATCGGGAAGCTCAGCCCGTAGGCCTCCGGGGAGTTGAGCACGCCACCGATCAGCAGGATGGTGAAGTACCCGAAGAAGGCGGTCGCCCACCACATGGCCACGATGCGACCCCAGCCGGGCTGGGTGTGTTCGGGCAGTCGCGTCGTGTTCAGGATGGTCGTTAGCGCGTTGTACGGCCACATCATCGCACCGGCGATGGCGGCACCGATGACCAGCAGGATCCACGGCTGCTGGAACTGCGCGACGATGATGAGGATACCCCAGAGGGTGAAAAGCGTCATCAGACCGAGGAAGACACGCGGAAGGTCCCAGCCAGCCGCGCGTCCGTAGCCCTCGAAGAGAATGTCGACGCTGTTGCGGACGAACGCCTCGAAGATGGCGTACTGCGTGCTGAACAGCGCGATGAAGATGACGACGTACATCAGCTGCTGCTGAATCGCACCGAGCTGCGGGATGATCACGTCGAGCCACATGTTGATGGCGCCCTCGTTGGTCCCGGTAGCGTACTCGGCGGAGATCGTCATCGCGACCGTCGCGACGACGAGCAGACCGATGACGAACGTCAGGAAGTGCTCCTGCTGGGTGACCTTCCACCACTGTTTCCAGCGGAGGAGGTTCTTCTCGGTCGGTTCGAAGGTGAAGCCACCGTGAACCTCCTCGGGCTCAGCGCCACGAAGCGGGTTCTTGACGCGGCCTTGGTAGGTACCCATGCCGTACCCCTTCTCGCGGGCCCAGATGCCCTGTGCGAGGTTGATGTAGCCACCGGCTCCCGCGTAGGCGAGGCCGCCGAGGAACGTCGCGATGTTCATGTTCTGTGGGAGCGCGCCGAAGTTGACGGCCCCAGCCGGGACGCTGGCGAACTGACCGATCGATCCAGCGATGAACGCCAGAACCACCGCGCCGAAGATGGCCACGACCATCATCACCAGTTGGGCCTTCTCGATGGCGTTGTAGACGATCGGTCCGGCCTGGTAACTCAGCCAGATGATGACCATCGTCGCGACGCCGATGACCGCCCAGTTCTCACGTGGGACGATTCCCGTCCATACGGCGAACACTTCCGATGCGCCGGCCGCCCAGCCGGGCCAGCCGACGTGGAAGAAGCCGGCGACGAGGAAGAACCACGGCCAGAAGCTGTTCATCCGCTCGTAGCCACGGAAGATGCTCTCCCCGGTTGCGATCGTCCAGCGCTGGAGTTCCGTATTGATGAAGAACTGGGTGATCACCCCGACCCAGAACGCCCAGTACAGGCCCCAGCCGTTCTGAGCGACCAGCGTCGGCCAGAACATCGTCTCGCCGCTCCCGAGGGACGCGCCGAGCATGATGGCGCTCGGTCCGACGAGATGCGACACCTTCGGGACTTTCGGCATGTCGTATTTCCGGAAGCCCCATTTGCCGTCGGTACTCGGATACTCGCTCGTCTCGGGAGCGACTTCGAGGTTGTCGTAGTCAATGTCACGATACACCGTCGCACGGTACTGTTCACCGACTTCGGCGGTTGTGTGGATGTCGTCTTCCGTCAACCCGCCGTCGGTTTCTACTTTGGGTTCTTCGTGGTCGTCTGTCATAATCTCCCCTTTAGTTGTGGGATCATACTTCGTGGGTCATGCTACCATCGTCTGTGCGATCCATGTTGTCCAGGTTTGTCATATCATAAATAATCATCGATGCATGGCAGACAGTTTACGTTTTTGAAGCATGAACGGATCAACAAACCTGCAAACGACGAATTCAGGGGATTGAAGCGTGGAGGAGAACGCAGGGGTTCGATCGGAACGTGTCAGCGGTCCACGACTCGAACCGTCGCACCTGCCCCATCCGGGAGGCCTGACAGGGGGGCAATGTCCTCGAGGCGGGCGACGACGTTCACCGGCGAGGCCGCACGCGGCTCCGAGCCGGTGCTGGCCGGCGTCGGCCCCCAGAACAAACACAGCATCGAGCCCTGTGGCCAGTAGGCGACCGTTCCCGGCTCGACTTCGGTCCGCGCGTTCGTCTCGGCTGGAGCGTCCACCGGAATCCCGAAGTACAGCTCGTCGCCCCAGCGGGTGGCCGACCCCCCGATTGGGAGGGCGTCCCCGATGGCCCGGCGCGTCTCGGGGCTCTCGTCGAGCCACGTAGCTCCGATGTCGGTACCGTCGACGGTGACGACGAAATCCGGTTCCATCGCATGGCGGTTGTCGTCGTCGGATATATAGTTCCGGGGAGCGGCGAAAAACCGGTCAGTTCGTGGCCGTCAGTTCAGCGCGTCGGCGAGCATCTCGACCGGGTGGGGCGGATGCTCGTCGTACTCGTCGCCGAGCTGCGAGCGACAGGAGGCGCCGGGGGCGGTCACCACGTCGCCCGGACTCTCTTCGACTTCCTCGAAGAGGAGGCTACCGATAGCCTGGGAGATGTCGTAATGCTCCTCGTGGTAACCGAAGGAGCCAGCCATCCCACAGCAGGTGGTGTTGAGCGTGTCCACCTCGTAGCCCGCGCCCTGCAGGGCGCCGACGGCATGGTGGTCCTTGTTCGTCGCCTTCTGGTTGCAGTGGCCGTGGTAGGAGAGCGACCGCGGCGGCTCGCCGAAGTCGGCCACCTCGGTCAGCCCAGTCACGTCCGCGTACTCCATGACGCCGTAGGCGGCGTCCGAGACGGCCTCAGCGGCCGATCCGGTGAGCAAGTCGCGGTACTCGTCCTGGAACATCACGGCGTCGGACGGTTCGATGAACACGACCGACCAGCCGTTGTCGACGTCTTCGCGCAGCGCCGAGACGTTCGTCTCCGCGCGCTCACGGCAGAGGTCGAGCATGCCCGACGAGAAGGCCGCGCGCCCCGACGGCGCCACGTCGTCGGGAATGCGGACGAACACGTCGGCGGCCTCCAACACCTCGATGGCTGCCTTCCCCGCCTCGGGGTAGATGTAGTTCGTGTAGGTGTCCGGGAACAGAAGCACCTGATCCTCCGCATCGCTCGGGGCGACCTGGCAGCGGCCACGACGCTCGAACCACGCCTCGAGGCTCTCGCTCGCGAACGTGGGAAGTTCACGCTCGCGGGAGATGCCGAGCGCCTCCTCCATCACGGCGCGCGCACCGGGAACCTTCGGCGCGAGGTTGGAGAGGGGTGCCGTCATCGACCCGAGCTTCGACAGCGTGTCGATGTTGGCGAAGACGCGTTCGCGCAGGCTGATGCCCTCCTCCTGGTGGTATTGGTGTTTGACCTCCGTCTTCAGCTTCGCCATGTCGACGCCGGTCGGACAGTCGCTCTTGCAGCCCTTACAGCCGACACAGAGGTCCATGACCTCCTCCTGGAAGCGGTCGGAGTAGATTTCGTCCTCGTCGAGTTCGCCACTGATCGCCGCCCGGAGCATGTTCGCGCGACCGCGTGTCGTCTGAATCTCCTCCTCGCTCGCGCGGTAGGTGGGACACATAACCTCCGAGTCGGTCTGGCGGCAGGTTCCACAGCCGTTACACAGTTCGACGAGGTGGGAGAAGCCGCCCTCGTCCTCGAAGTCGAGCGTCGTCTGTGGCTCGACCGACTGATAGTCCGCGCCGTAGCGGAGGTTCTCGCGCATGTCGGCGCCGACGCCGCGGTCCGAGTCCGGCCCAATATCTTCGGGGCCGTCGCGGTAGACGACGTTGCCCGGATGCATGTGCCAGTCGGGGTCAAACGCTGTCTTCAGCTCCTTGAACGCCTGCCAGAGGTCGTCGCCGTACATCTTGGGGTTGAACTCCGTCCGCGCCATGCCGTCGCCGTGTTCGCCGGAGAACGACCCGTAGTGTTCGAGGACGAGATCCGTCACGTCCTCGGTGATGGAGTGCATCTTCTGGATGCCCCCGTCGTCCTTGAGGTTGAGGATGGGGCGGATGTGGAGCGTCCCGCTGCCCGCGTGGGCGAAGTAGGCGGCGGAGGTGCCGTGGTCCTCCAGCACTTCCTCGAACTCGAAGACGTACTCGGCGAGTTCCTCGGGTGGCACCGTCGCGTCCTCGATGAACGGGTACGGCTTGGGGTCACCTTTCATCCCCATCAGCAGCGGAATCGCGGCCTTACGGAGCTTCCAGATGTCGGCCTGATCCTCCTCGGTGTAGGCCTCGATGGCGTGGAAGGCGTCGCCGTTCTCGACGAAGTAGTCGTTGGTCTCGGCGATGGCCTCCTCGAAGTCGTCGACGAGTTCGGAGTCGAACTCCAGCATCAGCGCCGCCTTCGTCCCCTCCGGGATCATCTCGACGTACTGGGCGTACTCCGTCGAGTCCGCGGCGAGTGCGAACACCTCGTCGTCCATCAACTCGACGGCGCCCACGTCGAACTGGAGCGCCTCGGGCACGGCCTCCATCGTCTCGACGAGGTCGTCGAAGCAGTAGAGCACGAGTGCCGTCTCCTCAGGCAGCGTGACCAGCGAGACTTCCGCCTCGACGATGACGCCGAGGGTCCCCTCCGCGCCGACGAAGAGTTTCGAGAGGTTGAGAACCTCCTCACCGTCGTCGTTCTCGTAGATGACCTTCTGGAGGTTGTAGCCCGATACCGAGCGCTTGAGGTCGGGATACTTCGCCTCGATCTCCGCCTCGTGGTCTTCGACCAACCGACGAACCGTCTCGTAGATGGTGGCTTCGAGTCCGTCACCGGACACCTTCTCGTCCCACGCATCACTGTCGAGAACGACCTCCTCGGTGTGAATCAACGAGCCGTCCGCGAGCACCACGTCGAGTTCCTCGGTGTAGGCGTCGGTGATGCCGTAGCGGACCGAATGGGCACCCGTCGAGTTGTTGCCGATGCCGCCCACGATGGTCGCCCGGTTCGACGATGCCGGGTCGGGGGCGAACTTCAGGCCGTACTGTTCGAGATGGTTGTCGAGGTGGTCCTGCACCATCCCGGGCTGGACGACCGCGCGCTGGCCGTCCGGATCGACGTCGACGATGTCGTCCATATACCGCGTGAAGTCGATGACGACACAGCCCGGTCCGACCGTCTGGCCGCCGAGCGACGATCCCGTCCCGCGCGGCAGGATTGGCACGCCGTGTTCGGCCGCCGTCTCGACCGTGTGTTGCACGTCCTCGACCCTCTTCGGAAGCACGACGCCCGCAGGTTTGGCCTGGTAGATGCTCCCGTCGGTCGCGTACAGCACCTGCGCGTATTCGTCGAAGGAGACGTCACCCTGAACGCCAGCCCGGAGATCTTCGGCGAGTGCTTGGTATTCGTCCGCGTCGGGATGTTCGTGACCTAGCGAATCGGCGGAGGTCTCTAATCCCGTTGATCTTTCATCAATGGCCATGCGTCGCACACCGAACTCAGCGGATTTAACTCCTACGTTAGTCGCTGTCCCCATCCCGCTGCCGTCCCCCGATTGTCATGAATGATGAGGTGTGATGGTTGCCGAATTCGATAGCACGCATCACGGTACAGAAGCGCAACCAAAAGAGGGCTCCAGGATACCGGCCGGTCGATCACGGCAACGGACCCGCGAACGCGAGGTCGGGAGCACGCGAACTCAGGCACCTTTTTGTCGCCGCACGGGCCAACTCGGGACGCAATGAACCTGATTCACGTCTGTCTGAACGTTGCCGACGCGGACGAGTCGATCGAGTTCTACGAGCAGTTCGGCTTCGAGGAGTCGTGGTCGTTCGAGACGCCGGACGGAGACACTGAGAACCGCTACGTCGCCGACCCCGACGGCGTCGAGATCCAGCTCTCGGAGACGGAGGGCGAGACGGCGTTCGACCAGGGGACCGCGTGGGACCACCTCGCCCTCGGCGTCGACGACGTGGACGCCACCTTCGAGGAGATCGACCACTACGGCGTCGTCGAGGAGCCCGGCGATCAGCCCGCAGCCGGAGCCCGCACCGCGTTCGTAGAGGACCCGGACGGCCACGTCGTCGAACTCGTCGAACCGCTCGAATAGCGGGTCGTGCGTCGGGCGCCCACAGCCGGCGAAGCGTCTTTTCCCTCCCGGTGCCTCCATCCGGTATGACCGACGATTCCACCGGCCGGTCGACGCGCCGTGCCGTCCTCGCCGGCGGCGTCTCGATGCTCGGTGCAGGATGTCTGGGGCGTTCCGGAGGCGGGAGCGGCGGCGAGGACGATGAGGGCGGCGACACCATCTCCCTCGCCGACCATCCGGTCGGCCGGAATCTCGATGCCCAGCCGCGACTCGGCCCCGATCCTGCCACGGCGACGGCCACCATCGTCGCCTTCGAGGACCCCTCCTGTCCCCGGTGTGCGGCCTTCGAATCCACCACCGTCCCGAAGATCCGGTCGGAACTCGTCGAGCCCGGAACGGCCGCCTTCGTCGTGCGGACCGCCCCGCTCGTCTACCCGTGGGGCGACCCAGCGATTCACGCGCTCGAAGCGACCTACGCCCGCGACGCCGACGCGTTCTGGGCACTGTTCGGTCACTACTTCGAGGAACAGGACGCGTTCGACACCGACAACGTGCTGGATCGAACCGAGAGCTTCCTGTCCGCCGAGACGGGCGTCGACGCCGCGGGCGTCGTCGCCGACGCCGAGTCAGGGGCGTACGCCGACGCTGTGGCGACCGATGTCGATGTCGCCGAGTCGGCGGAAGTGAGCGGCACGCCCACGGTCTTTCTCTTCCGCGACGGGCAGTATCGGACGCGCGCGACGGGGTCGGTGAGCTTCGACCTCGTGACGCGGGCGCTGGATCTGTGATGGATCTCCCCACTCACCGCGACGACTGGCGGCTGATGGGCCGGACGGCGCGTCTGGTTCTCGGCGGACCGCTCTACGCCCTCGTCGGCGTCGCCGCCGCCGCGGTGGCGCTCACGGGCTTCGTTCTCTCGCAGAACCTCGCGCTCACGCGCGACGTTCTCGTCGGGCGCGTGCCGGCGTCGGTGCTTCCCGAACTCTACCCGTTCGTTGGCACGTCGTACAGCCTCCTGACGGGAGCGGTCGTCCTCCTCGTCGCCCTGCTGGTCGGCGTCGACATCGCCCTCGTCGCCTACCACGTTCGGGAACACCGGCTCTCGGCCGAGGGGAGTGGCGGGAGCGTCGTGGGCGTCCTCCTCGGGACACTCGGGGCGGGGTGTGCGGCCTGTGGATCGGCGATCCTCGCGGGCGTGCTGTCGCTCGTGGGTGCGGCGGGACTGCTGACGCTCCTGCCCCTCGACGGCCTCGAATTCGCCTTGCTGGCACTGGTGGCGCTGGTGCTGTCGATCTACTGGCTGGCCGACGGGATGCGCGGGGGCGAGATCCGTGGCTGTCCGATCGATCTGCAAAAATAAAGAAATCGAGAACTGCCGGAACCGGCGTTAGAGGATGCCGGCCGCGCGGGCCTTGGCGACGATATCCTGTGCCATCTTGTTAGTGGCCTCGTCGACCATCTGGCCGTCGACGGAGACGGCGCCCTTGCCTTCCTCCATCGCCTCGGCGTAGGCGTCGACGATGCGCTCGGCGCGTTCGGCGACCTCCGGATCGGGCGCGAACACTTCGTTGCCGAGTTCGATCTGGCTCGGGTGGATGGCCCACTTGCCGTCGCAGCCAATCATGTTGGCGCGCTCCGCGGACGTGCGGAAGCCCTCGGGGTCGTCGATGTCGGCGTACGGCCCGTCCAGGCAGGGGAGTCCGGCGCTCTTGGCGGCGGAGTTACACTCCGAGAGCGCGTGGTGCCAGTAGTGGCCGGGGTACTCGGGGAACTGCCCGATGTCGAGCCCGGGCGTCCCCATCGCGGCGGAGTAGTCGCCGGGGCCGAAGATAATCGAGGAGAGCCGATCGGAGGCGTGTGCGATCTCGTAAACGTTGTGGATGCCGTCGCCGTCCTCGATCTGGGGTTCGAGGCCGATGGCGCCGACTTCCAGCCCGTTGTTCTCCTCGACCTGTTCGAGCAGGTTCTCGACCGTGTGGATGTCGCTCGGACCGGCGACCTTGGGGATGATGATGTCGTCGATTCCCTCGCCCACCGCGCCGACGACCTCGATGATGTCGTCGTACCACCACTTGGTGTCGATGCCGTTCATCCGGTACGACAGGATCTTGTCGGACCAGTCGTGCTCCTCGACGGCTTCGATGAGCGGCTGGCGGGCCTCCACCTTCGCGTTGGGCGCCACGGAGTCCTCCAGGTCCAGGAAGACTTCGTCCGCGTCGCTCCGCGAAGCACTCTCCATGAAGTCGGGGTCACTGGCCGGCGTCGCGAGTTGCGTGCGCCGGAGTTCGACGTCGTCAGACATGATTTCTACCACTCATAAAAGGCCCTCGATGACAGATAAAGATTCCTTAGTATTCGTATTTTCGGGGGCTGACGTACGCGTTTTCGTTCGTTGTCGACAATGGTCGAATCGAAGGATTCACGCCCATCATCGGCGGGAAACGTGTATCCCGGAGGCATCAGAATCGTCCGAGCGGCGGCGTGTGGCGCCGTCGACCGCGGTTGTCGGGGCAGTGGCTCCGCGCCTCTTTTCAACCGATTGGTGTGTTATAAGCCGGTGCGGCGCCTACCGGGGCTGATGAACGATCGGTGGCTGAGCAATCTTCGGGGGGCGTGCCGGGACTGGGGGTCCCGGTTTCGATCGAGTGTAGCGCTGACGCCCGTGCGGATCGCCGTCGCGTATCTGGTGGTTGGCAGCAGCGCACTGCTGCTCTCCGACGTGATCTTCGTCCAGTACCTGTCGGAGCCACTCCTCAGTCGGATCCAGGCGGTCAAGGGGGCTATCGAAGTGTTGCTGACGGCGGGGTTCATCCTCCTGTTGACCGGACGACGAGAGCGGCAGCTCCAACGGCACATCGATCGGCTCGACCGACAACACGAGCAACTCGAGGTCCTCCACCGAGTACTCCGCCACAATCTGCGAAACGACCTGAACGTCGTCCGCGGGTACACGCGGTGGATCGAAACGCAGTTCGAGACGGATCGGGTCGACTCGGCGTGTGCGAAGGTCCTGGGGACGGTCGAGCGGATGACGCGATACACCGAGCAGGCATCCCGGATCAGACGGATCACGGGGTGTGAAGCGCCCACCTGGACCTACGAGTTGACCGAACTGATTCCCGCGCTACTCGAGACGCACCCGCGGGTAACGAGCGATGTCGACCTGTCGGTCTCCCTCCCGGATTCGGTGACGGTAACGGCGAATCACATGTTCCGATCGGCGCTAGAGGAAGTGCTGACCAACGCGATCGAACACAACGACGCGACACAGCGGCGGGTGGCGATCGAGGTCCGATCGGCCGGAGAGCGGGTCGAAATCAGCGTGTCGGACAACGGCCCGGGGATTCCGGACCACGAAATAACGCCACTCCGGGAGGGGGAGGAAAGCCCCGTCGTTCACCCCAGCGGGTTGGGACTGTGGTTCGTGGCGTGGACGATCAGACACTCGAACGGCACGCTCCGGTTCGAGACGAACGACTGGGGAGGGACGACCGTCCGTATTCGCGTGTTCGAGGCGGCGGCCGACGCCGCCCCCGTCCGGACGGGCGCGGGCGACACCGATCCGCAGACTGAACGCTTTTAGGCTCGCCGGATAGAGAGACGCCTAATGAGCGAGTACGACTACGAAGCACTCGGCCTCGTCGCGGGGCTGGAGATCCACCAGCAGCTCGACACCGCGACGAAACTGTTCTGTGCGTGCCCGACCGAGCGTCGGGAGCCCGAGGAAGCGACGCGGACCTTCTCCCGCTATCTTCACCCGACGAAGAGCGAACTCGGCGAACTCGACGAGGCCGCGGTGGAGGAGAGTCAGGTCGACCGCGAGTTCGAGTATCTGGCCTTCGACACCACCTGTCTGGTCGAGGAGGACGACGAACCACCCCACCGGATCGACGACGAAGCCCTCGACGTGGCCATGCAGATCGCGACGCTGCTCGACATGACGGCGGTCGATCAGGCCCACGTGATGCGAAAGATCGTCGTCGACGGCTCGAACACCTCCGGTTTCCAGCGCACGACCCTCGTCGGACAGGACGGCGAAATCGAGACGGGCGAAGGGCCCGTCGGCATCGAAGACCTCCTGCTGGAGGAGGAGAGCGCCGGCCGCATCGAGGAGACGGAGGCGGGCGTTCGCTACAGCCTCGACCGCCTCGGCATTCCGCTGGTCGAAATCGGCACCAAACCCGACATCAGGAGCCCGGACCAGGCCCGCGAGGCCGCCGAACGCATCGGGATGCTCCTCCGCTCGACCGGGTCGGTCAAACGCGGCCTCGGCACCATCCGCCAGGACGTGAACGTCTCCATCGCCGATGGCGCTCGCGTCGAGATCAAGGGCGTGCAGGCGCTCGATCAGATCGACGAAATCGTCCGACTGGAGGTGGGCCGGCAGGTCGAACTCCTCGACATCGCCGACGAACTCGTCGACCGGAGTGCGTCGGTCGGCGACACGCGAGACGTGACCGAGGTGTTCGAAGACACCGACAGCGGCGTGATCCGGAGTGCCGTCACCTCGGGTGGCCGCGTCACCGCTGTCCCGCTCTACGGCTTCGACGGCCTCGTCGGCCGCGAAATCCAGCCCGACCGCCGCCTCGGCACGGAACTCTCGGATCACGCCAAGCGCCACGGCGCGGGCGGCGTCTTCCACACCGACGAACTCCCCGCCTACGGCGTCACCGAGGCGGAAGTCGACGCCCTCCGCGAGGCCGTCGGCGTCGGCCCCGACGACGCCGTCGCCATCGTGGCGGACGACCCCGAGACGGCCGAACTCGCCATCGATGCCGTCGCCGACCGCGCCGAGACGGCAATCGAGGGCGTCCCGGAGGAGACCCGCGACGCGACCCAGGAGGGGACGACCCGCTACCTCCGCCCCCTGCCCGGCGCGGCACGGATGTACCCCGAGACGGACGTGCCGCCCGTCGAACTCGACCCCTCGGACGTGGAGCGTCCCGAACTCCTGACCGAGAAAGTAGAGCGCTACCAAGCGGTGTACGACCTCGACGCCGGCCTCGCGGAACAGGTGGCCTACGGCCGCCGGATGCCCCTGTTCGAGTCCGTCGTGGAGGCCGGCGTCGACGCGACCTTCGCCGCCGGCGTGCTGGAGGGGACGTTGACCGAACTCCGCCGCGACGACGTACCGGTCGGGGCCCTCACCGACGGCCACTTGCGTGCGGTTCTCCTGCTGGTCGAGGACGGGGACCTCGCAAAGGAGGGCGTCGATCAGGTACTCGCGACGCTCGCCGATCAGCCGAGCCTCACGGCCGAGGAAGCGGTCGAGGAGGCGGGTCTCTCCGGCGTTTCCGAGGACGAGGTTCGCGAGGCCGTCGTCGACGTGGTCGAACGCAACGCCGACCAGGTCGAAAGCGAGGGAATGGGCGCCTTCTCGGCGCTCATGGGCGAGTGCATGGGTGCGCTCCGCGGGAAAGCCGACGGCGAAATCGTCAGTGACGTCCTCCGCGAGGAGATTGGGAAGCGGGCGTAACGAGCGACTGACACCGTTCACCACTTCGGCTTTCGTTCCGTTCGTGTTCGAACCATCCAATATTCGAACGCCGACATATCGGAATCGCGTCCAGAACACCCCGTATCGTTAAGTGTATTCTGTCAGTAATTCGCAGTATGTGCCATATTGCACCGACAGAACGCCGATCGGTCCGGATCGTCGTGCGACCGTCGCGTGTGCCGGACCAAAGTGCCGGTATCGTAAGAGGTGACTGACTCGTGGCGTCGGACGGCCTCGACGCCAAGACCGTCCTCCTGTTGCTCCTCGCAGCGGTGATTCTCCTCCCACTCCTGACGACGGGAATGGGCTACGGGATGATGGGTGGTCCGATGATGGGCGGCGGGATGGGAGGTGGCGGCATGTGGGGCGGCAGCCAGACTGGATCCGGCTGGTGGCTCCTCGCCGGGCTGCTGGGTCGCGTCCTCACACTTCTCGTCCTCGTCGGCGTCGGCTACTTCGTCTATCGGGCGCTGACGGAGTCGGATGACGGGACGGATGAGGCGCTCGAAGAACTCCGACTCGCGTACGCCCGCGGTGATCTGAGCGACGAGGAGTACGAACGGCGGCGGAAGACGCTGGAGGGGAACGAGTGATCAGTTCGGCGTCGGAACCCGGGATTCGCACTCGACGCCGGTGATCTCGAAGCGGGTGCCGCCCGCGTCGCTCTCGGTGACGGCCACTATCCAGCCGTGGGCGTCGACGATGCTCTGGACGATGGAGAGCCCGACGCCCGTGCCCTCGTCCGCGGTGGAGTAGCCATTGTCGAAGACGGTTTCGCGATCCGATTCGGGTATCCCGGGGCCGTCGTCGGCGACGTAGAAGCCGCCGTCGAGGTCGCCGACGGTGACGGTCACGTCGGCGCCGCCGTGGCGGAGCGCGTTGCCGAGGAGGTTCTCCAGCAAGTGGCGGAGCTGATCCGGATCCGCCCGAATCACGAGGTCGGTGTCGACGTTGGGCGCCGCCTCGGTCGTCGAGACGTTTCGCCAGCAGTCCTCGACCATCGCCGCGAGATCGACGGGCCCGATCTCGCTCACGCGTTCGCCCTCGTGTGCGAGCGTCAGCAGGTCACCGACGAGTTCGTCCATGCGGTCGAGCGCGTGCGCCACCTCGGCCAGATGGGCGTCACCGCCGTCGTGAGCGATCGCCAGATGACCGTTGGCCACGTTCAACGGGCTTCGGAGGTCGTGGGTGACGATACTCGCGACCTCGTTGAGGCGCTCGTTGCGCTTCCGGAGTTCACGTTCGTGGGTCCGGCGCTCGGTGATGTCCCGCGCGGACGCGATGAGCGACACCACCTCGCCTGCGTCGTCCGTGACCGGGCGGATGGTGCCGCTCACGCTCCGTCGGTCGTCGTCGACGTGTCCGTGATCGGCCTCGTAGTCCACGTACTCGCCCCCGGCGGCGCGTTCGACCCATCGACGAACGTCTTTCCGGAGGTCGTCGGACCACCACGGCGTCTCGTGGAACGGCTGGCCGACCAGTTCCTCGTGGTCGGCGTCGACGAACTCCATTGCCGTCCGGTTGGCCTTCCGTAGACGTCCGTCCGGCGAGAGGACGCCGACGAGCATCTTCGGGTCTTCGAAGACGGCTTCGAGGCGGCGCTCGCTCCGCCGGAGATCGGCCCGCCGTTCCGCGTGGGCACGCGCTCTCCGGTGGCGCTCGACGGCGGTCCGGATCCGATTCGCCAGCATCGGAAGCGAGTCCCGCTCGTCGTCCCGGCGGATGTAGTCGGTGGCGCCCGCCGAAATGGCGTCGCTCGCGACCGCTTCACTCCCGCTGCCGGTGAAGAGAATAACGGGGAGATCCGGCGACCGCTTGCGGACGGCCCGCAGGAAGTCGAGCCCCGTGCCGTCGGAGAGGACGTAGTCCGAGACGACGCAGTCGGTTGCGCCGTCGAGGCGGGTCATTCCCCCCTCGACGCTCGCCGCGGTCGTCACGTCGAATCGCTCGTTGTCGCGTTCGAGAACGCCCGCTGTCCCGTCGGGTTCACCGTGACCGTCGGCATACAACACATGAATCCGCTCGTCGGCCGAATCGGGCATTACCCACAGTACACTCGGCCGCGGTTAAGGAATTTGGGACGTCTTCGCAGCGATGAGTGTTGCGCCGCTGTCAGTGGTCGCCGTCGCCACCGATCGGACCGAACGGCGCCCACGTCGACGAGTCAATCGACCGATAATTTCCGAGGCGGACGATCGTCCGACGCTCGGCCAGCCGTTTCGTATCGCGGCTGGCGGTGTATCGCCGACAGCAACGCACTTCACGCCGGCCCGCGACGAGCAACCGATGACGGTCTTCTTCGACGACATCGACCGCTGGGACGGCGAGTCGTACGGCACGTACGAGGCGACGGAGGCGGAGATACTCGACTTCGCCGAGCGGTACGACCCGCAGTGGTTCCACACCGATCCGGACCGCGCGGCCGACTCCATCTACGGCGATCTGATCGCCAGCGGCTGGCACACCGCCGCCATGTCGATGCGGCTGTTCGTCGACGGCTTCCTCGACGAGACAGCGATCCTCGGCGCAAAGGGGCTGGATCGCCTCCGCTGGCCCACGCCCGTCGTTCCCGGCGACGAACTCACGATCCACTCGACGATCCGCGGCGTCGACGAGTCGAGCAGTACCGACGACTACGGCGTCGTTCGCTGGGGCGTCGAGACGACGGCCAACGGCGGCGAGAAGACGGTGCTCGCGCTCGAAGCGCTGGTGCTGGTTGCGCGCGAGTGACGGAGTCCCGGCGACTGGAATCGCCTTCGACGATTCCACAGCCTCGGAATCGGCGGGGTTTCACCGTCGATGCCGATCCGACACTCAAACGAGGTGGCCGACAGTGAGCGTTCTGTGCCTCGAATCGCCAGCGTTCGGCGAACCGGTGACGGTCACCCTCGGCGTCGTCTGACCGGCCACCGCCGTTCGAGCGGTCCGACCGCACACGACGCCTACCACCGATCCGGCTCGTCGTACTCCGCCAGAAGCTCCGCCCGGTGTTCCAACTGTCCAGTCGCACGACGGAGGACGCCGAGCAGCGTGTGGATCTCCCGGTCCGTCGGGTGGGCGCGACCCACGAGCCGTCGGACCAGCCGACGGGTCTTGTCGCGTTTGACCGGCTTGTAGCCGCTGGCGTCCAGGAAATCAGCGACGAAGTCGTGGAACCGCTCGATGTCGGCTTCGTCGGCCCGTTCGCGTTCCACGTCCGGAAGCTGCGTCTCCTCGACGGTCAGGTCGCGGAGTTCGTACAGCAGGATAGTGGCCGCCTGCCCCAGATTCAACACCGGGTAGTCGGCGCTCGCGGGGATCGAACACACCTCGTCCAGCCGGCTCAATTCCCCGTTGTCGAGGCCGCGACCTTCGCGGCCGAACACCAGCGCCGTCGGAGCGTCGACGGTTCGCAGGTCCTCGGCGAGTTCCCGTGGCGTCTTGAACGGGAAGCGGACGTGCCGGCGGCTATCTTCGCCGGTGATCGCCGTGCAGCCGACGGTGTGGTAGCGCTCGACGACGTCGTCGAACGTCACCTCCTCGGCGTTCGGAAGCACGTCCTCGCGGGCGTGGCCGGCGAAGCCGTACGCCTCGCCGTCGGGATCGAGTTCCGGCGGATTCACCAACTTCAGATCCGACAGCCCGAAGTTCTTCATCGCGCGGGCGATGGTGCCGACGTTGCCCGGTGTCTCGGCGTCGACGACGACGACGACCGGTCGTTCGCGGCTCATCGTGACGGGTAGTCCGTCCCGAGGTCGACGTCGTCGAGGTCGAGTTCCTCGCCGCCCGCGCCGTCCGCGTCGTCGTCGGCATCCATTCCCTCCCGCAGATTGATCCGCCGACCCTCGAAGTCCTCGTTCAGCCGCTGGTGGATCTCTTCGGGGTCCGGCGGGTCGGGGAGCGCGTCGGGATCGGTCTCGACGTGATCCAGTCCCTCGTAGCCCTCCGGCGCACGACCGCCGTCGGCGAACCACTCGTGGAACCGATCGCGAAACGTCGGTTCGCCGCGGTGAGCCTTGCCGCCCGCCTCGCGGTACCAGTAGAGGAAATCCGCCTCGTGATCGTCACACAACAGGATCTCGTCGCCCGGTTCGCCGTAGACGATGGCCGCCTGCGCGCAGCGCTCGATCGCCGCCTCGCCGTGTATCAGATAACAGGCGTCACAGGGCTGTTCGACGAGATAGGTGAGTCGGACGAGGCGCTCCTGCGGGTCCCCGGAAATCTCCTCGAGGGGCTTGAACTCGCCGTCCTCGGTGAACACCTCGGACTCCTCGAAGCGCCAGCCACGAAGCCCGATGCTGACCTTAGCCATTGTCGGCGAGTAGCGTCCGGGCGGATAAAAAGAGCGTGTCTCGTCCCTCGATCCGACCGGTCCGCCTATAGTCGTCGCGTCCCGAGGGGCGCCCATGCGAAACGTGGATGCCGCGGGTCTCGGCATCGGCGACGACTACCCGCCACGGATCATGGGCGTGCTGAACGTCAGCGAGGAGTCGCCGTACGAGCCGAGCGTGTTCGACGACCCGGGCGAGGCCGCCGCCTACGTCGACGCGGAACTGATCGACGAAGGTGCCGATATCGTGGACGTAGGGCTCGAATCCGCGAACAAGCGCTTCGAAGTACTCTCCGCCGAGGAGGAACTCGACCGCCTCGACACCGCCGTCGAGGCCATCGAAAGCGTCTCCGGCGACGCCGTCTTCTCCATCGAGACGCGCTACCACGAGGTGGCCGAGGCGGCGCTCGACGCCGGCTTCGACATGGTGAACGACATCTGTGGCTTCGCCGATCCGGAGATGCCCCGTGTCTGTGCCGAACGGGACGTGGCGGTGGTGAAGATGGCCAGCCCGCCGGATCTGACCCGTCCTGGTGCCGTCGAAGCCGTCGACGACATCTACGACGCGCTCCAGCGCGAGGGACTCACCGAGAAGACCATCGTCGATCCGGCGTTCGGTGGCTGGAGCGAGGAAAAGACGCTCGACGACGACCGCGAAACATTCCACCGCCTCCGCGAGTTCCGCGCCCTCGACCGGCCGATCCTCGTCTCGATCAACCGGAAGAACTTCCTGCGCGAGGTCGCTGGTCGGTCGACCGAGGAGGCCCTCCCCGTGAGCCTCGCCGCCACCGCGATGGCCGTCGAACGCGGCGCGCACGTGATCCGAACCCACGACGTGGCGGAGACGCGGGACGCCGCCCTCGTCGGCGACGCGTTCGCGCGGGACCGTCTGCGGTCGGTCGGCGACGTGACCGTCGAAGAACTCGACGTGACGACCGCCCGGGAGATGGAGCGACACCTCGACCGTCTCGGCGACGCGGACGGAACACGCCAACCGGCCAACCACGACGTAGCCAGGCAGGGCGTGATCCGAGTGTTCGACCTCTCGGGACTTTCGCCTGCCGAACGCGAGACGCTCGCCGACGCCGTCCGGTCGACGGACGCAACCCTCACTGGAGACGACGGTGACCGCCGACTGCTCGTCGGGACGCCTGCGGCTCTCGACGCCGCCCTCGCCGCGGCGGCAGGGCGCTCCGACACCCTCGACGCGGCGCTGTCGGCCATCCGTGAGCGTATCGAGTAAGAGAAAACTTATGCCAGACGCTTCGAAACAATCGACGTGGAAGCCGGGGCGACACTCGGGTAGGGGTACTTGGTGTCGTTCCGGCTATTGTGGCCTTATTGCCGTTGGTACTCGGATAGCGAATGGTGTAGAGTGTGTCACCGTCGCCGATATGGCGGTGGCCGGACGATGAACTACGGAACGTGGCGCCCGGTGTACGAACGAATCCTCGCGGATTTCGGCTACGACCGGTCGGCCGACGAACGGGCGCGCGACCGACTCGGGACGCTCGTCAGTCCCTTCGAGGAGTCGCGACTCGATCGGATCGACGGCGCGACGGTCGCCGTCGCCGGCGCCGGGCCGTCGCTCGCCACCGAAACCCGGATTGCCGCCGACGCGGACGTAGTGATCGCCGCCTCCACGGCGGCCGACCGCCTCTGCGAGGCCGGCGTCGCCGTCGATCTGATGGTGACCGATCTGGACAAGATACCCGCGACCGCCCGGGAGTTGACCCGCGAGGGCGTCCCCGTCGCGGTCCACGCCCACGGCGACAACGTGCCCGCAGTCGGGGAGTGGGTTCCGCAGTTCGACAGCGACCACGTCCTGCCGACGACGCAGGCCGAACCTCACGGTCCGGTTCGGAACTACGGAGGGTTCACCGACGGCGACCGAGGGGCCTTCCTCGCGGACGACTTCGGTGCCGCCGAACTCCGGTTCCCCGGGTGGGATTTCGACGACGACACCGTCGATCCCGTGAAAAAACGAAAACTGCGCTGGGCCGAACGGTTGCTCCACTGGCTCGAACGCCGACGTGACGAGCGATTCGCCGTCCTCGACGGCCGTCGGGAGTCGATCGAACCAATCTAGTCGGTGCCGGAATCGCCGCTCGAACCGCTTCCGGAGTCGCCGCCACCCGAACTGCTCCCGGAGCTTCCGCCCGAACTACCGCCGCTCGAACTACTTCCGGAGTCGCCACCGCTCGAACTACTTCCGGAACTTCCGCCCGAGCTACTTCTGGAATCACCACTCGAACTGCTTCCGGAACTTCCGCCCGAGCTACTTCCGGAATCATCACTCGAACTGCTTCCCGAGTCGCCACTGCTTTCCGAACCGCCTGCACTGGACCCGCCAGCGGACGAACCGTCACTCGCGCTGTCACCGTTCGAACTGTCGGTGTTCTTCGGACTGTCCGAACCGCCAGCGTCGCCGTTCGAGCGTTCGTCGGGCGCACCGTCGGAATCGGCCGAACCGCCAGCGTCGCCGGCGCGGGTGCCGTCGGAATTATCACCATCCGCCTCGGCAGAGGTGCGACCGCCGTCACCGGCCGTCGACGAACCGGCGTTGTCGCCGTCACCGGCCGCCTCGTCGGCTGCCGGCGACGAATCGGTCGCCTCGCCGTCACCAGACGGGGGCGGCACGTCGACAGTCGGTGTGTCAGCGTCGACGTCATCCCCACCGCCGGCCGAACTGGGGCGAGCCACCGGAACGGGCACGCCGCCGGTCGTGCTGCTCTCGTTGCCGCTAGAGCCGTTGCTCGCGACGGCGAACCCGGATACCGAGCGGGGTTCGGGTGGGACGGCCACCGGTTCGATCACCGGCAGTCCGGACACGTCGACGGTGGCGTCGACGCCACCGGTGTCACTGAACACCGCGAGGGTGGAGGCGCCGCCGAACGACGCCGCGAACGTCAGCCAGCAGGCGGCGACGACGGGTAACAGTGCGCGACGGTCGATCATCGACCGGCACCACCGGAGTTCGCGGGTGCCGGCGACGACGTTGCGGATTCCGAGATGGGCGTCACGGTCGCGTCGGGATCGGCGTCGGTCCCAACCGCCGAATCGAGTTCGGGATCGAGACCGGAGGTAGGCACCGTCGCGGTGTCGGGGTCGTCCTTGACGTCACGCGCCGGTACGTCGCAGGCGTACGTAACCACGCCGTCGAGCACGACGTACCGGTCGCGGTCGTCCTGCAAGACGGGGCGACCGAGGGCGGCGGCAATGGATCGCAGATCGGTCGGCGACGCCACGTCGACAGTCGGACCGGTCGGTTGGCCGGCGTCGACCCGCACCGCGGGCGGGACGACCATCGCGTTCGTGTCGGCGTCGGCGAAGACGCGAATACCGGCCGCGAGGACGAACAGTGCCCCGACTGCGACGGCGAGGGTGACGGAGACGGCCGTCGTCGCTTGGAGCGCCGCGTAGGCGGCGTAGACGGCGAAGGCACCGAGCGCCACGCTCGTTAGCGTCAGATCGGCCGGCGTGATCACGACCTGATCGTCCGCTGGGGTCGTGGTCGCTGATCGGGTCGGTTCGGTAGCAGTCGGGATGGCGCCGTCGTCGTCATCGCTCACGGTCGGCGTGTCGGACCCGGACCCGGACCCGGAGCGTCCCGACCGGAGCAGGTCGACGACCTCGGAGACGACCAGCAGGCCGAGTGGAAGGACCACGAGCGCAACGAATCCGGCGGGTGTCCCGACGAACTGGATGACGTGTCCGATCAGCGGGATGGTGAACATGACCCGGCCGACCAGTCGGTTGGGCGTCACAGGTGTCAGATCGGCGTCCTCGTTCGCGTCACCCTTCGTTCGGAATTCGGGCGGGGCGTCGGCCGGGCGGTCGACCGCGATCACGCGGTGCGTGACCGGGATGGGGTCGCCCGCCCGCTGTTCGAACACGATCACGTCGCCGACGGTCACGTCACGCGCCGGGACGCTGTCGACGACGACCACGTCTCCAGGTGCGATGGCCGGCGTCATGCTGGCCGTCAAGACCACGTAACTCACCTCGCCGCCGACGGTCGCCGGGACCGCGTACACGACGAAGGGGGCGATCAGGGCCACGAGGACGAGGGCGAGCACGGCTCGTCCGATCGTCCGGGGCGTCAATGTCTGCTGAATAGTCGATTTCATCTGTCGTCTCGGGTCGGTGGTCGTCCGCCACCGGTCGTCTCGGGGGCGTCGTCGCCCCCACCAGTACCATCCGACGGCCGTCGGATCGGCCCGGGCGGGCCGCCGCCCGGTGGGTCACCGTCCGGCCGGTCGGGTGTCGCTGTCGACCCGTTCGCGCCGCCGCCGCACGATTTCGCGGTAGGAGGGCCGAACGCACCGGCGTCGCGGTCCCAGTCGAATTTGAGCGCCTCGTTCTCGCAGGCACAGTTGGCGAAGTTCCGCCGCACGTCGAGGCTCGTCCCGCCGGTCGAGGTGACGACGAACGTCGCCGCGCCGCCGATGTCGAAGCGTCGGAACGCCCCACCGCCACCGACGACGGCGTACTGGATCGGCTCGGCCGACTCGATACGCACGGCGAACGGTTCGGTGACGGGGCCCGTGGCGTCCGCGCCGGTGTCAGGATCGAGGGTCGTCAGCCTGATCCCGGACGGGTCGAGCGGCGTCGACGTACACAGCGAGACGTTGCTGATGGCCCTGCCGGGACCCTCCTCGCGTTCGCGCCGGGTCGTCGGCTCACACGCGGGGAAGGTGAACGATGGGTTCAGCCCACCGATCGGACGCCTCGGCGTCGGCACGTGCCGGGACTGTTCGGCGTAGGCATCGAGGGTCACCGTGAACGGTGACGCCGCCTTCAGGGCTCGAACGGTGTCCGGGTCGCCTGCCAGCGTCTCCGGTGCCCAGACGGCGAGCGTGAGACAGACGGCCCCGTCGTCGCCGGGTTCGGTAGGTTCCGTACTCGCGCCGGCGAGTGTCGACAGCAAGATTCCGTTTCCGAGTTCCGACAGGAGGTCGGCGAGGGAGTCCGTATCGAACGTCTCGCCGTTGACGACGAGTCGCGCCTGGAGTTCGCGGGCGATGTCGGGGACCGGACAGGCGCGAACCCACACCCACGCGGGGTTGGACGCCTCGTCGAGGCCGAGACAGACCGTCGCCTCGTCGCGGTTCTGGAACCCGTAGTCGTCGATGGTGAAACCCAACGTCGTCCGGGCGGTATCGACGCCGTCGACGGCGAGCGTCACCGCGCCCGCAACCATCCGATTGTCGGCGAGCGTTTCGCGGTCAGTCAGGTACGCGGCGGCGCCGCGGCCGGTCAACGCGCCGACCGTGCCAATGGTCGACAGAGCCAGCAGGAGGCGACGCCGGTTCAGCCTGAGGTCGGAGCGGTCACTCATAGCGACCCGGCCTCGAAAGGGTTCGACGTGTCGTCACACGTCGTGGCGGCAACAGTGATGTCGAATCGGACCGAATCGCTCTGAATGACGTTGTCGACTTCGGGGTCGACGGACCAGCGGAGCGCCAGACAGCGCTGGCTGTCCGCGTCGATACAGAGATCGCCCACGACGCCGAAATCCAGGAGGACGCCCTCGCCGAGGGCGTCGCCGACGGCGGCCAGCGTTCCGGCGTCGACGACGGCCTCCTCGGTGAAGTCACGAACGCCGTTGCAGCCGCCGAGGCCGCCTCGACCGGTGTCGTACCAGAGTTCCACGTCGACGTACTCTTGCAGTTCGCCGTCGGCCGTGTCGTCGCCATCGTCCCGTTCGGGTTCGAGGATGCCGTTCTCGGCGGCCGCGTAGGTGACGCCGATCCAGGCACGCGCCGGGGCGTTCTCGGCCCGAAGGCCGACCAGCAACAGCCCCTGATCGCCGGGCAAGGCGTTAGGAATCGAGAGGACGGGACCCGGATCGATCGTGTCGGGGTCCGTCCCGGTCACGTCGACGAACCGCCCGGCGTCGCCCGACTCGTTGAAAGAATCGGAAGAGTTCGTCAGTGGGTCGCCGCCGGTGAAGCGATTACTCTCCTCTTGGAGCGTGCCGTTGTACGTCTCGTACCACGCTACCTGGAGGTCGGGCCCGCCGTCGGTGGACTGGGCGTACGTGTACTGCGTGAACGACGGGTCCCGACGGAGCGCGCCGGCTACTCGCGGTCCGGCCGCGAGGAGGCCGACGCCACCGATGGCGGCCAGAATTTTCCGTCGTGTGAGTGGTGAACCGTGTGTCATTGAACTTTCCGGGGGGAGACCCACCGGCGGAGTCGAACCGCCGTACACCGGTATGGGTCGTCGCCACGACAGTGCGCGGCGATAGGGGTTAGGTATAGCTCCCGTACCCCGAATCCGGGGACGGTAGGATCGTCCTACCCCGTCGTATCGATCGACATAGTCGTCGTCTCGTTGCCAGTTGTCGCCTCGTCACCGCCATCGTCGAACGGGTTCCAGCCGACCGGATCGTGCCGGCACTGGACCGCCGCGAACCGGCAGTCGAAGGTGGCAGTGTCCGTGATCGCACGGTTGTGATCCGGGCCGTCCAGCGGCAGACACCACGCGATCCCGACGGTGACGACGCCGTCCGCGCAGGTCGGGCCGTCCTCGTCAGCCGTCAGGAGGACGCCCGATGCGGTCGCCGTCGCCAGTCTCGCGAGCGTCCCCTCGTAGACGACGCGTTCGACGGGGTCAGTCTCGCCGTCGGCGTCCGCGTCGATCCAGACCGTCACCTCGACGAGATCCTGGAGTTCGCCGGCGTCGGGCGTCTCGTCGCCCGCGGTGACCTCCTCGGGCCGATACTCGTTCTCGGCCGTATCGACCAGATCGACGGCCAGCCAGAGGCGCGAGGGATTCGCACAGACGTGGAGCGCTGCGGTGATCGTCCCACAGTCACCGGGTGTCACGTCGTCGAGATCGACCACGGGGACGCCGTCGCCGTCGACGAGGCCGAGTGTCTCGCAGTCGGCCTGCGGGCCGTCCGCGGGCACGGCGTCCAGCACGGCACCGTTGTACGTCGACCGGTAGCCGACGGCGATGTCGAGATTGCCGGCGACGGTGACGTTGGGCACGCGCTCGCGGTCGGTCAGATACCCCACCGAGCCGAGGCCGGCGCCCGCAGCACTGACGCCGACGGCGCCGAGTCCCGCGAGTATCCGTCGCCGCGACAGCGGTGCGTCGTTCGAGATCATCGTCCTCGCGGAACGAGTGATCGACGCTTCGAGCGTCGATCACTCGAGATCCGTCACGCCCTCCGTGGTACCGTTCGCGGTGCCGTTTTCGGGGACCACCCCGAGGCCGTCGTTGTGGCGGCACTGCTCGGCGTAGAAGCCGAGGTCGAAGGTGACGCCATCGGACTGGATCTGGTTCGCGTGATCGACGGGGAGCTCCCACCGGAAGCCGACGTAGTACGTCGTCGAGTTGGCGAAACAGGTGCGGTCGACGGCGTCGGCCTGCGGGTCGGCCGAGGCGTCGAGCGGCACGCCGTTGCCAGTCGACAGGAGGCCGAGCAGGTCACGCAGCGTCGGATTCGCCGTGGGGTCGGCGTTGCCGCCGAGCAACACGGGCTCGTCGGCGTCGACTTCGGCATCGCCGTCCTGGTCGTACCAGACGGTGACGCGAATCTCGTCGAGGAGTTCCACGTCGTTGTCGAGGAGCGTCGACACCTCGTCCGGGTCGCCGACGGTGTCGGGGTCCCCGTTCTCGGGGTCGGTGTGGCCGTTCTCCCGGGCCTCGACCAGCCGACCGTTCAGCCAGATGTAGCCGGGGTTGTCGAACAGGTGCAGGCTGAACGAGACGGAGCCACTGTCGCCGGGTTTCACGTCGTCGAGGTCGACGATCGGCCGGGTCTCGAAGAGGTCCCGCGGTACGTCCGCGAACTGCGACCGGAACGCGTTCTCGACGATGGTCCGTTGCTGGTCGGTCAGGTCGGCGTCGTTGGAACCGAACCCGGCGCGCTGAGCAATGGCGTCACGGGAGTCAATGGGGTCGCGGACGCCGTCAGAACCGGTTATCAAGTTGAACAGGTCGTCACGCGCGAGCGTCTCCAGATCCTCGTTCCGGTACTGGTCGGGCGACGCCGTCACGTACTCGAAGTCGTTCGGGCCGTCGTACGTCACCTGCCAGTCCATCTTGAGATCGAACTCGCCGGCAGTGAGCTGGTTGTTCTCGAAGGTCTCTTGGTCGGAGAAGTACGCAGTCGTGCCGAGTCCGGCGCCGGCGGAGGCGACACCGATCGTGCCGAGACCGGTGAGCAGACGGCGTCTGGTGAGTGTGAGTTTGGTCATTGGAATGCTCCCTGGGGGGAAACCCACCGGCGGAGTCGAACCGCCGCGTGGCCGCGCCGTACCGGGCGCTCCGCGTGGGCGAAGTGTCGAGAGTCGGTCAGGGGACGGTGGCACTGCCGCCCCGTGACCGGACGGACGGAGCAGCCGACCGGATCAGGCGGACGAACCGGGGGTCGGCGTGGTCTCGACGGGGTCCTCCGGGATCATCCCGAGGCCGTCGTTGTGGCGGCACTGTTCGGTGTAGAACCCGACGTCGAAAGCGACGGAGTCGCTCTGGATCTGGTTCGCGTGGTCGACAGGCAGCCACCACTGGAATCCGACACAGTGAGTCTGGCCGCCGCCGGTGAAGCAGTCGCGCTGCGGATCGTTCTCGTCGCCGTCGAGTTCGTCGAAGCCGGTCGAGCGGTTGCCATCGAGCGGGATGCCGCGGCCGTCGTTGCCCGAGAGGGCGATCAGCGCCTCGCGGAGCGTCCCGCTCGTGAAGAACACCTCTTCGCCGACGACGACGCTGGCGACGAGGCTGTCCGACGCCGCCGTCAGGTTGTTGAGGTCGATGTCGAAGTAGAAGTTCGTCGTCGCGACCTCGTCTTCGAGGTAGGTCGGCAGGTCGGTGTACGCGGTGGTGGCGCCGGAGGTCATCGCCGCAGTCGGGTCGTCGCCGACGTTGACGACCGCGATCCGGACGGGCGTCCCGCTGTTGCGGACTTCGCCGGCCACCAGCGCCGTCTCCGCGAGTTCGTTGGCGTCGACGTTGCCGTCCTGTGTCCCGTTCTCGTAGCCGACCGTCGAGGGGTCGTCGGAGTAGTTGACCGCCTCGGGGTCGCTACCGCTGGTCGCGGGCCGGGGAGCGGTGTAGCCGCCCGCGGAGTAGGTCGATCCTTCGGGGTAGTTGGGGCCGCCGTCGGTGAACACCGCGATAGCCTTCTGGGCGCCCGCGCGGGCGTTGCTCCCGTTGAACAGTTCCTGCTCGGCGATGTCGAGCGCCGGGGGCAGGGGTGTGTTGTCGCGGTCGCTCTCGCTGGGGTAGCCGATGCTGAACCCGCTCGGAGCGGTCAGCCCCTGGAACCGGGTGATGTCGCTGTTCTCGCCGAAGTGGAGCGAGCCGACCTGCACGGTGCCGTCGGTGGGGAGCGATCCGATGAAGGCGTTGACGCCTTGCAGGAGATTGTACGCCTCGGTACCCTCCAGTCCGGCGCTGCCGTCGATCGAGCCGGACGCGTCGACCGCGATCATGATATCGAGGTCCTCGCTGGCCTCGGTGACTTGGTTGTTGCAGTCGGGGTCGTACCACATACGCACACGCATCTCGTCGAGAAGTTCGACCTGACTCGTTTCGAGGTCCGCCGGACCGCTAACTTCGCCGGCCGGACCAGCGGTCTGAGGATCGGTCGACTCGGGTTCGGTGTGGCCGTTCTCCCGGGCCTCGACCAGTTCGCCGTTCATCCACACGTAGCCGGGGTTGTCACAGAGGTGGTAGCTGAACGTGACTTCGCCGAAGTCGCCGGGCTTCACGTCGTCCAGATTGATGAGCGGGTCACCGCGGGACGACGCCGTTCGTCGCGGGGAGTCGAGTCCGTCGTTGCCGTCGCCGACGTTGACGAGGATGTCCGACGTGCAGACCACTGTGTCGTCGAACTCGTCCTGAATGCCGTCGCCGCCGTTGCCGTTGGTGTCCGGAAGCGCCTCGATGGAGGTGGCGTCCCAGAACATATCCTTGGCGACCTGCGGGTCCGAGTCACCCGTGAACTCGACGGAGATGGACCGGGAGTTGGGGTTGTTGGTGGGGCCGGGAAGGACGTACGCGTTCGGATCGTCGGGGCTGGCCAGCCTCGCGAAGTCCGCACCGAGGGTGCCGTTGTAGTAGTGCTCTTCCCAGTCGACCAGCATGTCGAGCGTCCCAGCCGTCAGCTGGTTGTTCTGGAAGGTCTCCTGGTCGCTGAAGTAGGCGGTGGTGCCGAGTCCTGCGCCCGCGGAGGCGATGCCGATCGTGCCGAGCCCGGCGAGTACCTTCCGCCGGGAAACGCTGAATTGTCGGTCGTCGTTCATAGTGGTTGAGTGCCCGCCGCGGCCGACGATGGTCGGCTCCTCGGTTCGGGACAACCAACCCTCCGATGGCAGAGGGTATAGGTAATCACCGCCGCCCCGTTTCCAAATGCCGCCGTAGGGAGTTCTACGGCCATCGTATCGGCATCTACGGCGTCGTTAGCTGACTGGATGGGTGATCCTGACGACGGCGACTCGGGGAATGGACGCCCCGGAAGAACCGTAATAGATCGTTACACGCGCCGACGATCCGTGGCTGGCCGGTCATACCTATACGCCCTTCGCACCTCGGGTTCGTCGGTTGTGATGACTGGGCAGATTACGCGACGACATATGACGGAGTGCCAGATTCACGGAATCCTCGCCAACGAACGGCGGCGAGCGGTGATCGAACGGCTCGACGCCTCACCGGGTACCGTCACCGTGCGCGACCTCTCGGAAGCCATCGCGGCGGCCGAGACGGGAGAGTCACCACCGCCCGCCCGCGTCCGCGAGAGCGTCTACACCGCGCTCCACCAGACGCACCTGCCGAAACTCCACGAGGTCGGCGTCGTCGAGTACGACCGCGAGCACAGTCTGGTCCACCTCCAGTCCGCAGTCCGCGAAATCGACCGGCACATGGACGTTCTCAACGGCCTCGGCATCACGTGGGGAGAGTACTACCGCGCGCTCGGTGTCCTCGGTCTCCTGCTGGTGATCGCCTCCCTGACCGCGTTCCCGGTGGTCGGAGCGCTCGACCCCCTGCTCTGGGCGAGTGGCACCCTCGCCGCTTTCGCCGTCTCAGGCGCTATCCAACTCTGGGCGGACCGCTGGCGGGTGCGGCGGGTAGTCGGGGGCCTCCTCCGGCGGTACGTGCGGTGACACCACGGCACGTTGGCAAGGATACCATACCTATGCCGTACCGGCGCGTCACTACCACTACCGCTACGATGCGGATTCGGACACCATGACATCCATTCACCGATACCAGAACCCCGAGTACACCGGTGCGAACCGGTGTATCCCCTGCACGATTACGAACGTCGCCATCGCCACCGTCGGCTCGCTGGCGCTCGGCCTCGTCTCGCCCCTGCTCGGCGCCGTGGCCTTCCTCGGCTTGCTCCTGACGATCTACCTCCGGGGCTACCTCGTGCCCGGCACGCCGACGTTCACCCGCCGGTACTTCCCCGACTGGCTCCTCGCGCTCTTTGACAAGGAGGAGCCGACGCTCACGTCGATCGACGTCGAGGAGACGTTGGTCGTGGCGGGCGTCCTCCGCGACGAAGTCGACGACCTGGTTCTCGACCCCGGCTTCGCGGCGGCGTGGAGCGATCGGATGGCCGATGTCGACGCCGAGCGCGCCGACCTGAGGGACGTCGAGGCAGAGCGGGTCGACGCGCTCCAGTTGGCGGCGCTGACCGACCTCGACCCCGACCTGCTCGACGTACAGCGGTACGGTGACGCCGTCGTCGCCAACCTCGACAGCGAGCGGATCGGCCGCTGGGAGTCGCGCGCGGCCTTCGTCGCCGACGTGGCCGCCGCGCGCGAACTCGACGACTGGGTGCCGCGGTGGCGCTCCATCCCCCTCGCCGCACGGAGCGAACTCCTCGGCGCGCTCCGCCTGTTCCTGGAGCGGTGCCCGGCCTGCGATGCCCCGGTCGAACTCGCGCACGAAGTCGTGAAGTCCTGTTGCCGGGACTACGACGTCATCGCGGTGTCCTGCTCGGAGTGTGGCTCGCGGCTCCTCGAAGCCGACTTGGACGTGAGCACCTTCGAGGACACGGGCGCGGACGCGAACGCGCCCGACGAGGACGTGGTCACGCCCGTCGACGGCGTCCCCCACCCGACGAACTGAGCAAGTCGGCCCTCGGTCGAAACCCACTAACCCCCTCCCGTCGAACTCCGGTCGATGACACCGCTGGAGCGGTACGAATCGCTCGTCGACGACCCCGACGCCCTCAGACGAGCCTGCGAACGCCCCCTGCCCTCGGTCGTCCGCGTCAACACGATCAAGGCCGCCGTCGAACGGGTGCGCGAGGCCCTCGACGCAGAGGGCGTTGCCCACGAACCGGCCGACTGGCACCCCGGCGTCCTCCGGCTAACCGAGGACTCGCCCGGCAGTAACTGGCCCCACGCTCACGGCTGGATTCACGGGCAGGAGGAAGTGTCCAACCTGCCGGCGATGGTGCTAGATCCCCAGCCCGGCGACCGGGTGTGGGACGCCTGCGCCGCGCCGGGCAGCAAGACCACGCAGCTCGCGGCGCTGATGGACGACCGGGGCCTCCTCGTCGGCAACGACAACAACCTCGGCCGCCTCTCCGCGCTCCGGCACAACGCCGAACGCCTCGGCGTGACGAACCTCGTGGTCACGAATCAAGACGCGCGAAACTTCTCGTTGAAACCGCTGGGGGAGCGTCACGGTGGGGTCGACGCCTTCGACGCCGCCCTCGTCGACGCCCCCTGTTCCTGTGAGGGCACGATCCGCAAGAATCCGGACGCCTTCGATACCTGGTCGCTGGACCACGTCCACAGCGTCGCGGGCGTCCAGAAAGGGATTCTGCGGCGAGCGGTCCAGGCCACCCGCCCCGGCGGTACCGTCGTCTACTCCACTTGCACGTTCGCGCCGGAGGAGAACGAAGCGGTACTGGATCACGTCCTCGAGGAAGAGGCGTGCCGCCTCGTCGACTTCGACGCTCCCCTCGACGGCGTCCCCGGCGTCACCGAGTGGGAGGGCGAGGCGTACGACCCGAGCGTCGAGAAGGCGCTCCGGATCTACCCCCACCACAACGACACGGGTGGGTTCTTCTGTGCGAAGGTGGAGGTGGGCGAATGAGCGACGACGCCTCGAACGACGGCCAGCGATTCGACCGGCTCCCGGCCACCGCGGACGACCGCGACGTAGCGGGGCGGGCGACCCGGACCGAAGTGATCGAGTGGTGGGTCGACCGGTTCGGCCTGCCCGAAGACACCTTCGATAGCTACACCTTCTGGGAGAAAGGCGCCGGGAAGATCTGGATCTTCGACGACAATCTGCCTTCGCCCACCGCAGTCGAGGGACTGGGCATGACGTTCCTGCGCACCCGCCAGGAACACTGGAAGCCGACGACGAACGCCGTCCAGCGGTTCGGGCGCGCGGCGACGCGGAACGTGATCGAACTCAACGCCGAGGCGGCCCGGCGCTTCCTCGCGGGCGAGGACCTCGAACCGGACTGGGACGGCGACTGGGGCTACCTGATCGTCGCGCATTCGATTGCAGGCGGCGTCGAACCCATCGGTGTCGGCCTGTACGTTCACGACGAGCTACGGTCGGTGATTCCGAAAGGGCGGCGAGCGTCGGTGTCGCCGCCGGAATAAGGGCGGCGGGCGTCGGTGTCGCCGCCGGAATAAGGGCGGCGGGCGTCGGTGTCGCCGCCGGAGTAGGGGCGGCGAGCATCGTTGGCGCCGCCGGAGTAGGGGCGGCGAGCATCGTTGGCGCCGCCGGAGTAGGGGCGGCGAGCATCGTTGGCGCCGCCTGAATGAGGGCGTCGCGATCAGGCTTCCTCGCGGGCGCGTTCGGCGACTCGACGGAGCCGCTCCGTGTCCGTTTCGTACCCGTCCGGTAATCGGACCGAGAGGTCGCGCTCGTCGATGATCCTGACGAGGTCGTCGACCGACGTGCCCGCGAGGTCCGCCGGTTCGACCCCGAGCGCCGCGACCACGGCCGCGTCGTCCTCGTTCGCCCCGAGGGCCATCAATTGCGCGCGGCGGACGAACTGCCGGACGCGCGAGGGTGCGAGTCCCGTCCGCTCGGCGAGACGCTCCGGGTCCGCGGACGCGAGGTCCGCGATGCGCTCGACGCCGTGTTCCGCGAGTCGCTTCTGGTACTGCGGACCGATACCTTTCACGTGGTGGACCGGCCAGTCGTCGAATCGGTCGGCGGCGGCGTGGTTCGCCTCGCTGTCGTCGTCCGCCGCGCCGTCGCCCGGCGTCCCGCCGCCGGCCCCGCGCTCCGGGAGCAGGATCGGGTGGTCGTAGGCCCCCTCCTCCTCGCCCGCGTCAGTTTCCTCCCCGACCGCGCGCCGGAGCGCGTCCACGACCGACGGATCGAGCCGCGTGCCGAGGGCGTTCCAGTCGAGCCCGGGAATCGGACTCGGGGGTTCGTTACCCGCCTCGTCACCCTCGTCGTTCCGCGTCGGCACCGTCCCGCTGGGGGTCAACTGCAGGCGGAAACTGCCGCCGGTCCCACCGGGGACGACGTTCAGTTCGTCCGAACCGTCGCCGTTCGATTCGTCGTCCTCGACGCCGAACGGCACCTCGACCTCGACGTCCGCCACCCTGAGCGCCGGTTCGCTTTCGGGGCGCTCGTCGTTGCGGGCCTCTATTTCGTCGACCGCCCGCTGGAGGTCGATCTGTACTCGTTCGATGATCGAACCGATTCGTGGCATAAGATCACTTGAAGTGCATGCTCGTCTCGAGCGTACCGATAGCGTCGGCGTTCAGCCCCGCCGGCGGGGCCGCGGCGTCGATTACGGACGCGTCGAGGTTCTCATCGAAGGCGACCTTCACGTCGAGGGAGATGTCCTCCACGACCGGCTCGGGGACCCCCTCCGCCGCGACACGCTGGAGGGCCGACCGCCGTGGCTCGCCGATCCGCTTCGCGACGGCCCGCTCCACCCGATCGACCGCCGCCTCCGTCAGGAAGGCGAGCCCGTTCCGCACGTCGAGGGTCTCCGCCCGGTCAGAAAGGAGGTCGACGCCGAAGTCGTCGAGCGCCCCGTAGCGCCGGGCCCGGTCGGACGGGACGAACTCGGCGTGGAGGAACACCTCGTTCGGGCGAATGGCCGACTGGCCCGGTTGCCACGTGTCGAGATACCGGTCGAGCGCCTCGCCGGACAGCGCGTCGGTGACGAGGTCGGTCGGCTCCTCCTCGATGGGCGGAAATCGCTCGGCGAGCACGGTCCGGACCTCGCGCTCGTCGGCGAAGGCTTCGGGTGGGTCGTCCAGCCGACGCTCGAGGTCGGCGAGGCTGGCGGCGGTGCGACGCTCGCCCGCGAGCGCGCCCGCGGCACCGTCCTCGACGAACTGCGAGAGGACCGTCGAGAGTCGGCCCATCGATCACTCGCCGACGGTGGAGCCGCCGCCCTCGCTGGAGCCGCCGCCTTCGGTCGGCCGCAGAGGCTGGTAGTCGCCGCGGACGTTGATTTCGACGCGACCCATGATGTTGACCTCCGCCTCGCTGCTCGACGCCTCGCGTTTGGTCATCGTCGAGACGGACGTCGAGTGGTGGTTCGCGTACCCGCCGATGGCGAACGAGCCGATGGACAGGCCGGCTCTGGCGCCGGCGCTGGTCGACGACCGGTCGTACTCCGTGTCGGTCTGGCGCGTGTACTCCGAGGCGTTCGTGTTGAAGTTCAGCTTCGTCTCGATAGTCCCGTCGTCGACGACGACGCGGACGATGCCCTGCGAGACGAGGTCCTTCAGAGCTTCCAGCCGCGGTCCGGCGATATCTCGGCGAACGCATTTCCGGATGGTCGACACCTGCTCGCCGCTCAGATCGAGCGTCGCCTCGCCACCGTCCGAACTGCTCGCGTCGTCCGGAGCGGGGAGGGTCACGTTCAGTTCGTCGGCGTCGTTGCCGAGTTTCCGGTTGAGTATCTCCAGATCGGTCTTCGTCAACGTCCCCGGTTCGTCGGTCGTGCCGACGGCCGTGGTGCCGTCCTCCTCTCCGGGGAACTTGCCGATGAGCCAGTCCGTAACGTCCCGGGCAGTCACCGCCTCCTGTTCGAACTCGGCGACCGACATCGACACCTTCTCCACCAGATCGGCGTAGGCCTCCTGCTGGCGGATCATCGACGTGACGATGGCGTTGAACGTGTCCTCGATCAGCTTCGAGGTGAACTCCGGAAACTCGATTTCGTCCAGCCGCGCCGCGTTGTCGACCGCGGATGATGTCTGTGGCATACTCGTCGCCTCGAACTGTCATTAAGAACTCATGTTATTTAATTGTAGTGAACGGCGGAATCACCCACGATTCGGGGCGCTCGCCCCCGTCCCGCGTGTCGAATCCACTCGTCGCTTGGCCCCGCGGGGACGACGCCGCCCCCGAGTCGCGGGGGACGCACTCGACTAGTCCCCTCGACCGTCTCCGATCCACCTGGTCGAGGGGGCGCGTCGCCGCCGGGGAAGGGACGGGCGTCCGACCCACATCTATACCTCCCTACCTGTCTTTCGTCTGAACGGTGCTATCGAATGGCGTACTTCGAAACCAACGACGGCGTACCGATCTACTACGAGGACCGCGGTGAGGGCGACCCGATCCTCCTGATCCACGGGTGGACGATGAACTCGACGTACTGGTGGCAACACAACGTCGACGCCCTCGTCGAGGCGGGCCATCAGGTCGTGGCGATGGATCTCCGAGGTCACGGCAAGTCGGGCAAGACGGACGCGGGACACACGCTGGCGCAGTACGCCCGCGACGTGCGCGCGCTGATCGACCATCTGGGCATCGACGGCGTGACGCCCGTAGGATGGTCGATGGGGACTGCCGTGATCCTCAACTACGTCGACCAGTTCGGTACCGACGGTCTGGCGAAGGTGGTCTTCGTCGACCAGAGCCCGAATTTCCACACGGACGGCGGGTGGGAACACGGCCTGATGGGCGAGTTCTCGGGCGAGGCAGCGACGGAACTCGCGACGAACTTCGAGTACAACCGCCCGTCGGCAGCCAAGCCGTTCATACAGGCGATGTTCGCCGACGAGATAGCCGACGCCCTCGTCGACGAGATGTACGCGGAGACGACGAAGACGCCGACGAGCGTTACCGTCGACATCTTCCTCGATATGACGTACTCGGACCTCCGACCGGTCGCGAGTGAGGTGGACGTGCCCGCCCTCCTCATCTACGGCGAGCAAAGCGACATCTTCCCGACGGACGTGGGCGCGTGGCTCGAAGACGCGATGCCCGACGCGAGGCATGTCCCCTTCGCGGACAGCGGTCACTGCCCGTTCTGGGAGGAGGCGGAACGGTTCAACGAGGAAGTCGCGAGGTTCGTCTAGCGGACGACCGCACCGGTCATCCCCGGCCCCTCGTGTAGGAGACAGGAGTAGTCGTAGACGCCAGCGATGTCGAACGCGTGTTCGTACGCGTCGCCGCCGGCGCCTCGACGCGGTAACACAGGTCCGCGCGGGGACAAGTCGTGATACGCGATTTTAGCTCGGTTCCAGCGTAGATGTGTCCAAACATAACGTTGGCAAGGCGCCGTTCGATCACTCGGTCGATCGGATCGTCCCGCCGCTCAACCCCTCCCACTCGACGCGAAGTCCGAGGGTGGAGAGAACGGCGCTGGCGTCGTCGAGTCCGTAGTCGTCGAGGATCGCTTCGGCCTCGCCGAGCGTCTGTCCGGGTCCGAGGCGGTCACGGAGTTCGTCGAGGACGGCGGGGCGGACGAGCGTCCGCCCGACGCGCCGGTGGGCCGGAAAGGCGACCGAGTCGAGGGCATCCTCGCTCACGCCATGGTTGTCGGCGACGGCGTCAAGGCCAACCACATCCGCGTCGGGCCGGAGTTCGTCGGGGAGGGTGGTGCGCGTCTCGGTCACCAACTCCGCCTCGTAGCGCCGGAGGGCGTCGACCACGTCCTTCACGCGGACCGATCCAGTGTACGGGATGGCGCGGTGGTCCCGCGCCTCGATGTCCTCCCCGACGCCGAGGCTCTCGTCGACGGCGACCAGCATCTCCACGTCCTCCACGTCCGAGAGCTGGCCGAGCTTCTTCGCCACGTACGAGGGGGTCCAAAAGCCCATGATCTCGAAGAACACGCGGAAGTCGGCGTACCGGTAGTCGAACGCGAAGTCGGGGATCATCACTCGCGTTCCTGCGGCGAGGGGTTCGGGTTCGCGAACGAGGTCCCAGTCCAGATCGAGCGCGGAAAAGCGGGCGGCGAAGTCGGCCTCGACGCCGCTGTCGTAGGTCGGCTCCGCGACCGGTTCGACGCCCGGAACCGACACGTCGTCGTCGGTGAGGGCGAGTTCGCGGTCGGTGCCCCGGTCGTCGACGGTGGCGTCGAGGCGCCACTCCGCGGCCGTGGCGACGGAGCGAAGTAGGCGGGCGAAGGCGGTGCCGTACCGCCGGGTCCGGCGGAAGAGGTGGTCCGGGCCGGTGACGACCACCTCGCGACCCGAATCGGTCCGGCGCACCTCGTACATGAGGCCGAGACGCTTGACCGCCGAGATCAGCGCCTTCGGGTCCGAACTCCGGACGCGCACCTCGACGGCGTCGAACAGCGCCGTCTGGGCGAGCGAGAGATTGTACTGCGTGAGGAGGTCGTCGGCGTCCCACCGCGGGTCGAAGGCGGCCAGCACCTGCCGGCTGTCGCGATCGGCGTAGAGCGCGTCGTCCAGCGCCGCGATGTCGACACCGAGGCGGTCGGCCGCCCGGTCGAGCGCCCGGTCGCGGTCCGCCGCCGTGACGACGCCGACCGCCTCGGCGGCCTCGAACGCGACCCGACGGGCGCGTTCCGGCGGGACCGTCGCCCGCGTCTCGAAGGTGGCGTCACGCTCACACAGCGCCGCGAACCCGCGGACGAGTTTGAAGTGGTCGGCCTCGGGTTCCAGGTCGGCGAGGGCGGCCTCCAACTCCGCACGCGGTCGGTCGACGTGGTCGGCGAAGGTCCCCATCACGCGCGCAGCGAGCGGCCGGTGGCTCCGGTCGGCGAACTGCGGGTGGTAGCCGCCGCCCGCCCGCGACACGCGGAGGAGGTCCTTCGTGAGCACGACCGGCCCTGGGTGCGGGAACCGTAAAGACCCGACGCCGGGAGGAGACGTTCATATATCTGGCACGATACGTTCGACCGCTGGAACCTCGGCTACCGCTTCGACGTGAGGCTGGCCGTCCTGTCCCTGCTGGCGGCGGTCAGTCTCCTGATCGCCGTCAACCGCCTGTTGACGTAGCTGGCATGGACAACCGTTTTGCCGGTCGGGGCGGAGGAGCACGTATGCACCGACGCCGCGCCCTCACCATCGCGGTAGCGCTTCTGAGCGGCTGTTCCGACCTGCCGCGGGCGACGGGGCCGCGGACGCCGCCGACGCCGTCCGAGCCGACCGCCGCCCCACAGCGCTCGCTACAGGTGAGCGGTCTCGACGTCGAGGAGGCCGAGGACGGCCACCTACGGGTGGTGGCGACGGTCGCGAACGGATCGTCTAGCCAGCGCACGCGGACGCTCCGCATCCGCGTCAGGGTGGGCAACACGCGAACCGAACAGGCCGAGCAGGTGACGGTCGCGGGGAACGCGGAGCAAGAAGTCACCTTCGAGTTCGAGGACGTGGCCTACGACGACTTCTCCGGCGACGGCTCGCTGCAGTCGACGTTCGTCTAGAGCGCCACGCGGTCGGTCGTCGTCGACGGAGTCAGTCGACGAGCGCAACCGCCCGAATGGGCGACCCCGACCCCTCGGCGATCTTCAGCGGGAAAGTGAACAGCACCGAAACCGGCGGCAGCGCCGCGAGGTTCGCGAGGTTCTCCAGAATGTAGGTCTCGCTACCCAGCAGTTCTTCGTGTGCCGGGAACCCCTCGGCCCGCGTTGCGTCGATGGAGAAGGCGTCGGTGCCGACCAACGCGACGCCACGATCCGTGAGATATTCCGCTGCCTCGTGGGACAGGCCCGGCCAGTCCTCGTTGAAGGCCTGCCCCGACTCTCCGGTCCCCCAGCGCACGTCCCAGCCGAATCGGAAGAGAACGCGGTCACCAGCCTCGATATCCCCGTGTTCGTCCTCCCACGCGGTGACGTGTTCGACCGTGATCCGGTCGTCGGGACCCAGATCCGTCGCCTCGATGGCGACCGCTCGCCCGGCCAGTCGGTCCAGCGGGACGGACGCGATGTCGTAATGGGCGTCTCCCTCCGCGACGAAGTGGAGGGGCGCGTCGATATGCGTCCCGGTGTGTTCGCCCATCGAAATCCGGTAGTGACAGGCGGGGTCACCGTACTCGTAGGACTGGTAGAGCGTGTGGCCGTACCGCGCATGAGTCGGCACCGAAGGGATGTCCTCTTCGAGAGTGTGGGTGAGGTCCACCCACTCGGCGTCCGCCAGAGACGCGAACGCCTCCACGACGGAGCCGTCGTCAGTCATGAATCCGTCCCCGTTCCCGCCGTCGACCGGTACCTCGATACTCGCCGGATACTGATTGCATGGACGACAAGAGCCGGGGCAACACCTAAAAGTTGGGGCGTGAGTGGAAAGTCGCGAGGCGAAGACGGTTGTCGTCGGCTACTTCACGACGTCGATCTTGTCGCGGTCCATCGACAGGGCCACGGCGAAGATGACGACGAAGCCGAGGATGATCTCTTGGACGAACGACTGGATGCCCAACAGATTCATGCCGTTGGTGAGGACGCCGATGACGAGGACGCCGAGAATCGTCCGGTGGGGGCCGCCGACGCCGCCGGTCAGCGCGGTGCCGCCCATCACGATGGCGGCGATGGACTGGAGGAGGAGCCCCTCGCCCATGCCCGGCGTCGCGGAGGTGATGCGGGCCGTCAGCAGGACGCCGGCCAACCCACACAGCGTCCCGGAGACGACGAACGCGCCGATCTTGTACCGGTCGACCTTGACGCCCGAGAAGTCGGCCACCCGCTCGTTCTCACCGAGCGCGTAGGTGTAGCGTCCGAAGGTCGTCTTCCAGGCGAGCAACGAGACGAGCACGTAGAAGAGTAACCCCCAGACGACGAGATTCGGCACGTTCGGAATCGTCTGACCGATGGCGATCTGTCGGATGGCGGGGGCGTTGAACGGCACCGAGTACCCGCCAGTCAGCAACAGCGCAGACCCGCTGAACACGGAGAGCGAACCGAGCGTGACGAGGAAAGAGGGAATCTTCGCCTTCGCGAACACCACGCCGTTCAGCAGCCCCACGCCGGTGCCGGCGAGGATGCCGAGGACGAGTGCGAGGATGCCGAGATTGAAGTCGTTGATGAGCATCGCCGTGAGGACGCCGGACAGCGAGACGATAGAGGCCACCGACAGGTCGATGCTCTGCTGGAGGATGGGGAAGGTGCCAGCCAGCGCCACGAACAGCAGGATCATACTGTTCATCATCACGTTCCCGACGAGGTTGTCGTAGGTCAGGAACACGTCCGAGGTAACCGTGAAGACGGCCATCAGTATCAACAGCATCAGGAACGGGCCGAGGTCGATCAGGATGTCCTTGGCCGAGCGATTCTCCCGATACTCGCCGATCCAGTCGGCGACAACGTTGCCCGAGGTGCTTCCAGCCATCGTTAGATCATCTCCTTGATAATTTCTGATTCCGTCGGTTTGTCGCCGGGCGGTGCGTCGAGGACGTCGACCATTTCGCCTTCGTGCATGACCCCGATGCGGTTGCTCATTCCGATGAGTTCGGGGAGTTCGTCGGCGATGAACACCATCGCGACGTCGTCGGTGGCAAGCTGTCGAAGGATACGGTAGACCTCCTCTTTAGCCCCGACGTCGATGCCACGGGTCACGTTGTCCATGACGAGGACCGACACCTTGCGTTGAAGATTCTTCCCGAGGACAACCTTCTGCTGGTTGCCGCCGCTGAGCTGAATGAGCGACGATTCGATGCTGGGGGTCTTGACGTTGAGTCGGTCGACGACGCCCTCGGCCATCTCGTCTTCCTTGTCGAAGTCGATGAGCCACGGGACCGACCCGAGGCCGGGAACCTCGTCGGCCACGAGGTCGGTGCCGAGGCTCGGCAGCGAGACGTTGACGCGCAACGGCTGGTAGAGCAGCGTCCCCTCCGACTGGCGCTCCTTGGGGACGTAGCCGACGCCGTTTTGGACCATCCGGTGGACTGACCCGGGCTCGACCGTCTCACCCCCGACGGTGATGGAACCGCTGTCGGGGTCGTCAACCCCGCTCAGAACGCGGCCGAGTTCGCTCTTGCCGCTCCCCATCACGCCACAGATGCCGAATATTTCGCCCTCGTGGACGTCGAAGGAGACGGAGTCGAAGTTGCCGTCCATCGAGAGGTTCGACACTGAGATGGCGGTGTCGGCGCCGGTCACGTCACGCTGCTCGGAGACCTGGTAGTACCCCTCCGAGATCTCGCGGCCGACCATGCTCTGCTGTAGTCGGTCCTCGCTCGCGTCCTCGACGAGGAGGTGATCGACCACCTCACCGTCACGCAGGACGTAGATGCGGTCGCTGATCTCGAGGACTTCGTCGAGTTCGTGGGAGACGAAGACGAACGAGGCGTGGTCGCGGAGGTCGTTGATTCGGTCGAACAGCAGGTCACGCCCGTCCTCCTCGAGGCCGGCAGTCGGCTCGTCGAGCAGGATGACGGGGTGGTCGGTGTGGACCGTCTCGGTGAACGCCTTCGCGATACTCAGCATCTGCCGGTCGCTGAACGAGTAGTTCGCGACGCGTTTCTCCAGGTCGAGGTCGATGCCGAGCGTGTCGAGAACGTCTTTTCCCTCGCGTTTCAGCCGGTTGGAGTCCAGCACGCCGGCGGTCGAGTAGGCCGGAAACTGCTCCAGAAACAGGTTCTCGTACCCCGAGAGGTTCGGGATGACGTTGTGTTCCTGGTGGACGATAGCGATTCCGTGGCGGGAGGCGTCGAGCGGGTCCGTGATGGTGACCTCCTCGCCGTCGACGTAGATTCGGCCCTGATCCTGCTGGTAGATGCCGCTCAGTACGTTCAGGAGGGTGCTTTTTCCGGCACCGTTCTCGCCGACGAGGCCGACCACCTCGCCGGTCCGCAACTCGAAGTTGACGTCGTCCAGTGCGACGACGTTCGTGAACGCCTTTCGGATATCCTCGACCCGAAATCGAACGCCCGAGTCCTGATCCTCGGCGGCGTCTCGTTCGGCTGCGTCGATATCTGCACTCATTGTACGAACGGTACTGGTCCGCCTTCGAACGGGGATACGCTGGATGTCATACTGAAGTCAAACTAAATCGCGCCGGTGCCGATTACAGGTACGGGTTCGCGCCGTTCTGGTTACGCTGCCCGTACTCCTCGTCGACCCGGTCGAACATCTCCGTGTCGTCGTAGGCGTCGGGAATTTCCAGGTTGTTCGGCCTGTTGTCCTGCGTCCACTTGAGCTGCTCCCACTCCGACTTGCGGATCGGGACGAGACGATGCTGGGGGTCCCAGTCGTCGCCGCTCTCGTGGACCGACATCTTCTTCCAGTCGTACGGGGAGTGTCCGTCGCTGTACGCCACGGACATGTACTTCTCCGGCGTCGCGAATCGGGTGTCCAGGTCGCTGAACTTCGACTGGTCGAGGCCGGGGTTGAGGACGGTGGTGGTCCGGACCCACATCATCCGCTCGGGCGTCTCGGGACGCCAGCCGTGGAGCCAGTCCCACGCCTTGGCGACGGCCCACCCGCCCTGCCAGAACGGCGGCGCAGCCTGTTCCTGCACCTGGTAGGGCTCGCCGGAGTCCGGGCCGTTGTTCCGCAGATACTCGATGTTCGATAGCGCGCCGTCGAACCCGGTGAACGGAATCGCCATGTCGTTCTCCGAGAGGATCGACGCCGCCCCGAGGCCGAGCGTCCCGTTGTTGCAGTAGACGCCGTCGATGTCGTCGCCGTAGTTCGAGACGAACGACGACATGACTTCGCGGCCCTTCTGACGTGTCCAGCCCCCGGAGTAGATGCTGTCGAGCACCTCGATGTCGGGGTACTCCTCCGCCGCCTGCTTGAACCCCTCGTAGCGATACGATCCGATGTGGCCCTTCGGTCCCAGGATGACGACGACGTTCCCCGAGCCACCCATCTCCTCGAAGAGGATTTTGGCGGGAATCGCGCCGGCGTGGTACGTCTCCGGAATCTGATACTGGACGAACTCCGGCCCGACCGACGACGGCACCAGCCACTTGCCCATCGACCAGTACTCGAAGAACGGCACGCCGTTGGAGGCAGCGGTCTCCGCGAGCGACTGGACACCCGAGTCGCTTGGGGCCGTCGCCGCGACCATGTCGGCACCACTGGTGATGGCGCCCTGAATCTGGGAGATCTGTTTGCTGAGTTGGCCGCCGTGATCCTGTGCGTTGGCCGTCATCCCGAAGTCGTTCGCTGCCTCCTTCATACCGTTGCGGAAGGCCTTCCAGAGGTCGATCTTCAGGCTGTCCGGAGACATGAACGCCTGGTCGATTTCGCGGTCGTAGCCGCCGGACGTGGCGGTGTCGCCACCGGAACCGCCGGAGTCACCACCACCACCACCGCCACCGTCACCACCGCCGCCACCGGCACATCCGGATAGCGAAGTGATGGCCGAGGCACCGATCACCCCCCCGACGCCCTTGAGATACGCCCGCCGTTCCCCACTGTCGACGATCGATTTGCTATCGTCTGCCATACCTAATTGCCCTTCAATCGAAGCTTATATAAATAATTTGGTAGTGGTTGCTACGAATCGAGAAATCCCCTGACGGTGTTGGGATGGACCGTGCAGACGGGGAGCCTGCGTACCGCACGGTCGACCACGGCCGTTCGTGACGCCGAGGGAATCGCCCCGCTCGTCCGGCGGCGTGGGCGGTCGCTGTCTACGCCGTCTCCGAGGAGTGTTCGACGAACTCGATCCGACTCCCGTCCGGGCCGTGGCAGAACGCGTATCGGGTGTCGCCGAGGGTGAACGGCTCCATGAGGACGTTCCCGTCGGCCGCCGTCCAGTCCACCAGCGCCGCGTCCACGTCCGTGACGACGAACCCGAAGTGGGCGATTCCGGGTTGGACCGACTCGACGAGTCCCGCCGCCTCGTACGGCGTCGGGTCGACGACGAACACGTCCTTGTCGGCGACGGACAGCGCGGCGACAGCCACCTCGCACTCCCAGTCGTCGCGAGCGATCGTTCCCCGATCGACCACCTCGGCGCCGAGATACCGTTCGAAGAACGCGACCGTCTCGTCGACGTCGTCGGTCCGAAGGCCGACGTGTGAGAACTCCTCCGTGATGACCATGCGCGTGCTGTTCGGGAGCTACCACCAAAGCTTTCCGGGCGCCGACGCCGGCCTCGTCCGTGGTTCAGCGGAGGTGGTGGGGCGGGACGATGCCGGGGGTGTCGACGTCGACGCGGTCGCCGACCTCGACACACTCGATGGTCCGGGGGTAGCGGAAGGAGGCGGCGTGGTTGTGCAGGACCGTCGGGTCGGCGCCCACGCCTTTCCACATGTCGTAGTGGGTCGGCAGGAGCCGGTCGAGCTGGAGCGCGTTCGCGACGTCGACCACCTCGTTTTCGTTCATGTACCACGTCGTCGGCTGGACTTCGTCCACCTCTGGCCAGTAGATGTTCCCGGTCGTGCCCATGGCGAGCGCGCCGACGTCGATGTCGAACGCCTCGCCGATCTCGCGGAACTCCTCGGCCGGGCCGCTGTCGCCGGCGTGGAGGAACGTCCCTGTCTCGTGTTCGACGATGTAGGAGACGTCGCCCTCGGCGTCGGTGTCGTTCGCCCCGCGGACGTGGATGTCGAAGTCACCGACGGAGAGTGCGTCGCCAGGCGATATCACCCGCCGTTTCTCCTCGGCCGGCAGGCGTCCGTCGTACTCCGGATTCTCGAAGCACGCCTCCGCCCCGTAGACGGAGACGCCCTCACTGAGCAGGGGTTCGAAAGAGGGCGGGTGCATGTGATCGAGATGTTCGTGGGAGACCAGGACGGCGTCGCACTCCGTCACCGTCTCGGGATCGATGGGAACCGGTATCATCCGCGTGACGTACTTGGGCACCCCGGTTCCGAAGTAGGGGTCGATGTAGATGGTGGTGTCGGCGGACCGGAGGACGAAGCCGTTACAGCCCAGATACCAGATGGCGACGCCGTCCGGCGTCGTCCCCTCGATTTCGTCCCTGACGAACCAATCGTCCCAGGTTGCAGCGGGCATGAGCGAGTTGATAGATCCGCTCGCCTTATATTTTTGCAGGTGCGCAGGAACGGTGTCGGTCCACCGTCCGCAGTGACGTGTGCGGTCGACGTCGAGACAGCCGCCGCCGGATCGCTACAGCTACCGCCGCCGCGCAGCCACCCGCTCTTCCGCCGTCTCGGCGCTCACGACTTCGTAGAGGAGCGCGTTACCGCCGTCGGCCTTCGGTCGGAGAATCCGTCCGAGCCGTTGGGTGAACTCCCGTTCGCTTCCGCTTCCCGAGAGGAGGACCGCCACGTTGGCGTCGGGCACGTCGACCCCCTCGTCGAGGACGTTCGCGGTCACGATCCGGCTGTAGGCCCCCTCGCGGAAGCGGTCGAGGATCGCCCGCCGCTCGCTCGCACCCGTCTCGCCCGTGATCGCAGGGAGTAGGAAGCGTTCGGAGAGCCGGTAGACGAGGTCGGTGTGGGCAGTGAAGACGATGACCCGGTCGTCGCGGTGGCGGTCCAGCAGGCGGGCGAGCGCCTCGACCTTCGCGTCGGCGTTCATCATGATCTCCCGGGCCTCCTGTTTGGCCAACAGCGCCTCGCGCGCCCGGGGATCGGTCCCCGAGCGCTTCACGAGTTCCTGGTAGTCACTCCCGGAGGAAAAAGAGAGATTGGCGATCTTGAGATAGTCGACGAAAGTGCCCTGTGCCTCCTCGTAGGCCGCACGCTCCGCCTCGGAGAGGTCGACCTCGATCCGTCGGAGTTCGTAATCGGCGAGGTGGTCGCCCGCCAGGTCGTCGACCGCGAGGTCGTAGACGACGGGGCCGACCAGTTCCGCGATCACCTCGTGTGCGCCGTCCGGGCGCTCGAAGGTGGCGGTGAGGCCGAGGCGGGCGGGCGCGGCCAG
>Ga0207757_100091_pt1 | contig 75553 bp, 75 predicted proteins | sample A23P3SouthBayCA_2_FD_187752 | JGI IMG/M metagenome (GOLD analysis project Ga0207757, IMG submission 187752) | Aerobic enrichment media microbial communities from Eden Landing Ponds, California, USA - A23 P3 (2) (SPAdes) | ecosystem: Environmental > Aquatic > Marine > Unclassified | place... | reverse complement strand
GAGGTTGTAGAGGGTGTCGTCGCCGGATTTCTCGACGAGTTTGTCGATTTCGTCGAGCATGATGACGACGACGCGTTCGTGGTAGTCGACCGCTTCGAAGAAGGAGCTATACACGCGGTCGGTCGGCCACCCCGTCATGGGGACGGCCTCCATCTCCTCGCGGTCCGATTCGAGCGTCCTGATCCGCTCTTCGAGGGCGTCGGTGGAGTCGAACGGTGACTCGGAAATCGTCGTCTGCCCGTCCGTGATCGCCGACCGGAGGTCGGTCAGGTCGTCGAGCTGGTCGTCGATGACGGACTGATTCTTCTCGATGAATTTGTTCGCGAGCTGGGCCAGCACGCGGTACTGCGTGTCCGTCACCTCGCAGTTGATGTACTCGACCTCGCAGGGCACGTCGTACTTCTGGGACGTGGATTCGAGTTCCTTGCTGACGAACTTCGCGCTCGCCGTCTTGCCGGTTCCCGTCTTCCCGTAGATGAGGATGTTGGAGGGGGTGTCGCCCCGGAGCGCGGAGACGAGGATGGTCGCCATCTGGTTGATCTGCTCGTTACGATGCGGGAGTTCGTGTGGTGTGTAGGACGGCCGAAGGACCTCCTTGTTCTCGAAAATCGGCTCGCCGGAGAGGAGGTCGTCGAACAGCCCCTGACTGTCGTCCTCGTCGTCGAGGACGTCGTCGATGTCGACATCGCGGGAGATATCGGCCGTCCGGTCACGTGCGGGGGCGTGGAGGTCCCGATCACGGCCCTCGGGCCCCTCGCCGTCGGCGTGATCGTCGGGCGGTGTGTCGTTCGAATCCATTCCTTGAGACCCCTTCGTTTCGAGTGGAAGACGCGCGACGTGTTCCGGAAACTCGATTGCCCCCACCCTTGGTGCCGGTCCTGCGCGTCGAGATGATCCAGAGGAAACAGAGGATAGGGTAGTAGAAAAACCTTCCCCTCGGGGCGCGGCGGTGGCCCGATCGCGACCATCCGGACCGTCGGAATCGGACCGCCGTCGACCCCCGGTAGACGAACCGGACGAGCGAGTCGGTCGACTCCCCGCCAAACCGGTCACCCACCTCACGGGCCACCACCACGACCGGACCCCCCCCCCACCCCTTCGTTTCGGGTGGAGTGAGTGAAAGAGGGGGAGGGGGGACCGCCGGCGCTCGGCGTTCTAGATGTGGAAATCTATAATAAGGTGGAGCTATAACTTTGTCCGTACTCCAGCTAAGACTATTATTTCGGAGAGGGGAAGTGGGATAACTAGCTCGGAACTCGGCCGTTCCGCTCCGTCCACTCCACCCGGATCACGTGTTCCACCCGAAACGAAGGGGTGGGGGGCATCCGAGGGCGGTGGGGAAGCATCCGAGGACGGTGGGGAAGCATCCGAGGACGGTGGGGAGTCTGACCGGCCCGTGGAGGGACCCCCCCTGCCAGCGTCGTGCCGTGTCTCTTTACCGGCTCCCGTCAGGCCGGGACGCCCTGTCTCCAGACATCTCGCCCCGCTTCGTCCCTCATTTCCCGTCGGGCCGCCTCAGCAGCCGTGGACTTCGACAACTACTGACAGGTCCCTTATGGTTGTCTGACGCACACTTAAGTGAACGGCGTGACCTTCATCCCGCATACGCCCCTCTCGCGGCGACAGACGGGAGGTGCGGGAGGATAGGATGGGACTGCTCACAGGACTCAGAGACAGCATCGCACGAGTTACAGAACGACTGTTCTCGGCCAGCGATCCCAAGCGTATCGGGATCTACGGCCCGCCGAACGCCGGGAAGACGACGCTCGCGAATCGTATCGCGCGCGACTGGACGGGTGACGCCATCGGCCCGGAGAGCCACGTCCCTCACGAGACCCGGCGCGCCCGGCGTAAGGAGAACGTCGAAATCGAACGCAACGGTCGCACCGTCACCATCGACATCGTCGACACGCCCGGCGTGACGACGAAAGTCGACTACAAGGAGTTCCTCGAACACGACATCGACGAGGAGGATGCCGTCCGCCGCTCCCGCGAGGCGACGGAGGGTGTCGCCGAGGCGATGCACTGGCTTCGCGAGGACGTCGACGGCGTCATCTACGTCCTCGACAGCACCGAGGATCCGTTCACGCAGGTGAACACGATGCTCATCGGCATCATCGAGAGTCAGGACCTGCCGGTGCTCATCCTCGCGAACAAGACGGACCTCGAGGATTCGAACGTCAAGCGCATCGAGAACGCCTTCCCACAGCACCAGACGATTCCGCTGTCGGCGCTCGAAGGCGACAACATGGACGAAGTGTACGACAAGATAGCGGAGTACTTCGGGTGATGGAGATGCCTGAAGCCACCCCGACCGACCCCGACGGCGACGGCGTCCAGATCGACCTCATCAGCGGCGCCCGGATGGAGGACCTCGCGAGCATGGAGAAGATTCGGCTCATCCTCGACGGGGTCCGCGACGGCAACATCGTCATTCTGGAGGAGGGGCTCTCGCCCGACGAGGAGTCGAAGCTCATCGAGGTGACGATGACCGAGATCAGCCCCGACGAGTTCAACGGGATCGAGATCGAGACCTACCCCCGATCCGAGACGGCCGACCGGAGTTTCCTCGACCGTCTGATGGGACGGCAATCGACGAAGAAACTCACCGTCATCGGCCCGGCCAACCAGATCCAGACGCTCCACAAGGACGAAAACCTCATCAGCGCGCTCGTCTCGCGCAAGTAGCCATGCCCCACCAGTGCACGAACTGCGAGCGGGTGTTTCCCGACGGCTCCAAGGAGATGCTCTCGGGCTGTCCGGACTGTGGCGGGAACAAGTTCCAGTTCAAACCAGACTCCGCGACGCCGACGCCGACGCTCGGTGACGACGGCGACACGGCGTCGGATTCCACCCCCTCGACCGACCCCGCGCCCCCCAACACTGCACCCGGCGACACTGCACCCGGCGACACTGCACCCGGCGACACTGCACCCGGCGACACTGCACCCGGCGACACTGCACCCGGCGACACTGCACCCGCCGACACTGCACCTGCCGCCGACACTGCACCTGCCGCCGACACGCCGTCTTCGGCGCCCGATCCGTCCTCGTCCCCGGACCACGCCCCTGACGCCTCCGCGGGCGTCTCGCGGTCCACGTCGACGACGGACACCGACGCCGACTACATCGAGGCGGAGTCGGACCCGAGCGTCTTGGAAGAGGACACGGCGCAGGCGGACGCCCGCCGTGACGTAGTCTCCCGCGACGAACTCGACGAGGCGGCCGCGTCGCCCCCGCCGTCTGCCGACGACGCCGCCCGGACGATTCCCCCCGACTCCTCGACTTCGGACGAGTCGCCGGATATCGAGGATCTCCGTGCGGAACTCAACGACCAGTTCGAGAGCATCAAGATCGTGGAACCCGGTCAGTACGAACTCAACCTGATGGAGCTGTACGACCGGCAGGAGTGTATCATCTCCCTGCAGGAGGACGGCCACTACGTCATCGAAGTCGTCGATACGTGGCGCGACGGCGAATCGTAACGGCTGACCATCCGGTCCGCCTCCTTCTTTCGATTCGTCGCCGCCCGTCGTCGATTCACCTGCCTGTCGTCGATTCACCTGCCTGTCGTCGATTCACCTGCCTGTCGTCACGGCCCGCACCACTCGGCCGACACCGTTTTACCTGCTACCGACCACCGGCAGCGTGTACGACGCCGAGGGCGTCGCGCCCACGGCCCCACCGACCGCAGACCACACCCCTTTATTTCTTCTGGAATCTCCTCACGAATCCCAACGAAACCGGCCAAGCATCCGGTTTCCTTTGGAGCGGAAATAGAGGTTTAGCGTAGCACTTCCGCGTTCACGGCGAATCGGTCCCCGGGGACGGTCTGCGCACGCCGCCGAGATTGCGGTCTGCGCACGCCGCCGAGATTGAAATGTTTATGCGGCGCCGCTCCGAGCGTTCGGGTATGAGTCAAGCGACCAAGATCGTGCTCGGGACGGTTGGCATCTCGGGGGTCCTCGCGGCCGCCCTCGTGGTCGGCATCCTCCTCGGCTGATGTTCGAGCGTCGGTCGCTCTCCGGGGAGTTGGCCGCCGTCAAGGCCGAACACGCGCCGGCGTCGATAGTGCTCGACGCGGACAGTGACTTCGAGACGCTCCCGCCGGCGACCGCCGAGGAACTCGGTCTCCTAGTCGACGCCTTCGACCCGGCGACGTACCCCGACGAGTGGGTGCCGGCCGACGCGCCCGACCCGCTCCGCCGCTACGCTGGCGCGGAGTTCACCATCGGGCTCCAGGGTGACGGGACGGTCACGTGGACCCGCCAGACCGACCCGCCGGTCGTCTTCTGCAAGGCCCGGGCGAAGGGGACCCCCGACGCCTTCCGTGACTTCCTGATCGCCGAGGCGCTGGTCCAAGTGGGGCTCGACGTGCCCGAATCGTTCCTCCCGTTCTTCGGCGACAGCTACCTCGACCTCGACGCTGCGGTGCCGCTCGATCCGGCCGCGACCTACCAGATCGCCGCCGCGCTGTACGACGGATGGCTCGGCCTGCAGACCCGTCCCGTCTTCGAGGGATGGGTCGACGACCACCCCCGTCTCTACGACGCGTGGGTGGACGCTGGCGACCGACTCCGTGACCGGGTCGACGGCCTTCCCGGCGCGGTCGCCCGTGGCGAGACCGACTTCTCGGACGCGACCGAACTCGCCTGTGCCGCGATCAAACACGGGCTCGACCTGCCGGCGCCGTTCGCGGCGCTCGATACGACGGCCTACGTCGACTACGGCCCCGACTACGCCGTGCGGTGGGCGCGCAAGACGTTTACCCGCCTCGAGGACTGAGCTACGCGTCCGTGAACTCGGCGGTCACGTCCCCGTCGACGCCGAGATCGAGGACGCCGTCGAACAGGTTCCGGAAGCGATCCAGCGTCGCCTCGTCGTGGACTTCCTTCGAGAGGTGGAAGAGGCCGACGGCGTCGTACTCCGAAAGCAGGCCGAGCAGTCGTTTCGTCGCCTCGTACACCTGTTCCTCGTCGGCGTAGTACGCCATCTCGGTGAGCGAGTCGACGCTCACCCGCCGTTTCCCCCCGTGGGAGTCGAGGAACGCTTCGGTCTTGGCGACGATGCCGTCCAGATCGTCCGGCGAGGCGACGTAGTGGACGCGGTCCGAGGGACGACGCGAGTAGCCCCGTTCGACCGAGAGGGTGTCGAGGATGTCGGCCCGTGACTCGTCCACGTCGTAGTGTTCGAGCTTCTGTTCGACCTCGCGGGCAGTAGTTCGGGTCGAGATGACGAGGAAGTTGTCGGTGTCGGTCTTCAGAAAGTCGGTGTCGATACGGTCCGTCTCGCCGATGCTCGGATGGAGGAGGAGAACCCCGGTCCCGCCGGGAATCGTCTCCGGCGCGCCGTCGATGGCGAGCGTGTAATCCATACCCGTCTCTCCGACCGGACAGACTTAAGACTGCGGGTGGCCGCTCAGAACAGCGAGTCGGCCGTCGCGGCGCCGACGACGCTGAACACCGCGCCGACGCTCACCGCCTTGATCGTCACCTCGATGGTCCGGACGGCGACGTGGATGCCGCCGACGCCGACCGTCCGCCCGCCGTTCGTGTCGGCGAGGAAGGTTCCGGGTGCCCCGAACGCGAGCGCGAGGACGAGCACCGAGCAGTACGACACGAGCAGGAGCGAGACGAACCGGAGGGGGACCCCCCCGACGTCGGTTTCGCTCTCGGGGTCGCGGTCGTCGGCCTTGTAGAGTGCCCCGTAGCCGATGCCGAACACGATAGCGACGGTCGTCAGCGTCTGTATCCACGTCATCTCCGCGGCCAGCGTCCACACTTCCTCCGTGACGACGAACGGCCCCGCGAGCAGGAAGCCGCCGACGACCTGCTGGGCGGTGTCCGCCAACTTGAAGCGCCGCCGCGCCCCGACCATGATCCACCCCTCGCGGGCCGTGGAGGTAAAGGCGCGGTGTTCGACCCTCGCCGAACGTTCGTCCGCCCCTCCCCGACCCCTCCATTTCGTCTGCACGTTCTGACTGGTCAGTGTCCGTACCGGTTCGGGAAACCGTTTTGCCCGTACCGGTCGCAGGGGACGCCGTGACGCTCGACCGTCGGTACGTGCTGGGGGCGATTTTCGGCTTGCTGGCGCTCGGAGCCGCGGTCATGCTCGCCGACGTTCTCGCCACCGTCTTTTTCGCCGTCACCGTCGCCTACCTGCTCTCTCCGCTCCGCGAGGAACTGACGCACCGGGGGTTCTCGTCGTGGCAGGCCAGCCTCGCCGCGACGGCGACGGGTGTCCTCGCCGTCGTCGCCCTGGCCCTGCCGCTCGTCGTCGTCGTCTCCGGCCGGCTCGACGCCATCATCTCCTTTCTCTCGTCGCTCCCCCCCACCATCACCGTCGACCTCTACGGCTTCTCGACGACGATCACACTCGCCGACGCTCGGGAGATTGCCATCGCCTACGGTCGCCAGCTCGCCCGCTCGTTCGCGACGGTCGTGCCCGTTCTCGCGCTGAAACTGACGGTGTTCGTGATGGTCGTGTTCGCGCTGCTCTCGCGCACGGCCGAGACCCACCGCGCCCTGATCGCGCTCGTCCCTCACTCGTACCGGGACGTGGTTCGGGCGCTGAGTCGGCGGACCCGTGCCACGCTCTTTGCTATCTACGTCCTCCAAGCGGCGACGGCAGCGGGGACGTTCGTCGTCGCGTTGGTGCTCTTTTTTCTGCTCGGCTACCCCTACTTCCTCACGCTGGCCGTCCTCTCGGCCATCCTCCAGTTCCTGCCGGTCGTCGGCCCGTCGCTGCTGATCGGGCTGCTCGCCGTCGCCCACTTGGTCGTCGACGAACCCATCCGGGCAACGCTCGTGTTCGTCCTCGGCGGCGTCTTCGTGGCGTGGCTCCCAGACGTGGTGATCCGTCCCCGGCTCGCTCGCGAGACGGCCGACCTTCCGGGCAGTCTCTACTTCGTCGGGTTCGTCGGCGGTCTCTTGACGCTCGGCCCTATCGGTGTCATCGCCGGCCCCCTCGCCGTCGGGCTCGTCATCGAGATGGCCGATATCCTCTCCGACGAACTCAATCAGGTCGCGGTGTCGGAGGACTGAGTCAGGACCCGTCGCCTACACCCTCTTCGTTGACCAGCGGTCCACCCCGTTCTTTCCACTCCGTGAGACTCCCCTCGTAGAAGTCGACGTGTTCGTACCCGAGGTGTCTGAGCGCGACGTAGGTGTGACTGATCCGCCGGGCGGTGTTGCAGTAGAGGACGACCCGCCGGTCGGGCGTGATGCCCCGGTCGGCCAGCAGTGCTTCGAGTTCGTCGTCCGGTTTCAGCCCTCGTGTCTCCGCATCGACGAGGTCACGCCAGTCGAGCTGGACGGCGCCCGGGAGGTGGCCCTCCTCGTACTCCCACGCTTCGCGGGTGTCGACGATCACCGCGTCGGTGTCGAGAGCCGCCCGCACCGTCTCGAAGTCGACCAGCGGCGACGCCGTCGGCTCCCGAACCTCGTAGGCTGACGGCTCGACGGCCGGCGCGTCCGTCGTCGTCTCGTGGGCCCGATTCCACGCGCTGAAGTCGCCGTTCAGCAGGTGCAGGTCCTCGTGGCCGTAGAGGAGGGCGGTGACGAGAAACCGCGCCGCGAACACGCCGTGTTCGTCGTCGTAGGCGACGAGGCAGTCGTCGGATTCGATCCCCGCGTCCTCCATCAGCGCCGTCCACCGGTCGGCTCCGGGGAGCATCCCCTCGTCCCCCTCCTCGCTCCGGAAGCGGTCGAAGGGCACGTTGACCGCACCCGGAACGTGGCCGATGCCGTCGAACTCCCACGCGTCGCGCACGTCGACGGCGCGCACCTCGTCCAGATGATCCGCGAGCCAGTCGATGGACACGACGATGTCCTCGGTCATATCGGCAGTACAGTCCCGGCAGATTTAGTGACGGCGCTTTCGGCACCCGTCGCATTCTCCGACAATATTTGCCTCTTTTTCGCCGCGTCTCCCCGGACCACCCGGTCCAGTCGTCGCCCACGTCCGTCCGCTCAGCCAAACAGTGGCAATATTCTCCGATTAGACTGAGGAATGGCCGTGTCTGCCGTTGGTGTGAGGATTATAGGGGAGGGTGACGTATGTGCCGTTGCTATGTCAGACTCAGCGTACGCGAAGGACGTTCTCGTCTCGGCGGATTGGGTCGAGAACCACCTCGACGACTTTCGGAGCGACGACCCGGCGTATCGACTCGTGGAAGTCGACGTGGACACCGAGGCCTACGACGAGGGCCACGCCCCCGGCGCCATCGGCTTCAACTGGGAGACCCAGCTTCAGGACCAGACGACCCGCGACATCCTCTCGAAGGGGGACTTCGAGAACCTGCTGGGCAGTCACGGCATCAGCGAGGACTCCACCGTGGTCCTCTACGGTGACAACTCCAACTGGTTCGCCGCCTACACCTACTGGCAGTTCAAGTACTACGGCCACGACGACGTGCGCCTGATGGACGGCGGCCGGGACTACTGGCTCGAACACGACTATCCGCTGACCGAGGAGGTACCGGACTTCTCGCCCGTCGACTACGAGGCGGCCGGTCCCCGCGAGAGCATCCGCGCGTACCGCGAGGACGTGGAGAACGCCATCGGGCGTGGTCTGCCGCTCGTCGACGTGCGCTCGCCCGAGGAGTTCAAAGGCGAGATTCTCGCGCCCCCGGGACTGCAGGAGACGGCCCAGCGCGGCGGTCACATCCCCGGCGCGAGGAACATCTCGTGGGCGGCCGTGACCAACGACGACGGTACGTTCAAGACCCGCGAGGAGATCGAGCAACTCTACGCCGAGGAAGGCATCGACGGCGAGGGTACGACCGTCGCCTACTGCCGCATCGGCGAGCGCTCCTCGGTCGCGTGGTTCGCGCTCCACGAACTCCTCGGCTACGAGGACACCATCAACTACGACGGCTCGTGGACCGAGTGGGGCAATCTGGTTGGCGTCCCGATTGAGAAAGGCGAGGCGGAGTAACACGACGCCTCGAATCGAGACGGCGAGCGGTAGCGAGCCGTGGAGAAAGGCGAGGCGGAGTAACACGACGCCTCGAATCGAGCGGCGAAAAACGACCGACCCCACGCCCGCTGACGGCGGCCCCTCCAGTCGCGTCGCGCGCCCATCCATTTGCACCGATCCCGATGCATACAAACGACGGGCAGTCGTACCGCGGGATATGGACGGTACGACGCTCGTCGACACCCTGACCGACGACTTGGAGACGGAGCTCTCCCGACTCGGCTCCTCGAAGTGGCTGTACGCGCTAACCGACGGCGACATGACCGGCGACGCGGTCCGCGCCGCCGCGGCCGCCGACGCTGCGGCAGCTGCCGAAACGTTCGAGACGTGGGCCGCCGACGCGGACGGCGACGCGGAAGCGCTGTTCGAGGCGCTCGCCGCCGACGCTACGGACCGCCGCGACGCCCTCGATTCGGCTGCCGACCCCGCGGATCGCCGCACCTACGACACGCTCGCGGGCTTCGACGACCCCGTCGACCGCGCCGGCGGCGCCCTCGGCTACGCGCTCGTTCTCGACCGGACCCTCGGCCAGATGGTCGGCTTCTTCGTCGGCGACGCCGATCCTTCGACCGCCAATCAGTTCCGCGACCTACGTGACGGCGCCGACGAGGCACGGAACCGCGTCGTCGACACGCTCGACACCCTCTGTGCGGACGATGACGAGCACTGGGACCGTGCGGCCGACGCTGCGACCGCCGTCGTCGACGCGACGTACGAGGACTACGTGTCGACGCTCGAATCGATGGGCGTCAAGCCGAAAAACGTCTGCTGAGGCGACGAGTCGCCGGCTTTCGCCGCTTCGGGCGGGCACATCTCCACTCGAAGCGAAGGGGTTCGGGAGCCGTTCTCACACGCCCTCGATGGTCTCGCGGTAGGCGGTGATCGCGTCCATAGCCGCGTCGACCCGCTCGTTCACGTCGTCGCCGGTCGCCGCCTTGATCTCTCGCAGTGCGTTCTCGTGGCGGGCGAGACGGCCGTGGTCGGCGCCCGTCTCGGCCAGCGTCTCGAACTGCTCGGCCTGCCGTTCGAGTCGGTCACGTTCGTCGCCGGTGGCCAGTTCGGCCGCGGCGGCCAGTTCGTCGCTTGCACGTTGGAGTTGCTCGTGCGTCATAGTCCATGCTACGAACGGGGGGGTCAAGTTCCTGTCCCAACGGTCGTGGCCCCCGATCCGGGCCTTCACTTATATTTTCCCGCCCGTCGAACGTCCGCCGATGGTGTCGCCCCCGTCGCCCGGGATGGTCTTGGTGTTCGCCCTCATTCTCGTCGCTCTCTTCCTGTTCGTCACGGAACGGCTTCCCACCGACACGACGGCGCTCGCCGTCCTCGTTTCGCTCGTCGTCTTCGAGCCGTGGACGGGTGTCACCGCGCCGGAGGCCCTCGCCGGGTTCGCGAGTCCCGCGACGCTCACCATCGTCGCGATGTACATGTTGAGTGAGGGCATCCAGCGCACGGGGCTGGTCGAGCGTCTCGGCGCGATACTCGGAGTGGTCACCGGCGGCAACGAGCGGCGGCTCCTCGGAGCGACCGTCGGGACGACGGGTCTCGCTGCCGGCGTCGTGAACAACACCCCCATCGTCGCGGTGTTCATCCCGATGATAACGGACCTCGCGGGCCGGTACGGTCTCTCGCCGTCGAAACTCCTCCTGCCGCTCTCGTACGCGGCGATGCTCGGCGGGACGCTCACCCTCGTCGGGACGGCGACGAACATCCTCGCGAGCGACCTCTCCAGTCAACTGCTCGGCCACCCGCTCTCGATGTTCGAGTTCACGAAACTCGGCGTCGTGATCTTCCTCGTCGGCGCCGCGTACCTGCTCACGGTCGGGCGGTGGCTCACGCCCGCCCGCGTCGACCCCGCCGCCGACCTCACGGAGACGTTCGACCTGCGGAACCACCTCGTCAGGCTCGTGGTCCGCGACGCCTCGCCGCTGATCGGATCCAGCGTCGACGAAGTGAACGACGAGCTCGCCGCGGCTGGCCACGACTTAGACGTGCTCCAGATCGAACGCGACGGCGAGGCGTTTCTGGCGTCGGCGACCGACCGCCGCTTCGAGGCCGGTGACCTGCTGACCGTCCGCACGTCGCTCCAGACGGCCAATCGCGTCGCCGGCGAGTACGGCCTCCGCCACCGCCACCGCGACGAGGTCACCGAGGACGACCTCTCGGAGACACCCCACCGCGGCACGCTCGTCGAGGTGGTGATCCCCGGCGAGTCTCGGTTCGTCGGGAAGCGAATCGGCGAGTCGGCGCTCGACGAGCGCTTCGATACGACGGTGCTGGCCGTCCGCCACGGCGACGAGGTGACGAAGGGGGACCTCGACGCGGTCGAACTCCGCGCCGGCGACACCCTCCTCCTCCAGACGACCGCCGGCACCGTCGCCTACCTCGCGGATCGGGACGAGGTGATCGTCACCCACGAGGCCGAGGATCCGGGCGACCTCGACGAGGCGGCCCAGTCCGAGAATCGGGTCCCGCTCGACTCCCACACGCCGGTCGCCGTCGCCATCCTGCTCGGCGTCATCGCCATCGCCGCGCTCGGCTTGCTCCCCATCGTCATCGCCGCCCTCGGCGGCGTCGTCGCCATGGTCGCGACTGGCTGTCTCCGTCCTTCCGAGGCCTACGAGGCCGTCAGCTGGAACGTCGTCTTCCTGCTCGCGGGTGTGATCCCGCTCGGGCTGGCGATGCAGAACACCGGTGGCGACGCCCTCCTCGCCGGGCTGCTCGTCGCCAGCACGGCCGTCCTCCCGCTGGTCGGCGTCCTCGCGCTCGTCTACCTCCTCACGTCGCTGCTCGCGAACGTCATCACGCCGGTCGCGACGGTCGTGTTGATGGTCCCCATCGCCGTCGACACCGCGGCTCGCATCGGCGCGACTCCCCTCACCTTCCTCCTCGCCGTGATGTTCGCCGCCTCCACCGCGTTCGTGACGCCCATCGGCTACCAGACGAACCTCATGGTGTACGGCCCCGGCGGCTACCGGTTCACCGACTACGTCCGCGTCGGGGCGCCCCTCCAAGCGCTCATGACCGTCGTGACGACGCTCGGGCTCGTCGTCTTCTGGGGGCTGTGACCCTCGGACCGAGGTGATGCTTTTGTCCCCGGGACGGGTCGGTGGGGACGGATGCCGTCCCGAAAACACCGCGTCCTGCTGGTGATGGCCGTCGCCGAACTGTTGGCCATGTCGCTCTGGTTCAGCGCGACGGCCGCCGCGCCCGAACTCGCCGTCGAGTGGGGGCTGACCGACGCCGAGACGGCGTGGCTCACCATCGCGGTCCAGCTCGGCTTCGTCGCCGGTGCCCTGCTCTCCTCCGTTCTCACCCTCTCCGACGTGTTCCGGCCGCGCCACCTCCTCGCCGGCTCGGCCGCCCTCGGTGCGGCCGCGACGGCGCTCATTGCTGGCGTCGTCTCCGCGGCACTCCCGGCCATCGCTCTCCGCTTTCTGACCGGTGTCGCCCTCGCCGGCGTCTACCCGCCGGGCATGAAAATCGTCGCCGGCTGGTTCGATGAGGGCCGCGGCTTCGCCATCGGCGTCCTCGTCGGTTCGCTCACCGTCGGCTCCGCGCTTCCGCATCTCATCCGCGCCGTCGGCGGCGTCGGGCAGCCGCGGGTCGTGCTGTACGGCGCCGCCGGCCTCGCTACCGTCGGTGGCCTCCTCGCCCTGCTCGTCGAACCCGGGCCACACCAAGCGCCCGCGGCGCCGTTCGACCCCGGCGCAATCGGCCGCATCCTCCGTGACCGTGGGACGATGCTCGCCAACGGTGGCTACTTCGGCCACATGTGGGAGCTCTACGCCGTCTGGACGTGGATTCCGGCGTATCTCGTCGCCAGCATGGCCGCGAACGGCGAGGGCGGCTCGACGGGCCTCGCTTCCCTCCTCACTTTCGGCACCATCGCCGTCGGCGGCGTCGGTGCCGTCGTCGCCGGCTCGGCCGCCGACCGCTTCGGGCGCACGCGCATCACGAGCGCGAGCATGGCCGTCAGCGGCTTCGCCTGCCTCACCGCAGGCGTCGTCTTCGGCCGCTCGCTCGCCGTCCTCGTTCCCTTCGTCCTCGTGTGGGGGCTCGCCATCGTCGCGGACTCCGCGCAGTTCTCCGCGGCCGTCTCGGAACTGGCCGAGCGGTCCTACGTCGGCACCGCGCTGACGCTCCAGACGGCCATCGGCTTCCTCCTCACCACGATTTCGATACAGTTGGTTCCGATGGTGGTCGATCTCGTGGGATGGCGGTGGGCGTTCGCGCCGCTCGCCGTCGGCCCCCTCCTCGGCACGCTGTCGATGCAGTGGCTCCGTCGCCTGCCCGAGGCGGCGAAACTGGCGGGTGGGCGGGGGTAGTTCGAGCGAATCCGTCAAGTTCTTCGAGCGACCACTCCCTCTCGTGAGCGACGAGAACTCGGGCCCGCTCCAGCCGGACCGCCCCGACGCCGATCAGCCCTTCCGAGTCGACGCCCCCTTCGACCCGGCGGGCGACCAGCCCGACGCTATCGAGGAGCTCGTCGCCGGCTACGAGGCCGGGATGGACGAGCAGACCCTCCTCGGCGTCACCGGCTCGGGTAAGACCAACACCGTCTCGTGGGTGATCGAGGCGCTCCAGCAGCCGACGCTGGTCATCGCCCACAACAAGACTCTCGCCGCGCAACTGTACGAGGAGTTCCGGAATCTGTTCCCCGACAACGCGGTCGAGTACTTCGTCTCCTACTACGACTACTACCAGCCCGAGGCGTACGTCGAACAGACGGACACGTTCATCGACAAGGACGCCTCGATCAACGACGAAATCGACCGCCTGCGCCACTCCGCGACCCGCTCGCTCCTCACGCGCAACGACGTCATCGTCGTCGCGTCCGTCTCGGCCATCTACGGGCTGGGTGACCCCGCGAACTACGTCGACATGGCGCTCCGCCTCGAACGGGGCGAGCAGATCGACCGCGACGACCTGCTCGCGCGTCTCGTCGACCTCAACTACGACCGCAACGACGTGGACTTCACGCAGGGCACCTTCCGCGTCCGCGGCGACACCGTCGAAGTGTTCCCGATGTACGGCCGCTACGCCGTCCGCGTGGAGTTCTGGGGGGACGAGATCGACCGCCTGACGAAACTCGACCCGCTGGAAGGCGAGGTGAAGAGTCAGGAGCCCGCCGTGTTGATCCACCCGGCGGAACACTACTCGATCCCCGAGGCGCGACTGGAGAACGCCATCGAGGAGATCGAGGCCCTGATGGAGGATCGCGTGGCCTACTTCGAGCGACAGGGCGATCTGGTCGCCGCCCAGCGGATCGAGGAGCGCACTACCTTCGACATCGAGATGTTGCGCGAGACGGGCTACTGCTCGGGCATCGAGAACTACTCCGTCCACCTCTCGGACCGCGAGTCCGGCGAGGCCCCCTACACCCTGCTCGATTACTTCCCCGAGGACTTCCTCACCGTCGTCGACGAGTCCCACCAGACCCTCCCCCAGATCAAGGGGCAGTACGAGGGCGACAAGTCCCGCAAGGACTCGCTGGTCGAGAACGGTTTCCGACTCCCCACGGCCTACGACAACCGCCCGCTGACCTTCGAGGAGTTCGAAGAAAAGACGAACCGGGCCCTCTACGTCTCGGCGACGCCCGGCGACTACGAGCAGGAACACTCCGATCAAGTGGTCGAACAGATCGTTCGTCCCACCTACCTCGTCGACCCGGCGGTCGAGGTGGCCGATGCGACGGGGCAGGTCGAGGACCTCATGGACCGTATCGACGGCCGCATCGAACGCGACGAGCGCGTCCTCGTGACGACGCTCACCAAGCGGATGGCCGAAGATTTGACCGAATACCTCTCCGAGTCCGGCGTCGCCGTCGAGTACATGCACGACGAGACGGACACGCTGGAGCGTCACGAGTTGATCAGGGGCCTCCGGTTGGGCGACTTCGACGTGCTCGTCGGCATCAACCTCCTTCGGGAGGGACTCGACATCCCCGAGGTGTCGTTGGTGGCCATCCTCGACGCCGATCAGGAGGGGTTCCTCCGCTCCGAGACGACGCTCGTCCAGACGATGGGGCGTGCGGCGCGCAACGTCAACGGCGAGGTGGTGCTCTACGCCGACGAGGTGACCGACTCGATGCAGTCGGCTATCGACGAGACGCGTCGCCGTCGCCGCATCCAACAGGCGTTCAACGAGAAACACGGCCACGAACCGACGACCATCGAGAAAGCGGTGGGCGAGACGAACCTGCCGGGGAGCGAGACGGACACCTCGGGCGTGACGGGCGACGCCCCCGAGAGCGAGGACGAGGCTCGGGCGCGGATCGAGGCGCTGGAAGAGCGCATGCAGGCCGCCGCCGACAATCTGGAGTTCGAACTCGCGGCCGACATCCGCGACCGGATCCGCGAGTTGCGACAGGAGTTCGAGTTCGACGCCGACGACGACGGAGTGGCTCCGGAACTCGACTCGGAGTTCTGAGCGAGCCGGCTGCGTTCGACCACGAACGGCCCGCCTCCTATCGGTCGTCACAATTATCACCAACGTTTATCATCCCGGGGAGACGTGCTACTAGGTGGCACAGATGAGTCACGAAACCGATCCCTCTCGTCTTCGCGGGGACAGTCGACCGACCCCCGAAGGTCCGACCTCGCATAGTCTCCTCGGCCGTATCGCCGCCTATCTCGCCGAGTGGCCGCGACGCTATATCGACATGCAGGTCGAGGCGCTCGATCCCGACCGCTGACGAACGCCCACCCCATCTTCTCCCGCCGTCAGAACCGTCCTCGCCGATCTAACCCAGCCCCGCCGCCATCAGGAACAGCGCCGTCGCGATGACGCCGAACAGCATGGCGACGAACCGCTTGATCGTCCGCGTGCTGAGCGAGTTGGAGACGTAGGGGGCGATCTGTCCACCCGTCACCGTCGCCGGGACGGTGAACACGACCATGTTCCACGGCGTCGAGGCGAGGCTGAGCGAGTGCCCGCCGACGATGCCGCCGCCGAAGACGTGGACGAGCGACGCGAGAATCGCCGTCAGCGCGACGACGATGTGGTTGGTTCCGATGGCCACCCGGACCGGCACCTTCGTCCCGAGCATCGAGATGATGCCGAGTTCGCCGATGCCGAAGCCGGCCAGCCCTTGGAACGTGCCGCCGATGCTGTAGTTGGCCGCGCGGCGCAGGTAGCCGCCGCGGGTGTAGGTGTAGTCGTCGCCGTCGCGGTCGACGCGCGTGACGGTCCCGTCCTCGGCCGTCTCGACGCCCGCCGGGCCGAGTTTCCCGCTGTCGTCGGGGAGGTCGGCCACTGCCGGTTCCGCCGCCGCCGTCCCGCCGTCGGCGGCCGGATCGGCGTCGGCGTTCTCGCTCCCGCTGTGATCCAGATTCGTCTTGAAGAGGAGGTAGGCGGCCGCCAGCAGCGCGATTCCGAGCAGTGCGTGGAAGACTGGCTCGGGGATGATAAACGAGAGCAGGGCACCGCCGACGACGAAGGGAATCGACCCGCCGACGAGCGTGAGGGCTAGCCGGCGGTCGACGAGGCCGTACTGGATGAAGGCGACCGAGGAACTGGAGAGGCCGAACGCCTCGCTGATGAGGCCGACCTTCACCAGCGTCTCCGGCTCCAGCGGCTGGGCAAACAGCGGGAAGATGAAGATGAGGAATGGCACGAAGATTGCCGACCCGCTGATGCCAACCGTGTTCACGATGGTCGCTCCCAGCAGGAAGAAGGGGAAGAGCCACCAGTATTCGAGCCAGTAGTCCGTCCCCGCGTCGCTCGGCGCGGGTGCTGCGAGGAACACGGCGACGATGAAGATCACCGGCGCCGTGAACACGAAGACGTGCTGATGCTTCAGGAACCACTTCTGGATGCGGTCGCGTAACGTGGCGCTCATCGATCAGTCGTACTCAGGCGTCGGCGCTCACGGTCGTCCGAACGTGCGACGACGCGGGCGCGAGGAGGAGGGTGTTCGTACTGGGAGGCGACACGCCGTCGACCGCGTCACGACTCATTGTCAGCATGCCCGTAGCGTACTCCGTGCAAAAAGCCTTGAGGTTCACTGGCGGCGTGGGGACCGACACCACGCGCCGATTGCGCGGTTCGTGGCTGCCGCCGGGAAGCCGAAGTGTTTATCAGATAATGTGAGGTATCCAATATTATGTCCTCCAGAGTCGCGGTGGTGGTCGTGCTGGTTCTCGTGATCGCTGGCGCCAGTGTCTCCGCACACGCGCTCGGCTCGCCGGCTCCGCTCGCACAGCAGGGTGGCGACGGCGACGGCAACGGCGACGGAACGCCGATGGGTGGTGGTGACGGCAGAGACGGCGGGCAAACACCCGATGGCGGTGACGGGCAGCGAACCCCGACCGACGACGGTCGGCGGACGCCCGGCGGCGACGGGCGGGGGACACCGACTGGTGGTGACGGCCCCCGCGCGAACGTCTCGGTCGACCACCGCCAGCCCGGCAACGCGTCGATTATGGTCCGCAACGCCGCGGCGAACCAGACCGTTCGCATCCAGTTCGAGCGGATGGTCGCGAATCCTGAGACGGGGTTGATGCTCCGCGAGATGACCGTCGCCACCGGTGATCCGGAGTACCGACTGGCCGTCCGCACGACGACCCGTGCGAGCGAGGGCGTCGCCCCCTTCCCCGGCGACCCGCCCTTCGGCTACCTCAACGTGACGCACTCGGTGCCGAACGCGAACGTCACGAACGCCTCCCTCACGTTCACGCTCAACCGAACGCGGTTGCGCGAACGGAACGTCGCCGCCGAGAACGTCAGCCTCTACCGCTACCGGGCGACCAACCGGACGTGGCAGCGACTCCAGACGCGGCTGATGGAGCAGAATGAGACGCAGGTGACCTACCGAGCCGAGTCGCCGGGGCTCTCGGAGTTCGCCGTCGCCCCCGTTGCCGCCGCGACGACGCCGACGGCGACTGCCACCGCGACACCGACATCGACGCGCACCCCGACGGCGACACCGTCACCGACGCCTCCGCCGTCGACCCCGACCTCGACGCCCGCACCCGGTACCGACGGCGCGGCGCCCGGCTTCGGCTTCCTCGCCGCCCTGCTGGCGCTGCTCGGGCTGGGCCGCCTGTTGCGGCCGCGGTGACCCCGCCATCACACTTTTGCGGGTTCCGCCCCCACTGAATTCCATGTCTCGCGCCGCCGTCGACGTGGAGGATCTGCTGAAACTGGTGCTCGTTCTCGTCGTCGTCTGGCTCGTGCTCGAAATCGTCGGGGAGGTGTTCGACCTCTTCGTCGGCCTGCTCAACCTCTTCCCGACGGTTCTTGGCCTCCTGATCGTCGTCTTGATCGTCCTCTGGCTACTCGACCGGATCTGACCGACGCCCTCTTCTCCCAGCCCCGACACCTCCCCCCGTGTACAGCCTCAACGTCCCCGTCCCCGGCGCCGTCGAACGCCTCGCGGCCGACCTCCACCCCCGCCTCACCGCGTTCGACCGGGTTCGCGACCGCCACTCTCTCGTCTGCAAGCGGTTCGAAGCCGACGAAGGCGACTACGACCGCCTGCGCGAACGCCTCCGGGTCGCGCTCTCGCCCACGCCCGCCTTCGAGGCGCGGGTCACGGGCATCGACGCCTTCGAGACGCCCACGCACGGGCCGGGGCCGGTCGTCTACCTCGCCGTCGAGAGCCCGGGCCTCCACGACCTGCACCGACGACTGGTCGACGCGTTCGGCGCCGTCCACGAGGAACTGGAGGGCGAGACGTACGTCCCGCACGTGACGCTGGCCCGGGGCGATGGCCGGGACGCCCTCGATGCCCTCCGCGCCCTCAACGTCGACCCGATCACGTGGACCGTCTCAGAGCTCCACCTCTGGAGTCGCGCCCGGCGCGAGACGGCGTGGCGGGTGTCGCTCCCGCGGCCCTAACGCCGTTCGACCCGCATCGGCATCCCGTCCTGCGGGTGCATCGTCAGCGACCCCCGGAGGTCGAAGTCGTCTTCGCCAGTGTACTGCAGCCGGTACTCGCGGCCGATTACGGCGAGGATGAGCTTCGCCTCCAGCAGCGAGAACTGCTTGCCGATGCAGTGACGCGGTCCGCCACCGAACGGGAAGTGGGCGAATCGCGGGCGTGCGGCGACCCGGTCGCGCTCCCAGCGGTCCGGGTCGAACCGGTCGGGCTCGTCCCACCACCGCGACGACCGGTGGACGGCCCACTGCGGGAGCATGACGGCCGCCCCCTCGGGAATCCGATAGCCCCCCAGTTTCACGTCGACAACCGGCTCGCGGAACATGACGTACACCGGCGGATACAGCCGCATCGTCTCCTGTAACACCCGATCCAGATACGTCAGCTCTCCAACGTCCGCGAACGTCGGCGCGCCGTCGAGGACCGCGTCGAGTTCGGCGTGGACCCGCCCCTCCGCGGCCGGATGCTCCGCGAGCAGGTAACAGGCGTAGGTGAGCGTCAGCGCCGTCGTGTCGTGGCCCGCCAGCAGCATCGTCATCACCTCGTCGCGGAGCTGTTCGTCCGACTGCTCACCCCGTGCCTGCGCTCGGAGCAGGATCGACAGCAGGTCCATCGGCGGATCGTCCTCCGCCTGCCCCTCGGTGCCGCGACGCTCCGCGACGATCTCCGCCACCACCTCCTCTAACGCCCCTAGCGCCGCCTCGAACGCCCGGTTCTCGCGGGTCGGCACCCAGTCTGGCGTGACGAAGCGGAACGGGTCGGGTTCGAAGCGCGCGCCGAGGGGTTCGAGGTTCTCCTGAATCGTCCGCACCCGCTCTTCGGAGAGATCGACGCCGAGCATGGCGTCGGCGATGATCCGCACCGTCAGCCGCGCCATCTCGAGTTCGACGTTCAGCTCGTCGCCCGCCGACCACTCCGCTATCGCCGCCTCGGCGTGTCGGGTCATCGTGTCCGCGATGCCCGCGATCCGCGACATGTTGAACGCGGGGTTGGCGAGGTCACGCTGACGGCGCCACCGATTCCCCTCGCTCAGGAGGAGGCCGTCGCCGAGGAGTTGCCCGAGTGCGTCGTCCTGAAACGCGGGCTTGCGGTACTTCTCGTGGTCGCCGACGAGCACCCGTTCGATGTCCGCGGGGTTGGTGAGGATGTACGTCTCTAGCGGTCCGAGGTCGACCCGAACCACGTCGCCGTACGCCGCTTCACACGCGCTCAGGAAGTCGAAGGGGTCGCGCGCGTACTGCCTGCTGTTCCCGAAGACGGGTTCGCCGCGGGGACCGGGCGGCCGCGAGCGTGGCCGTGACCGTGGCTGCTGGCGCATCGGCCGGCGTTAGGGTGGGATCGGCATAAGCGCGTGGCCCGCTAGTCCTCCTCGGTGACGAACCAGTACCGGTACGGCCGATCCTCGTACGCTTCGACCGAGAGCGTCACGCGGTACGGGCCGGTGGGCGGTCCTTCGACGACGCGAACCCGCTTCCCGCTCGCGTCCCGCATCCTCGTCACCGTCGTCCCGTTCCGGTACGTCGCCGTGACGTTCGTGGCGATCAGCGCGTGTCCCGCCGTGAACCGGCCGGGTGCGGTGACTCGGTCGAGCGGCAGCTCGCCGTCGAGGTCGGTCAGATCCAGCGTGACCGATTCCGAGCGGTAACACTCGCCCTCCGGCGGGGCGATGGGCGTTATCGTCGGCTTGTACGGGCCAGTGAACGTCCCCCGCCAGCACGGCCCCATGTCGCCCGCGCGCTCGACGAACACCACCTGCAGGGTCACCTCGACCGACTCGAAGTCGTCGGGGATCGATCCGGCGCGGACGACGTACTCGGCGCCGACGGGTTGGGGCGTCGTCGTGGCCGTCGGTGTCGGTGACGGGGCCGGCGTCGTCGACTCGGTCGGTTCGGCGGTGTCGGACGGGCCAGTGGGCGCGGTACAGCCAGCGAGCAGGACGACTGCCGCGAGGACGAGATGGAGGGCGTCCCGTCGCATACGTCCGACCCGTGGCGCCCGCGGCAAATGTCTTCGGGAGCCGCGACGGCGACTTTTTCAGCCGCGCGGTCCTCCCGTCGCTATGAACGGCGCGCTCGTCCTCACGGGGCTGCTTCTGATCGCCGTCGGCGCGGCGATGATGCTGTTTCCGCTCCGGGTTCGCAACTACGTCTCCCCGCGCGAGTGGCGACAGGACCCGGACCGAGCCGAACGTATGCAGGTACGTCGCGCCCGCGCCGTCGGTGGGCTCGTCGCCGTCGGCTTCGGCTGTCCGGCGGTGCTCGCCGGGCTCGTCCTGTAACCCGGCGACGACTCGCCGCACTCACGACGACTCACGGCGTCGGCGGGTCGCCGTCGTACGCGTCGAGGTCGGCGTAGAAGTTCAGCATCGCGAACTTCACCTTCTCCGGCGCCACGTCGATGAGTTCGTCCCGTTCCTCCGGCGGGAACGAGTCGCGGACGCCGTACTTCCCCATGTCGCGGCTGGCGCGGGTGTACCGCTTGTCGAGGAGGACGCGCACGCCGTAGTCGTCGGGGGCGCGGATCACGCGCCCGAGCGCCTGTCGCGTCTTGCGGATCGTCGGAATCTCGACGGCGTAGCGCCACCCCGCCTCCTCGCGACCGTCGTACACTTGATCGTAGGCGTCCTGCACCGCCTCCAGTCGCTCGGAGAGGTTGGGGTAGGGAACGCCCACGACGACGACGGTGCGGGCGTCGTCGCCGTCGAAGCTCACGCCCTCGCCGAGGGTGCCCCAGAGGGAGGTAAAGAGCGTCGATCCGCCGGCGTTGCCGGTGTTTCGGGGCGTCTCCGAGGCACCGCCCTCGACGAACCGCTGGCGCAGGTCTTCCGTGGGCGTCCCCGCCTCGTCCAGATACCCGCCGAGGCGGTCGTGATAGCGTTCGGCCTCCGCGTACGAGGGACAGAAGACGAGCGTGTTGCCGGGCGTCACTTCGACGATGCCGGCGAGCGTCTCCGCCACCGTCGCCTGCGTCTCGGGGTCGTCGCGCTCGCTCGCGAACAGGGCCGGCCCCTCGACGGCGTAGGTCCGCCGGCGCTCCTCGGGGTACGCCAGCCCGTAGGCCATCGTCACCGGTTCGTCGAGGCCGAGCACGTCCTCGATCACGTCGAACGGGCGGAGCGTCGCGCTCATCAGCACGCTGGCGGCCACCTCGTCGAACAGCCCCTCGGTCACTTCGCGGGGGATGCTGGTGTAGAGCTCAGCGCGGCCGTACACCTCGTCGGTGGCCGCGTCGCGCCGCACCGCGGCCATCGGATGTCGGCCGAGGTCCGCCCCCTTGCCCATCCAGTCCGCGATGAAGCCGGCCGCTTGCAGGGTCGCGGACTCCGTGCGCGTCGTCGTCTCGCCCCGGCGGTAGGCTTCCTCGTACTGCTCGTCCAGCATCTCCCCCACCTGCAGGGCGAGGTCGATTTCGGCGTCGATACCGCTCCCCTCGTAGGCGTCGAGGAAGGCGAGCGTGAGGTCGTCTCGCCGGTCGTCGTTGGCGATGGCGAGGTCGTGCCAGTCGTCGCCGACCTGCTCGCGCTCGCCGAAGCCGAGGGCGTCGTCGACGGCCGTCTCTAGCCCGTCGAGAAAGGCGTCGATCACGTTTCTCGCCCGCCCGGCCCGCGAGTCGTCGGCCTCGTCGAGTTCGGCCAGCGCGCCCGAAAGCGTCCGCGCCGAGAGCGTTCTGGTGGCGTGGTCCCGCGCCGCGGACTCGACGTTGTGGGCCTCGTCGAAGACGGTGACGACCTCGGCGGGGTCGCGATCCAGCCACCGGAAGAAGTGCTCGCGGATCGTCGGATCGAGCAGGTGGTGGTAGTTACAGACGGCGAGGTCGATACCCTCCATCCCCTCCTTGAGGAGTTCGTAGCCACAGAGGCCGCGCTCGTCGGCGTAGGCGTAGATCTCCTCCGGTGTGCGCACGTCCTCGAACAGCCAGTCGTGGAAGGCGTCGGTGTCGCGGGTGAGGTTCGCGCGGTAGTGATCGCAGGTGTTCGCCGCCTCGAGCTCCTCTATCTCCTCGTCGAGGGCTTCGAGTTCGTCCATCACGGCCGCGCGGGCCTCGCCAGCCTCGCCGTCGCCCTCGCGCACGTCGTCCAAGAGCGCCTCGCTCCGCTGGGCGAGTTCTTGCCGGTCGGCTTCGGCCTCGACGAGCGAACGCGTCGTCTCCTTGAGGCTCCGACACTCCTCGTAGCCCACGTCGAGGTGGCACATCGAGGCCTTGCCCTTGAAGACGACTGCGCGGATCGGCTCCTGTGCCCTGATGGCGCGGGCGTCCTCGACGAACTGTCGCATCTGCTGGTGGACGTTCGTCGTGATGACGACCGTCCGGTCGTGTTCGCGGGCGTGGGCGAGCGCCGGCACGAGCGCCGAGAGCGTCTTGCCCGTCCCGGGCGCGCCCTCCATGAGCACGTCCTGCCCGCGCGCGAGGGCGTTGGCGATGCGGTCCATCGCCTCGCGCTGGTTCGGATACGGGTCGTCGTATGGGAAGAACCGCTCGTATCCCGCCGTGTCTGCCACGAGAGGGGCTTACGCGCGCTCGGATTAAAGCATCGGGGTCACAGCCGGTCCGCCGTCGCCGCGTAGACGCCGCCGAGCACCGCGCCGTACACCACGTGCCACAGGAGCGACGGCGGCGCGAAGTTGGGGAACGGCGGCGACGCGGGGGACCCGACGACGCTCAGCCACACGGGCATCAGGAGCGCCGCCAGCCCGATCCACGTCACGACCCCCCAGCCGACGCCGACGCCCACTTGCCGGGCCGTTCCCTCGATACCGAGCGTGCCGACGGTGGCCGCGAAGATCACGCCCAGCACCGCGCCGTGGGCGACGTGGACCGCCATCCCGACCACCGGATTCGGCGGCGGCGCCAGCCCGTACAGCGACGGAATCGCCACCGCCAGTACCGGCGGACTCATCGCGAGGACGAGCCCACCCATCGCCAGCGCCCCGACGATGCCGCCGAGGACGCCGGCCTGCCAGTTGCCGCTCGATTCGCCGGTGCCGCCGACCGTCTCTGTCGCCGTCGACATACCCGAGACGAGTTCGTCCGTCGACATTCCCGTTCGGGAGTTGGACGCGTGGGATACACGCCGTCAGAAGGGTCATATACCCGTTTCGACCTCCAATAATCCGGTTCCGCTACTGTGCGAGTGTGTCACACGACCGCCCGTTCGCCGACGCCCCGGCTTCCTCCCGTCCGAATCTCTCTGGAACTATTAGTTAACTATTAATTATGTTCACACGAAAAACACTTCATGACGCTCGAAAATCGTCATCTGGAGAACGAGTACTACACACAGGCCGAACACGGCGACTTCGAGCTGTTCGACCTCGGCGACTTCGAGCTGGCGTCCGGCCAGCGGATCCCCGACTGCAAACTGGCGTACCAGACACACGGGAAGCTGAATCAGGCGAAAGACAACGTCGTCGTCTTCCCGCACATGTACTCCGGCACCCACCGCGACATGGAGATGTACGTGGGCGAGGACACGGCCATCGACCCGAAGGAGTACTTCGTGATCATGCCGAACCAGCTCGGCAACGGCCTCTCCACGTCGCCGCACAACACGCCGCCACAGGACGGCGGGATGGGGAACTTCCCCGACGTGAACATCGAGGACGACATCCGCGCGCAACACCGGCTGGTCACCGAGGAGTTCGGGATCGAGGAGATCGAACTGGTGCTCGGGTGGTCGATGGGCGCCCAGCAGACCTACGAGTGGGCCGTCCGGTATCCGGAGATGGTCAAACGCGCCGCCCCCATCGCGGGGACGGCGAAGGTGACGCCGCACGACCGGTTGTTCATCGAGGCGCACATGGAGGCCATCCGGTCCGACCCGGCGTGGAACGGCGGCTTCTACGACGACCCGCACGCGGTCATCACGGGCCTGAAGCGCCACGCCCAGATCTGGTCGGTGATGGGCCTCTGCACCCAGTTCTACCACTACGACGAACGCGCGTGGGAGGACGCCGGCTTCACGTCCGTCGAGGACCTGATGGCGAACTTCTGGGAGGACTGGTTCCTCCGGATGGATCCGAACGACCTCCTGACGATGGCGAGGAAGTGGCAACACGGGGACGTGAGCCGGAACACCGACGGCGACCTCGAAGCCGCACTGGGCCGCATCGAGGCCAAGACGTTCGTGATGCCGTTCGAGGAGGACATGTTCTTCCCCGTCAGCGACTGCGCGCACGAGGAGGAGATGATCCCCGACAGCGAACTCCGGCCCATCCCCAGCCTCTGGGGCCACTTCACGATGTTCGGGGTCTTCGAGGAGGACAAACAGGCCATCGAGGACAACATTCAGGAACTCCTCGAGACGCCGGTCTGACCGCTACGCCAGCAGTTCGACCAGCAGTCCGGCCTGCGCGTGCAGCCGGTTCTCGGCCTGTTGCCAGACGATGGAGCGGTCGCTCTCGACCACCTCGTCGGTGATCTCCTCGCCGCGGTGGGCGGGCAGACAGTGCATCACCAGCGCGTCGCTGCCGGCGAGGAGGTCGCTGTTCACCTGATACCCCTCGAACGCCCGCAGTTTCTCCTCGCGTTCGTCTTCTTCGCCCATCGACACCCACACGTCGGTGTAGACCACGTCGGCGCCGTCCACGGCGTCGGCCGGGTCGTCGACGAGTTCCGGAACGCGACCCAGTTCGTCCGCCCGGTCCAGCACGTCGTCGTCGATGCCGTACTCGGGGGGCGTGGCGACGACGAGGTCGAGATCAGCCAGCGCCGCCCCGAGGACGAACGACTGCGCGACGTTGTTTCCGTCGCCGACCCACGCGACGGTCACGTCGTCGAAGCCGCCGAAGCGCTCGCGGATGGTGAGCAGGTCCGCGAGCGTCTGGCAGGGGTGGGCGTCGTCCGTCAGCCCGTTGATTACGGGAACGTCCGAGTACGCGGCGAGTTCCTCGGCGTCCCCGTGGTCGAACAGGCGAGCCATGATGGCGTCGCTGTAACCCGCGAGCGCGCGGGCGGTGTCTTTGACGGGTTCGCCGCTGCCGAGGTGGATGTCGTCCGGACCGAGGAAGATGGCGTGGCCGCCGAGACGGGTCATCGCCGTCTCGAACGACGTGCGGGTGCGCGTGCTCGGCTTCTCGAACACCATCGCGAGCGTCTGCCGGTAGAGCTCCGCGTCGTCCTCGCCGGCCTTGATGGCCGCCGCACGATCCAACACCGTCTCCAAGTCCTCGGCCGTGAGGTCGTCCACGTCGAGGAGGTGGGTGGTTCCGATCATTGTAAGCGTTCACAGGCGTCGATCAACACCTCGATGGAGCGGTCGTACTCCGCCAGCGCGAGGTGCTCGTTGGGCGCGTGATCCAAGTCCGAATCGCCCGGGCCGTACGTGACCATCGGGCAGTCCCACGCGGACGCGAAGACGTTCATGTCGGCGGTGCCCGTCTTCCGGAGGAGACGAGGGTCGCCCCCGGCGCCCCGGATGGCGGCACGGAACGCCCGCGCCACGTCGGTCCGCGGGCTCTCCATCACCGGCGGCACCCGGTCGTACCAGTGGACGGTCCCCGTGTCGAGACGACCGTCCGCCTTCTCGCGCACGTCGTCGACGGTGTACTCCGGCGGGACGCGGAACTGCACCTCCATCGTCGCCTCGACGGAGAGGCCGTCCTCGCTCGGCCCTCCCTCGAACGCCGTCGGCTTGCAGGTGACGCGCTCGAAGACGGGCAGGTACTCGTCGGGGTCGAACTCCTCTTCGACGCGTTCCCACCAGTCCAGCGCGTCCTGAATCGCGTTGTTCTCCGGGCGGGACGTGTGCCCCGACTCGCTGGTGGCGACGTACGTCCCCGCCAAGAGTCCACGATAGCCGAGCGTGATGCCCGTCCACCCGCTCGGCTCGCCGTTGATCAGGGCGCCGGGTTCCGGACGGTCGCTCTCGATGACGTGGCGCGAGCCACGCGAGTCGACCTCTTCGCCGACGACGCCGAGGAAGCTCACGCCCGTCTCCACCGCGGCGACTGCCATCGCCGCCAGCGGCCCGGTCGCGTCGACGCTCCCGCGACCCCAGAGTTCCGTCTCGCCGTCTTCCTCCCGAAGTTCCACCGGGATGTCGCCCGGCACGGTGTCGATGTGGGAGGTGAGGAGGACCGAGTCGTCCGCCGGCGCGTGGACGTTCCCCACCTCGTCGACCCACACCTCGCGGTCGTGGGCCTCGAAGAACTCGACGAGGCGCTGAGCGGCAGCCTCCTCTTCGCCGGTGGGTGAGGGGATGGCGACGAGGTCGACCAGCAGCCGTTGGGCGTCGGTCAACTCCGCGTCGACCACGTCGGGAAGCTCCTCTTCACTCGCGGTCATAACACCGCCTCCAGCGAGTCGACGAACTGGTCGGCGTGCTCCTCCTCGACGATCAGCGGCGGGAGCAGGCGGAGGACGGTCCGGCCGGCCGGGAGCGCGAGCACCTGCTCCTGTAGCGCGAGGTCGCGAAGCAGGCGGTTCGACCCCCGCTTCACCTCGATGCCGATCATCAGCCCTTGTCCGCGCACGTCGCGGATCGGGAGGTCGGCGGCCTCGATGGACTCCATCAGGTAGCTGCCCACGTCCGCCGCCTGCGTCGGTAGGTCCTCCTCGACCACCACGTCGAGGGTGGCGTTGGCGGCCGCACAGACCACCGGCCCACCGCTGAACGTCGACCCGTGTTCGGGGTCGGCGTCGGCGATCCAGTCGGCACAGACCGTCGCGCCGAGGGGCAGGCCACTGGCGATGCCTTTCGCCGTCGTGAGGATGTCCGGCTCCACCCCGGAGCGCTCGCACGCCCAGAGCGTCCCCGTCCGCCCCACGCCGGTCTGAATCTCGTCGAAGACGAGGGCGGCGCCCGCCTCCTCGGTCACTTCACGCGCGCGACGGAGATACGTCGCGTCGGCGGGGTGGATGCCACCCTCGCCCTGAATCGGTTCGAGGAAGACGGCGGCCGTCTCCTCGTCGACCGTCTCGGCGAGTTCGTCGCCGTCGCCGTAGGAGACGAACTCGATGCCGTCGACGAGGGGTTCGAACGGCTTCTTGTACTTGTCCTTCCACGTCATCGACAGCGCGCCGAGGGTACGCCCGTGGAAGCCGCGACGGGTGGCGACGATTTTCCCCCGCCCGGTGGCGTTGCGCGCGAACTTCAGCGCCGCCTCGTTGGCCTCCGTCCCCGAATTGCAGAGCCAGACGTTGTCGAGGCCGGGCGGCGACACCGTCGCCAGTTTCTCGTACAGCTCCGTCCGCGCCTCGACGGGGTAGGACGCTTGGACGTACATGAGCTGCTCGACCTGCGCTTTCACCGCGTCGACGACCTGCGGGTGGCAGTGGCCGACGGGCGTGACGGCGTAACTCGCGCCGAAATCGAGATACTCGGTGCCGTCGTCGGCGTAGAGGGAGGCCCCTTCGCCGCGTTCGATGCCGATGGGCTTCTCCGAGAAGACGAATCCGCTCATGTGTCCTCCAGTGCGCTCGCGTGGATGTGTGTACCGCTTTCCCCCAGTGCTGCCGTGACGGGGTCGTCGGCGTTGGCGTCGGCGACGATCACCTCGCTCGCGCCGCGCTCCAGCGCCTCGGTGGCGGCCATCACCTTCTTGGTCATGAACCCCTCCGCGGCGTCGGTCAGCGCGTCGTACTCCGCGGGGGTGGTCACCGATTCGATCAGCGTCTCGGGATCGTCCGGGTCGGCGTAGACACCCGCCACGTCGGTCAGGATCACGAGCGTCGCGCCGAGGGCGCCCGCAACCGCCGCGGCCGCGCGGTCCGCGTCCGTGTTGACCGGCACGCCGTCGTCGGCCAGCATCGGCGGCCCCACGACGGGCGTGTAGCCGTCTTCCAGCAGTGTCTCCAGCAACTCGGCGTTCACCGACTCGATCTTCCCCGAGTGGTCGCCGCGCTTGATCTTCTTCTTGCCGTCCTCGATGACTCGGACTGCGGACTTCCGGGGGCCGGTGATGAGGCCACCGTCGACGCCCGAGAGGCCGACGGCGTCGACCCCCGCCTCGCGGAACGTGGCGACGAGTTCCGTGTTCACCTTCCCCGCCATCGCCATCGTGAACGCCTCCATCGTCGCCTCGTCGGTGAAGCGGCCGACGACGCCGCCCGGCGTCTCGACGTACGTGGGTTCGATGCCGAGCCGGTCCAGCAGGTCGTCCACAGCCGTCGAGCCGCCGTGGACGACGCCGACGGGTTCGCCTGCCGCGACCAGATCCGCGATGTCCGCGACGGCGCCCGCCGGATCGACTGCCTTCGCGCCGCCGATTTTGACCACTACTGACATCTCAGGGTGCCCCCACCGGATGCAGGCCTTGGAACTCTAGGCCCGCCGTCTCCTCGATGCCGAGCGCGACGTTCGCGGCGTGGACCGCCTGCCCGGCCGAGCCTTTCATCATGTTGTCGATGGCCGAGAACACGACCAACCGCCGGTTCCCGGGGTCGAGTTCGAACCCGACCTCGCCGTAGTTGGTGCCCGCCACTGCCTTCGGCTCGGGGTAGCGGTAGACGCCACCACCGCCGGCGACGGTGCGCATGAAGGGTTCGTCGCCGTAGCTGTCGCGGTAGGCCCCCCAGAGCTCCTTCTTCTTCACCGGCCCATTCGGGAAGACGTGACACGTCGCGGCGGCGCCGCGGATCATGTCCACCGCGTGGACGGTGAAGGAGACGGAGAGGCCGAGGAACTCCTCGATTTCCGCCTCGTGGCGGTGGCCGGTCGGGGCGTACGGACGGACGATGCCCGAGCGCTCGGGGTGCGAGGAGGCCGCACCGCCGCCGGCGCCGCCCTCGGAAGACCCCACCTTCACGTCGACGACCACCTGCTCGTCGCCCGAGAGGATCCCGGCGTCGAACAGCGGTTTGAGGCCGAGGATGGTCGCCGTCGCGTTACAGCCACCCGAGGCGATCAGATCCGCGCCGTCGAGGTTGTCGCGGTTGAGTTCCGGCAGGGCGTACTCCGCCTCGTCGAGGAGTTCGGGCCGGTCGTGGCCGTCGTACCACTCGTCGTACTGCTCCTCGGTGCTCAGCCGGAAGTCGGCGCTCAGATCCACCACCGTGTCGGCGGCCTCCCGAAACGCGTCGATGCGCTCCATCGAGACGCCGTGGGGCGTCGCCGCGAAGAGCACGTCGACGGATTCGAGGTCCTGCGGATCGGTAAAGCGGAGGTCCATGCTCCGCAGGTTGGGGTGTTGGTGGCCCACCGTCTTGCGCTCGTAGCTCCGACTCGTCGCCTGCGCCACCTCGAAGTGGGGGTGGCCGTTCAGCAGGCGGAGGAGTTCGCCGCCGGTGAAGCCGCTGGCGCCGACGACGCTCGCGGTGTAGGTCATGCCGTCGCCTCCTGCGCTGCCTTCGCTTCCAGCCAGTCCACGATGGCCGCGGGCACGTCGAAGTCGACGCAGGAGTCGAGCGCCTTGAACTCCACCGTGTGGTTCACCTCGTGGACGGTGTAGGAATCGCCCGTCTCCATCAGGTCGACGCCGAGGAGGCCGCCGCCGACGGCGTCGGAGGCACGTTTCACGAGGTCGGCCACCTCGTCGGTCACCTCGAACTCGTTGACTTCGCCACCTTTCGCAGCGTTAGTGAGCCAGTGATCGGAACTCCGTGTCATGGCCGCGACGGGCTCGCCGTCGGTGGCGACGACGCGGATGTCGCGCCCCGGCTTCTCGACGAACTCCTGAATGTAGAACACCTTGTGCTCGTAGTGGCCGAGGGTGGCCTTGTGCTCCAGAATCGCCTCCGCGGCGCTGCGGGAGTCGACTTTGGCCATCAGGCGCCCCCACGAGCCGATGACGGGCTTGAGGACGCAGGGGTAGCCGAACGCTTCGATGGATTCGAGGGCGCTGTCGGTGGTGAAGGCCACGTCCGTGTTGGGCGTCGGGACGCCCGCCGCTTCGAGGGCGAGGCTGTTTTTCACCTTGTCCGCGCAGAGTTCGGCGGTGTCGGCGCCGTTGACCACGGGGATGTCGTAGGCGTCGAGGAACCGCGTCACGTACTTGCTCCGGCTGGTCGCCAGACAGCGGTCGACCGCGATGTCCACGTCCTCGAACGCTTCGGGCGCCTCGCTGATGTTGAACCGCTCTTTCCGAACGTCGATTTTCGTCACCTCGTGGTCGCGGTCCCGAAGCTCCGAGAGGAGGAGCTTCTCGTCGCGCCTGATCCGCGAGTAGAGGAGTCCGACGTGCACGGCTACTCCTCCTCTTTGGCCTTCGCGAGCACCTTCGCCGCGAGGCGCTCTTGGAAGCCGTGGTACTTCGCGACGCCCGTCGCGTCGGCCTGCGTAATCGACCCCACGTCCTCCGTGTTGAACGAGGCGAAACTCTCGTCGTAGACGGCGTACTCGCTGTCGCGGCCGACCGGACGAGCCTGCCCGCCTTCGAACCGGATCGTCACGGTCCCGGTCACGCGGGTCTGCGTCTCGTCGATGAAGCCCTCCAGCGCCCCCATCAGCGGCGCGTCGACGAGGCCCTCGTAGCCCTTCTGGGACCACTCGCCGTCGACGAGCTTCTTGAAGTCGCGCTCCTCTTTCGTGAGGACGAGCGACTCCAGCGTCTCGTGGGCGTTGAGGAGCGTCGTCGCCGCCGGGTGCTCGTAGTTCTCCCGCACCTTCAGCCCGAGCATCCGGTCTTCCATCATGTCCGTGCGACCGACGCCGTACTTCCCGGCCACCTCGTTGAGGTGTTCGATCAGAGCGACCGGCTCCATCTCCTCGCCGTCGACAGCGGTGGGATATCCGTTCTCGAAGGTGAGTTCGATCTCTTCGGTGTCGCCCGACGGCGCACGCGTCCAGTCGTAAATCTCCTCACCGGGGACGTGGCCCGGCTGTTCGAGGTCGCCGCCCTCGATGGAGCGACTCCAGAGGTTCGTGTCGATGCTCCAGACGCCCTCGTTGCCGCCTTCGACGGGCAGATTCTTCTCGGCGGCGTACTCGATTTCCCACTCGCGGGTCAGGCCGAGTTCGCGCACGGGCGCGATGACCTCGAGGTCGGAGGCGCGCCAGACCGCTTCGAACCGCAGCTGGTCGTTCCCCTTGCCCGTACAGCCGTGGGCGACGGCGTCGCAGTCGTGCTCTTTGGCCACGTCGAGGATGGCCTCGGCGATGACCGGCCGCGCCAGCGCCGTCCCGAGCGGGTAGCCCTGATACGTCGCGTTCGCGCGCACGGAGTCGAGACACTGGGCCGCGAACTCGTCTTTCGCGTCCACGACGTAGTGCTCCAGATCCAGCGCTTCGGCCGTCTCTGCGGCCTCCGCGAACTCCTCTTCGGGCTGTCCAACGTCGACCGTGACACCGACGACCTCGTCGTACCCCCACTCCTCTTCGAGAAGCGGGACGCATACTGTCGTATCGAGACCGCCGGAGAACGCGAGTGCCACACGTGTCATTACCGACTTCTCGACCCTTCACGGACTTAAATTCTACGTTTTTGTAATTGAAATAAAATGCGAAACGGGGCGCTCACGGGGGGTCGCTGGTGTCTCGGGCACGGGGGAGAGTGAGAGAAAGGTGGGCCTAACGGCCCGGTCGTCGCGGTCGTCGAACCGCGGGCGAGAGGCGGACGAGGTCGGACGAGCGCACCGATGTCCGGTCCATTGTCGCTAGAAATCGCGGCTCGCTACTAATATCTTGCGAACGGGCGCGCCACGACGCCCTTTCCCAGCGCGTCAATCCTCCTCTTCCTCCTCTTCCTCCTCTTCCTCCTGCTCTTCGTTTCTCCGGCCGAGCCCCCGATTAACCGTCCCACCGCTGAAACGTCGTCGGTCGTTCTGTCCCATGCTAGTCCCCTTGGCCGTCTGACAGCATAACCGTGGCGGGCCTGCCAGCACTCACTGCCCCCGCAGTCTGCGGAACCGTTCGAGGGGTTCGAGCAACCACGAGATGGCCACGAGTACGGCCACGACCACCACCGTGAACGGCCCCGAGAGGGACGGGACGAACGCGGCGACGACACCCACGGCGAGTGACGCGACTCCGTAGATGATGGCGAGAATCGTCGCCGTGATGAAGACGCTCTGGCGCTGGTTCGCCCGCTGGTTCGCCTCGATCCAGTCCGCATAGCCCACGAGGAGGTCCTCGTACAGGCCACGCCGGAACTCGTCGTCCGGGTACCCCTCGTCGACGATCCACCGAAGGTCGTCGGCGCCGACGCCGGCGTGGTACTCGCCGGTCGCGTAGGTGATGGCCGCCGCCGCCATCGCCCCGACGAGGAAGGCAAGCCCCGCCAGCGTGAAGGGGTTGAGCAACTCGGCGGCCGCCGTCTCCCGTCCTTCGTACACGAACGAGAGCAGGCTCAACAACAGGCCGAGCAGGACGGTGACCACCTGAAACAGCTGGATCGCCTTCCCGTCGACGTTGTCGATGCTCGATAGCTGTTCGTCGAGGAAGCGCCGCGCCTCGGTCAGACTCGTCTCGAGGCCCGCGAGTTCGTCGGCGTCGACGTCTGTCATCGGAATCCGTACGTCTCCTCGACAGAAATAGATGACTCGGTGACACGTACTCGGGCGGACTCGCTACCCGATCAGGCGCAACACGAGCCAGATCCCCAGCGACGCAACCGGGGGGATAGTGAGGTTGTCGTCGAGGACGTATCCCCGTACGACGGGCGTGAAGCCGTCGGCGACCGTCGCACCGACGCTTCCGACCGCCGCGGCGACGAGCGCCGTGGGGAGGGACACACGCGGCACCAGTACCAGCGCCGCCAGCGCGAAACAGACGACGAACATGACCGCGATGACGCCCGCGCGTTTGGCGCGCCCCGCTTCGTTCGAGCCGAGGAGACCGCTCACGGGATCGCCGAGCGTCAGCATCAACATCCCCGGCACGGCGACCAGCGGCTCGAACACGAGCGCGACGCCCGTCATGCTGAACATGTAGAGCGCGTAGCCCGCGACGTTGTCGCGTTCGTACTCCCGAGTCAGCGTCTCGTAGATGGCCCAGTCGAGGCCGATCCCGAGTCGAATCGTCTCGAGTCCGGCGGCGACGCCGGCGGCGGCGAGGAGGAGCCAGCGGAGCGTCGGCCAGTCGACCAGTCCCAGCAGGTAGAGCGCCGGGAAGCCGACGCCGCTGGCGTGAACGGCGCGCCGCCGGAGCTCCGCCCCCATCGTTACGAGCGCGTCACGTCCGTCTCGACCCGCTCGTACCGGTCGAGCAGGTCGTCGAACGCCGCCCGACCGTCGAGGATGGCGCCGAGTTCCGCCGCCAGCTCGGCCGTGGGCACCCGAACCTGTGCAGTCGTGTCCCGGTCCCGAACCGTCACCGTCTCCGCCTCCGCTTCGACGCTCTCGTGATCGACCGTCACCGACAACGGCGTCCCCACCTCGTCCTGCCTGCGGTAGCGGCGGCCGATGTTGCCCGAATCGTCGTGGGCGACCGACAGGCCCGCGGCGCGCAGCTCCGCCACCACGTCGTCGGCCAGCCGTTCCAGCGACTCGTCGCTCACCAGCGGGAACACCGCCACGTCCGTCGGCGCCACCTCCGGCGCGAGCGAGAGATACGTGCGCTCCTCGCCGTCGATCACGTCGGCGTCGTACGCGTGCGCGATCAGGGTGTACACCGTCCGGTCGACGCCGAAGGAGGGCTCGACCACGTGCGGCGTGACGTGTTCGCCCGCTTCCGTCTGCTCCTCGATCCGGAAGTTCGCCACGTCCGCGTCGACGGTCACCGTCTCGCCGTCCACCTCGACGCGCACCTCGTCGGCGTCGAAGGCGTCCGGATTCCGCTCCGCGAGGTCACGGAGCGCGTCGGCCACCTCGCCCGCCTGCCCGCCGAACTCGGGGCCGAGGACGCTCATGTCGGGGTCGACGACCGCCCGCTCGACCGTCCGCGGTTCGTCGTACTGCTCGAAGACGGTGAAGTCGTCGTCGCCGTGGGCGGCGTGCTTGGAGAGGTCGTAGTCGCCGCGGTAGGCGAAGCCGGCGATCTCGATCCAGTCGCCCGCCGTGGGGTCGTCGAGGTCCTCCTCCGCCACGGCGCCACCCACCTCGCTCTCGGCGTCCCAGCAGTCCGCCGCGTAGTGGGCGCGCTCGCCGGGGAGATGCTGGCGGAACCGGAAGCGGTCACCGTCGACGCCGACCCGGTCGTACCACTCGCGGGCGACGCCGAGGTAGTAGGCCACCCAGTCGCTCGTGATAACGTCGGCCTCGACCGCCTCACCGACCGTCGCCTCGACGTAGCCGCCGTCGGGGTCCGCCTGCTCGTCGGCGGGGTAGAGCCGGAGTGACACGTCCGCCACGCGGGAGAGCGGCGGTTCATCCGTGTCCGGGTTGACGAACTGCTCCAGCTCCGCCTGCGTGAACTCGCGGGTGCGGACGAGGCCCTTCCGAGGACTGATCTCGTTGCGGTAGGCGCGACCGATCTGCGTGATGCCGAACGGCAACTGGTTCCGGGCGTACTCCTTCAGCCGCGGAAACTCGACGAAGATGCCCTGTGCCGTCTCGGGGCGCAGGTAGCCCGACTGGCCGGAACCGGGACCGATGGTCGTCTCGAACATGAGGTTGAACTCCTCGACCGGCCGGCCGGCGAGGGGGGCGCCACACGACGGACACGCGATTTCGTACTCCGCGACCAGTTCCTCCACCTCGGGGATGGGCAGACTCTCGGCCTCCTCGACGTCGCTCGCGTCCTCGATCAGGTGGTCGGCGCGGTGGCTCTCGCCGCACTCGCCACACTCGACGAGCATGTCGTCGAAGCCGTCGAGATGGCCGGAGGCCTCGAAGACCGCCTCGGGCGCGATGGTCGGCGCCTCGATTTCGTCGTTACCCTCGCGGACGGTGAAGCGATCCCGCCACGCCGACTCGACGTTGCGCTTGAGCGCCGCGCCCTCGGGACCGAAGGTGTAGAAGCCGGCGACACCGCCGTACGCCTCGTTCGCACCGAAGAAGAAGCCGCGGCGCTTCGCGAGTTCCGTGATCGCGCGCGCGTCGCTCATCTACACGCCCCGCAGCAGATCCACGTCGCGGACGATGCCGGCGAGGGAGCCGCCCTCGACCAGCGGCACCTGTTCGATGTCGTTCGAGAGCAGGAGCCGGGCGACCTCCCGGGCCGTCTTGCGCCCCGAGACCGTCACCAAGTCGCCGGTCATGAAGGTCTCGACGGGTTCGCGCGGAATCTCGACGTTCCGGGTCGGGAAGTAGCGGTTGCCGACCGCCTTGATCCCCTCCCACATCCAGTCGTCGTCCTCGTTGGCGATGCTCTCGCCGGTGTCGTCCTCGCCCTCGACGACGCGGGCCACCTCGATGATGTCGACTTCGGTGAGCATCCCCGTCATCTCGCCGTCGTCGTCGAGAACGACCGCGTAAGGGACGTTCGCGTAGTGAATCTCGCGCTCTGCGACGGTCAGCGGCGTCCCCCGGTGAGTGGTGTTGACGGCCGCCGTCGCCAGCGACGCGACCGGCGCGTCGCCGTCCACGTCGCCACGGGCGATAGCCCGAACCACGTCCGTCACGGTGAGGATGCCCTCCAGTTCGTCGTCGACGACCGGCACCCGGCGGGCGTTCTCTTCGAGCATCATCCCCGCCACCTCGACGAGGTCGGCGTCCGCCGTCGTCGTCGGCACCTCCCGCATCAGGAGCGCCAGCTGGTCTTCGTCCGGGTTCTCGATGAGGTCGTCCCGCGAGACGAGGCCGCGGTACGCTTCCCCGTCGTCCGTCTGTTTGACGACGGGAATCGACGAGAAGCCCCGCTCTTGGAGATATTCGAGAGCGTCGTCCCGGGTGCCCGGGAGGGCGACGGTGACGACGTCCGCGCGGGGCGTCATCGCGTCGGCTACGTGCATGTCCCCCGTTCCGCCGCCCACCCTCTAATACTCTGCGAAGGCCACGCCCCAGTCGATGTTCCGACGCCTCGTATCGACGTATTTATATGCGGGTGTTACTATCTAACATACATGGCGCCCGATGCGACGACTGTGGGGGGACAGGGTTCGGATGTCATGGCCTCGGTGGACGACGGGACTGGGGCCCCGGAGTTCGTCATCGCCGACGTGTCCCGTGACGACGCGTGGATGTCGATTCAGCTTCGGGACGCGTCGGGCCTCGACGACTGGCGGTAGCAGCCGCACTCACCACGCGAGACGCACTCGCTCTTCGACGGGCAGACGCTACTGTACCGACGACGATCCGCGGGCTTTATTCGCGCTTCGCACGGAGTGACGGCCATGTCGAGCGACCCCCCCGGGAACGTCCTCTTCGTCGTCATGGACACGGTTCGGGCGGATCACCTCACTCCCTACGGCTACGACCGGCCGACCACGCCCGGTCTCGCCGACTTCGCCGCCGAGGCGACCGTCTTCGAGGAGGCGGTCGCCCCCGCGCCGTGGACCCTCCCCGTGCACGCCTCCCTCTTTACTGGACTGTACCCCAGTCAGCACGGCGCCGACCAAGAGAACCCCTATCTGGAGGGCGCCACCACGCTCGCCGAGACGCTCTCGGCCGCCGGCTACGACACCGCCTGCTACTCCTCGAACGCGTGGATCACGCCGTACACCCACCTCACCGACGGCTTCGACGACCAAGACAACTTCTTCGAGGTGATGCCCGGGGACCTGCTCTCCGGCCCCCTCGCCCGCGCGTGGAAGACGATGAACGACAACGACCGTCTTCGGACCCTTGCCGACAAACTCGTCTCCCTCGGTAACGTCGCCCACGAGTACTTCGCCGGCGGCGAGGGCGCCGACTCCAAGACGCCCGCGGTCATCGACCGCACGCAGGAGTTCGTCGCGGACTCCGAGGACTGGTTCGCGTTCATCAACCTGATGGACGCGCACCTCCCCTACCACCCGCCCGACGAGTTCGCCGAGGAGTTGGCCCCCGGCGTCGACTCCACCGCAGTCTGCCAGAACTCCAAGGAGTACAACTCCGGCGCGCGCGACATCGACGACGACGAGTGGGCCGACATTCGCGGCCTCTACGACGCCGAAATCGCCCACATCGACGCCCAGCTCACCCGCCTGTTCGACTGGCTCAAGGCCGAGGGGGAGTGGGAGGATACGATGGTCGTCGTCTGCGCGGATCACGGCGAACTCCACGGCGAACACGACCTGTACGGACACGAGTTCTGCCTCTACGACCCGCTGGTGAACGTCCCGCTCATGGTCAAACACCCCGCTCTCGACGCCGACCGCCGGACCGACACCGTCGAACTCGTCGACCTGTACCACACGGTCCTCGACGCGCTGGCGGTCGACGGCGGCGAGCCGGCTGCCCCGAATGAGACTGCCGTCGCCCGCGACCCCACCCGCTCGCTCCTCTCGGCCGACTACCGCGCCTTCGACGGCGTCGCGGACCCCGACCCCGGCCAGCGGGCCGCCCCCGGCGGCGACTACGGCTTCGTCGAGTACTCCCGGCCCGTGGTCGAACTCAAGCAACTGGAGGAGAAGGCGTCGGCCGCAGGCATCGACCTGCCCGAAGACTCCCGCTTCTACTCGCGGATGCGCGCCGCGCGCCGCCCCGACGCGAAGTACGTCCGCATCGACCGCATTCCGGACGAGGCGTATCGCCTCGACGACGACCCCGGGGAGACGACGAACCTCGCTGACGACGACGCCGCGGAGGCGACGAACCCCACCGCTGACGACGACGCCGTCCGCGACACCGAGGCCGCCCTCACCGACTTCGAGACCCACGTCGGCGGGGCGTGGACCGGCGCCGCCGATACCGACGTGACCGACGACGCCGTCGCCGACATGGACGAGGAGGCACAGGAGCGGTTGCGGGACCTCGGCTATCTGGAGTAACGTCGTCGCGTCGGCGGACCCCTTTTTCCTGTCGGGCGACTACCACCGTCTATGGAGCCCAACGTCGGCGGCACCGACCGCACCGTCCGAGTGATCCTCGGCGCCCTCGCCCTCCTCTCGTCGATGGCCGTCGTCGTCTACGGCGGCGGCCTGACCGGCGGCCGTCAGATCGTCGTCGCGGGCGCGATGCTCGTCTTCGCGGCCGTGATGTTCGCCACCGTCGGTGCGCGTCGCTGCCCGATCAACGCCGCCCTCGGCCGGAACACCTGCCGGAGCCGCGAGTAACCCGTCTCACCGCCGTCGCCGCCGACCGAGTCGCCGACCGGCGACGAGCAGGAGACCGGCGAGGACGCCGACCGCCACGACCCCCATCGAGAGCGTTCCGTCCCCGCTCGTCGTCTCTCTGTCGCCGTCGCCGTCCCCGGCAACCGTCGTCGCCGCGGCGGGCGCCGGGGTCGTCGTCGCCGTCGGTGTCGACGTGACGGTCGCCGTTCGGGTCGGCGACGGCGGGCGTTCGGTCGTCGGCGTCGGCGTCGCCAGCGTCACCGACTCCTGATAGTCCCGCCCGTCGGCGTCGACGGCGCGGAGCACGACGGTCGTCTCCCCGCTCGCGGCGTCGAGTCGCTCCCGCACCTCGACGCTGGACGTGGCCTCCCCGTCGTAGACCGTGCGGCTGTCGACGATGGCGCCGTCGGGGCCGACCGACTCGACCACGACGCGCGTCACCCGCCCGTCGGCGACGGCCCCCGCCACGTCGACGGTGCTCCCGTTCACCCGCGCGTCGGTGATCGTGACCCGTGGCTCCAGATGTCCCCGGTAGTCGAGCGGGACCGTCCACTCCCGTTCGTTCCCGGCCACGTCCGTCGCGTCGAGGACGAGCCCCTCGGCACTGTCGCTGATCGGGACGGTGAACGCGAAGTCGACGGCCATGCGCGACCGGGTCGGTTCGGCCGACGTGGGGTTCAATACGAAGTTCGTCTGGGCCGTGTCCTCGATCCGATACGACAGCGAACTCACCTTCACGTTGTCCGTGACGGTCCCCGCGACGTGGAGCCGTCCGTCGGTCCGTTCGAATCGGTCCAGTTCGATCACCGGCCGCTGGTCGTCGAACAGCCAGACCGTGATGTCGTGCGTACGTCGCTGGCCGTGGGTGTCGATGGCGACGACGCGGAGTTCGTTTTCGCCGAGGCCGAACAGGAGCGGCTGAGAGACGTTGTCGCCGGGGTTCTCGATGCGATAGGTCTCCAGATCGCGCCGCGACCGTCCCGCGAACCGCCACTCGTAGGTCCGCTCGATCCGCACCTCGCGGACGCCGCTCAGGTCGTCGAATTCGACCGACAGCGTCGTGTCCGCTCGCTCGATGGAGACTTCACCGGTCCGTGGCTGCCCCACCGACTCGAACGGCGACGTGTACGTCATCAGCGGCCCGGTCGAATCCTTCCGGATCGTCGCAGTCAGTCGTTCGTCGCCGTCGACCACCACGCTCACCGCGTGGTCGCCGTCGGTGAGGTCCAGCGTGAACTGCTCCGAAACGTTCGTCGCGTTCGGCTCGAACGACCGGCGCGACTCCCCGTCGACCCGCACCGTCACCGACCGGATCGGCTCGTCGCTCTCGATGTCGACGCCGACGACCGGATCCTCGGTGACGGTGGTCGTCTCACCACTCTGGATCGCCGTGCCGTCGACGGTCACGTCGACCGCCACTTGCGCCGTGGCCGTCGGCGCGAGGGCGGCCGTGAGGCTCACCACCAGCAACAGGGCAGCGAGGCGCCGGCGACGTATCGGTCCCGTTCCCGTCATCGACCGGCACCCGCGGCCGTCTTCCGTGCGACGCTCAATCTTCGGTCCAGTAGTAGAGGTCCTCGCGCGGCGCGCCGCAGTCCGGGCACGACTCGGGCAGTTCGCCGAGGTCACCGACCGCGCCACACTGCGAACACCGCCACACCAGTTCCGCCTCGCCGAACTCGTGGCCGGCGCGTTCGTGTTCGATGGAGAGCGCCTCGATGCCCTCTCGCGTCGTCACGAAGAAGCCGTCCTCATCGAAGCCGCGGATGGTTCCGAGGGCCGTGCCGTCGGTGTCGTACACCGTCTGGCCGACGGTGAGGTGGGGGTCGTCTGCCATACCTCCCCGTTCGTCCTCGGGTCGCTTAACGGTCCGGGCGACGCGGACCGTTCGACTTCCGACGAGGCCAGCTAGGCACCCCGCCGACGCCCGTCGAGGGCGGACACCGTGCCCTCGACGCCGACGAACGCGAGGTCACCGGCGACGGCCGGTCGAGAGGGCGCCGCCGCTCTCCACGCGCCACCGCTCGTGTCCGTTACCGGCGGCCAGCGCGGATACCGTCTCGCCGCTCCGCGCCACGCCGTCGCGCGTCCCGACGAACACCGTCTCGTCCGTCGCGCCCAGCACGAAGACCCCCTGCCGCTCGGGCGCGTCTCGTGAGAGCATCGTCCGCTCGTGGCTTACGACCCCCCCCCGGATGTGCACTTCGCTCGCCGCGCTACATGAAATCGTCCAGCCGCGACGGCTTGTTCTGGTCGTTCTGGAAGACGCTCTCCAGACTCTTCTCCAGCACTTCGAGGCGCTGTTTCGTGTACGGCCGGCAGTCGAACTCATCCGCCACCTGAATGGCGGTGTCCATGTACTTGTTCACCGACCCCTCGTGGACGGTCAGGTTCACGCGCCCACCACACTCCCGACAGTCGCCCGAGAGCGGCACCCGTCGGTACGACTCCCCGCAGTCGAGACACCGGGTCTCCTGCCGCGAGAAGGCCCGGAGGTTGCCGATCAGGTCCGGCAGGAAGTGGTACTCGATGACCCGCTCGGCCACGTCCGTCTCGTCGACGGCACGGAGCTTGCGGGCCAGATTCAGCTGGGCGTCCATCTTCTCCATCATCGACCCGAGCGTCTTGTACGCCGACAGGTCGGGGCCGAGCGCGATGTTCGAGGTGTCGTGCGTGTGGTCGAAGCCGTGGTACTCCGTCTCCGTCTCCAGCGATGCCTCCGCGATTTCGATGTCCACGTCCTCCGGGTCGGCCATCTCGCGGGTCACCTCGTAGAAGTCGAGGGGGTACTCTCGAACCACGTCGACGTTGTGCGCCTCGTCGTCGATTTCCGTCGGGTCGATGCGGGAAGACATGACGAGGGGGGCGTCCATGCGACCACCTCGTTTATCCGGCAAAAATTGCCGGCTGAAGTTGAGGAGGCCGTCCATGAGGAGCATGACGCAGTCTTCGTCGCCGTCGCATTGCGCTAGGGGGATGTCGTTCGCGTAGAGCGTGTGCGTGTCCGCGACGGTGAGACAGTACGTATGCTCGACGGTCGAGCGGACGAGTCGTGTGCGCTCGACCGTGTCCGGATCAGCCTCGCCACCATCGGTCGCGGCCCGTTCCGGCCCCGCCTCGACTGGTGGCGTCTCTAACGGCGGCGGAAGTTCGTCACCCGCTGCCAGTTCTCGGGCTTCGATACGCTCGATTCCGTCATTCCACCGCAACATCTCGTGGTCCGGCGTCACCGTAATCTCCCGCCCACTCCGCGTCTCGATTTCGACGAGATGATCGGGCGCCCGATGTTTCGACACTGCTTCGACCGGCTTCAGCACCTGTGCACCCTCGTCGTCGATACTCGGAACGTGAACCTCACCGTCGAGTTCCTGCACCAGTGTCCCGAAGTCGTCCGTCTCCGGATCTTCAAGCCGCTCCTCCACCAGCCGCTCGATACGCTCGTGGTGCCATGCACCGCCCTCGTCCCGATACCACACCTTCGTCGCCGGGTGGAAGCAGTTCCGCCGCTTCGCCGCGTGGAAGTACGGGTGCGCGTACCCCACCGACGCCGACGTGAACCCGACCACGCGGCCCACCACCGCCGCCGAGGTGTGCGGCGCCATCCCGAAGACGAGTTCGCCCACCAGATCGTCCCGCTTCTCCACCTCGTAGAAGGGCGGCAGGTCGTAGAACTCGGTCAGCAGGTCGTCAACGAAGTCGGCGGTCTTCAGGAGGTGCTCCGCGGCGCCGTCCGAGAGCACGATGTCCTGCACTTTCAACTCGACCAACTGATCGTCGAAGCGGAGCGGTTCGCCGTCGATGTCCGTGTCGTACCCGAGTTCGCGGAAATCCTCGGCGGTCACGTCGAGTTCCTCGGGGCGGACCGCCGTCACCGGCAGGTCCGTCATGTCGTACCGGACCGTCCCGTCCTTGAACGCGCTGACGCCGTGTTTCGCCCGGAGGACGCCCTTTTCCATCGGCTCGGGCGTCTTGTCCGCCGAGGTGAGCCCCTTCACGCCCTTCAGAATCTCGAACGCCGCCTCGCGTTCCCCCACCCGGTCGAGGGCCTCACGGTACCTGTCCCCGAGGTCGATCCGCTGCCACTCGGCGCTGGTCACGTCGCGGTCACAGCGGTCGCAGTGGACCCGGCCGGACTCGTCGGGTTCTACGATCTGCTCGCAGGACTCGCACTCGTAGACCGGTTCGGTGTGGGTGCCGCAGTCGGGGCACTGCGTGCGGTGGGTGGTCGCGCCGCAGTCGCCACACGCCCGGCGGCCCACCTGTACGTTCACGACGCCTCGGCCGGCGTCGGTGCGGGCGCGGGCCGCGCCACCCACGTCGCGCTGGCTCCCCCCCGCCTCGCCGATGGGGAAGAGCGTGTGGACCGCGGGCGAGAGGTCGCGGCGCTCCGACTTCTCCGGTCGCCCCATCCGGTTGCCGATCCGGGTCGGGGCACGCTCCCGAACGGTAAAGGGCGCCACCTCGTCGACCGCGCGGACGGCGTTGTCGCCGTCGTCGTACTCGCGGGCGGCGGGTGAGAGGTCAGCGAGGGTCCACGTTCGGTCGAGGGTGGGATCGGTCGTCACGCCGAGCGACCGCGCGAGGGGTCGCCAGTCGGCGATTCTGATTCCTTTCTCCGTCACCACGTGTTCGACGAGGAGGCGTTCGAGCGTGCGCCGCACGTCGCCGGTCGCCTCGACGAGGAGCTCGTCCGCACCGGATTCCGTCCCCCGACCCGGTGCCACTCCCACGCCGCCATCGCTCTCGACGGCTACCACGTCGCCGCCGGCGACGGCGTCGGCGAGTTCGTCCACCGCCTCGACGCTCGCGTCGTGCCAGAGGTAGGTGTACGCCGGGTGCAGTGGGCAGTCGTACTCGGTCGCCCACCGGAGCGCTTCCTCGACCGTCGGGTCGTCGAGAGCGACGCGGGGGTCGTCCCGTAGCGCCTGCACGTCCGCGCCGCTCTCCTCGAACTCCTGTACCCACCACTCGAACGTGTAGGACGCGGGCGCGAGCGGGTGGTTGTTCTCGACGAACTCGCCGTAGTTGACGAGATACTCCCCGAGGTCCAGAATCTCCTCGACGCCGTTGCGGACGGTCAGCGCCTCCGCCGGGTCGTCGATCCGGCGCACCTCGCCGTTCGCGAGGCGGACCGTCGGCCCCTCGATGGTGTCGACCGGAACGACGCCCGCCGCCTTCCCCGGGCGCTCGGTCTTGATCTGCGTGCCCGTGGCGAGGAAGTCGTCGACGAGGTGCATCGTCGCGGGGTGGACGCCCGCGGTGGCGAACCCGTGGTTCCGGGCGCGGCCGTAGCGGAGGCGAAAGCCGCCCGCCTCCGAGGGGTGGCCGAACACCGGGCGGCCGGCGATCAGGTCGCGCAGGAACTTGGTCGACGGGGCGACGCGCGGCGGGCCGGCCGGGGCGTCGTCGGTCGTCCTTTCGTCGGCATCCTCGTCCGCGTCTGCCTCCTCGCCGTCACCGTCGTCGCCGCCGGTCGCCTCGTCGTCGTCTGCCGTCTCGCTCTCGTCTCCCTCGTCGTCTTTCCCGATGGTCCCGTCGATGAGGTCCTGCAGCCACGGCCACTCAACCTCGTCCAGATCACGGGTGTAGCGCTGGATCTTCGGTGCCTTCAGCGCGATGCCCTCCGCGAGGACGAGACACATCCCGCCACGGGCGGAGTTGGTGTCGACCCGTTCCAGATCCCGAAAGCCGGACACCTCCTCGTCGCCCGTCGCCTCGCCGTCCAGCATGATCGGCATGTGCTCGGCGATGAACTTCGTCTCCTTGTCCTTCGGCGTGTACTGGAGGCCGGTCTCGGAGTCGTACAGACTCACTTCCTCGGCGTAGCGCTCCACCTCGTCGTCTCTGGGTTTGAACTCGTCGATGCCCAGCAGGGAGCGGGCGTAGTCCGCGACGAGTACGGAGAGCGCTTGTGCCGTCCCGCCCGCGGAGCGGATCGGCCCCGCGTAGTAGACGTTGACGAACTCGGTGCCGTCGTCGTTTTCCAGCACTTCGACGCGGTCGATGCCTTCGATGGGAGCGGCGACGACCCCCTCGGTCAGGAGGGCGACGGCCGTCCGGACCGCGCCTTCCACCTTCCCGGCGTTCGTGTCGTAGTCCCCGACTTCCCCCTCGACGAAGTCGGTGACGAGCGCCAGCGCCGCCTCTTCGCGGCTCATCTGGCCGTCGAGTTCCCGCACGCGCTCGGCCACGCCGTCGATGCCGAGGATGTTCTCCACCCGGTCGGCCATGTCGCGTGCGACCGGAATCTCCACCTCCTCGGTCGGGTCAGATCCGCGCGACCGCGCCCGTTCGGCGCGGTCGAACGCCTCGTCGAGCCGGTCTTCGATCCGCGCGAAGTAGGCTTCGTCGTCCGGTGTCACGGGTCGGTCGAATCGTCGGTCGGTCGGTCGAACGATACCAGTTCCTCGAAGGCGCGGAGGTGGACCGTGCCCTCGACGGCCGTCGCGGCGTTGAGGTAGCCGCCGACCGCCTGCCCGCTCGGTCGCGTGAGCACGGCGTGGGGTCGGGCGACCGCCCCGTCGTCGTCGACGGTGACGCCGCCGATACAGGCCGCGACCGTCAGCGGTTCGTCGAATCGGACCGCGCGGTGTTCTTCGGCCGCGGGGTCGTAGTGCCACACGTCCGCGTCGTCGACCGTCCCCGCCCCGGTGAACCACGCCGACGCGACCCCCTCGGCGTCGGCGACGTGCTCGATGGCCTCCCGCCAGTCGTCGCCTTCCTCGATGGCGACGCGGTACTCCGCACTCACGGTGAGTTCACGAGCGTCCATAGACGCGACACGAACGGGGCCGGATTAAACCTACCCTTCGGCCACGTCGACGTCGCTGACAGCGCGGCCGCTGAGCGCTCCGAAAGACACCGCGCCGACGGGGCCGATGTAGTGGTTAGAAGGGAGCCTGCGGGCCTTCGTCGCTGCTCTCGCCGTCGTCGGTCGTCTCGCCGGGGAAGGAGGGCTCCATGCCGCCGTGGCCACCCTCGCCGCCCATGCCCTCCATGCCGGTGTCGGCGTGGACTTTCGTGATCTCGGGAATCTCTTTGACCATCCGGCTCTTGATCGCCTGAATCGTCATCGGGGAGATGCCACAGCCGGAACAGGCGCCGCCGAGCTGGATGCTCACCTCGCCCGTCTCCGTGTCGATGTTCTGGATGGCGGCGCTGCCGCCGTGCATCTGGATCTGCGGGAAGTTGCGACGCAGGAAGTTCGTCACGCGCTCGCGGAGGTCGTCCTCGCCGTCGGCGTCCTGAGCGTCAGTACTCATGGGCGAGACAAGGGTACCGACGGGCTTAGGCCTTTGGTTCGTTGTCACCGTCGACCCCGAACACGCTCCGCAGTTCCGCCTCGATTTCGTCGACGTAGCGGTCGAGCGTCGCCTCCAGCTTCTCGTCGTCGACGATCACCGCCGTCACCCGCTCTTTCGGGTTCTCGGGCAGTTCCACCCGGAAGTCGCCGCCCTCGTAGAACGGCTCCGACTCGTTCAACACCTGCTGGTCGATGGCGTGGACGAGGTCGGAGTCGAACTGGTCGTTCATCGTCTCGAAGGCGTTCTTGTACGCCCGCTGGAGTTCCGCGAAGTAGTTGGCGTACTTGTCCTCGAACTTCTCGGGGTCGAAGTCGGCCATACCCGTCCGTATCTCGCCGCCCGGCAAAAGTCGGACGGTTAGCCGTCCTCCACGTGAATCTCGTTGACGCTGATGTGCAGGAAGGTGACCGGCGCGCCGCCACCCCCCGTGAGCACCGGCTTCTGATCCGCGAGCACGGTGTCGTAGTGGACGGCCGTCCCGCCCTGCACGTCGCTCACGCCGCCGACGACGGCGCCGTACACCTCCGCGCCGCCGCGGACGGCGATGTCCTGATTATCGGGCGCGTAGATGACGCCGTAGACGTTCGCGCCGCTCTGCACCGTGACCGTCGATTCGCTGGTGCCGTAGAGCCAGATCTGATCACCGCGGTCGCCCACGCTCGTCCAGTCGGTCCGAATCTCGTAGTCGCCGGCGGCGTAGACGTGGACCTCGTTCGAGCCGGTCACGTCGACCGGCGACCCGCCCGTGGTGGACACGTCGCCGTCGACGACGAGGTAGATCGGTCCCCCGCTGGTGTCGAAGGTGAGGTGATCGCCACCCGAGAGCGCCATCTCGTCGAGGTAGTACGTGCCGTTGGTGAGCGTGCAGTCGGCGTACGCACCGCCGCAGTTCCCCGCCTCGATCCGGCCGGCGTCGCTCCCCGCGTTGTCGTTCGACGCCGCGGCGGCAGAGACCCGAGTCTCGATAGTGCTGTCGATGGGCTTGAGGGTCGGCGGCTGGAGGTCCCGCGCTGCCGACACCGGGCTCAGATCGGGCGACGGCCCGTACTCCACGATGTCGCCGTTCTCGTTCGGCCAGACGCTGTCGTTGTCGAACTCGCCGGCGGTGGTCACGTCGCCGTTGATGTTCTGCCCGTTCGCCGCGTGGAAGTCGCCGCCGACGTGCACGTCGCCGTTGATCGTTCCGGATCCGCTCTCGTAGTCACCGCCAGCCCGCACGTCCTCGTTCACCGTGACACCGCCCCCCGTCTCGACGACTCGGCCGCTGACGACGGCCGGGCTGTCCAGATTCCCACCGCCGCCGAGAAAGAGGTCGCCGTCGGCGACGATCTCCTCGTCGACGCTGACGCCGCCGCCCGAGAGGTCCGCGTCGCCGTCGACGAGCAGCCGCCCCTCCACGTCGATGCCGCCGCCGGCCTCGAAGTCGCCGTCGACGCGCATGTCGCCGTAGATGGTCCCGCCGCCCGCGTTGACGAGGTCCTCGCCCACGTAGACGCTCCCGTTCTCACCCCGGCTCGCGGGATAGGGTCCCTCGGAGGAGTTGTAGCTGTCGACGGTCGCGCCGCCCTGCACCGTCACTGTCGGCGACCGAGCGGCGATGGAGTTCCGGATCTCCCGCCCCCGCGTCGGGACGCTGAGGAGGACCTCGACCGACCGGTTCCCGTCGATTACGCTCACCGAATCCGCGTCGGTCCGCGTCTCGAAGTAGTCGGCCCACGCCCGGTAGTAGTCGCTCTGGATCGTCACGCGGACGCTCCCCGCGTCCAGCGGGTTCTGTCGTCCCGCGCTGGCGTTCGGGAACGCGGCCCGGGTCGGCCCGTCGGCGAATCGGAGCGCCTCCGACGACGACGCCGACCCGCGGAGGACGACCAGCGGGAAGGTCAGGGTCGGGTCGCCGCCCGCACTCGTCCCCCAGCGGTAGTGAAACTCCGGGGGTGAGATCATGCGCGCCTGCCCCGACTCCTCGCGCCAGACGCCGCCGCCCTGATACGCGACGGTCGTCCCCCCGGTCCGGTACACGACCGCCCCCATCGTCGTGTTCACGAGGGGCGCCCCGGTGGCGTTTTCGCCCACCCGCTCGATGGTGATCCGGCCCGCGGATTCGTCGACCGTCGCCTGCCCGTCCCCGCCGAGCGACACGCGTCGCGTCTGTGCGTAGCCGAGCGCGACTTCGCTGACCTCGGAGTCGACCGTCGACATGGCGAGTTCGGCTTGGCCGGCGCTCGCCTGATCCCGAACGTCCTGTATCGCGCTGCCACCGAGCACCAGCACGGCCGTCGTCCCGACGACGGCGAGGCCGAGAACCAGCACGACGCCGATGACGGTGCTTTGGGCCCGTCGGGTCTCTGGAGGGCTCACGGCCGCCTCGGTTCGTGAATCGAGCCGGCCGATCCGACGCGTCGATCCGCCCCTATTCTCATCTGTGATATTTATACGGCACGGACGGGTTTCTATTTTTATATTTTTATCTGACACGTCCCGGGGCGGGAGTGGTGGTCGTTGCGCGAGAGCGTTCCCTCCGTCAGCGTCTCACGGGCGATACTCGGGTACTCGGGCCGACTCACTCCGCGTCGAACAGGTCCGTCGAGAGGTAGCGCTCGCCGCCGTCCGGAAGGACGACCACCGTCGTCTCCGCCGGGTGCGCCGTCGCGTACTCGCTGGCCGCCGCCAGCGCCGCCCCCGAGGAGATGCCGACGAGCAAGCCTTCCTCCCGTCCCAGCCGCCGGGCAGCGTCGCGCGCCGCGTCGGCCGTCACCGCCCGCACCTCGTCGAGCAGGTCGGTGCGCAACACCTCGGGGAGAAAGCCCGGCCCGATCCCTTGGATGTCGTGGCCGTCGGCGCACTGCTCCGTGATGGTCGGCGACGCCGCGGGTTCGACGGCGATCATCCGGACGTCCGCGCCCCGGTCCGCGAAGAACTCCCCGACGCCCGTGATGGTCCCGCCCGTCCCCACCCCGGCGACGACGGCGTCCACGTCGCCGCCCGTCGCCTGCCAGATTTCCGGCCCCGTCGTCTCCCGGTGGGCACGTGGGTTCGCCTCGTTCTCGAACTGGCCGACGAGGACGGCGTCGTCGGCGTCGGCCAGTTCTTCGGCGCGGCGGTTCGCCCCGCCCATCCCCGCCTCGGCAGGCGTCAACTCTAGCTCCGCACCGAGGGCGGCGAGCATCGTCCGGCGCTCGACAGACATGGACTCCGGCATCGTCAGGACGCAGTCGTAGCCGCGGGCGGCCGCCACCGCCGCCAGCCCGATCCCCGTGTTCCCGCTCGTCGACTCGACGACCGTTCCGCCCGGCGGCAACTCGCCCGACGCCTCGGCGGCGTCGATCATCGCCCGCGCGATCCGGTCTTTCACCGAGTACGGGTTGGCCGCCTCCACCTTCCCGAGGAGGCCGGGGCCGAAGTCCTCCAGTCGGAGCAGCGGCGTCTCGCCGATCAGTCCCTCCACCGAGTCGACGACGGTCCGCTGGAGCGTCTCGCTCATAGTCGACGCTACCCGGGGGTGGGGTGTCAGACTTCGCCCGCACATATTCGCCTACGCCAACTGCGCCGCGACGAGTTCGTCCACCGCGGCAACGAACGCCGCCTGCTCGCCGGCGGGAATCGTCGCCCCCGCGGCCACGTCGTGTCCGCCGCCGTCGCCGCCGACCGACTGCGCGGCCTCGCGCATGACCGTCGAGAGGTCGAGCCCCTGCCGGACGAGGGTGTGCGAGCCGCGGGCGGAGACTTTCACCTCGCCGTCGCCATCGTCGGCCTCCGACCGACTTTCCGTGGCGCGTGGCTCCACGCTCGCGAACGCCACGATGGGCAGATCCCGCCGCACGCCGTCCGCCCCGAGCGCCATCCCGGCGACGATGCCGACGATAGTCTCGCGAATCCGCGTCCCCGCGTCGAACCACTGGACGTGCTCCTCGACCGTCACGCCCTCCGATTTCACGAGTTCCAGTCCCTCGGAGAGGTTCTTGCGGTGGTTGCGCAGGAGCGTCCGGGCGCGATCCAGCGCCGCGCCGCGGTCGCCCAGACACACCGCGAGGCCCACGTCCGCGCGCTCGTACCGCGCCGTGGCGTTCAGGAGGGTCGAGAACTCGCTCACGTCGCGTAGCTCCGTCCCCTCGTCCTCGGCGGTGAGGGTGTAGGTCGTCCCGATCAGGTCGTTTACCCGACTCGCGGGCACGCCGCTCGCGACGGCCCGCTTCAGGAGGGCGCTCGCGACCGCCCGCCGTTCGTCGTCGGTCAGGTCGACCCACCGCTTCCACTCGCCGTCCGCTCGGAGGTCGGCGTCCAAATCGGCGAGAAAGGAGACGGCACCGGACTCGTCGCCCGTGATCCCCGGGACCCGCACGTCGCTCGCGTACTCCAGCAGTTTCGGGAGCGGGCGCGTCTGCCGCCCGTACATCGCCAGATCCGTCCCCTCCTGCAGGACGCCCGCGTCGACGCCTTCGGCGACGATGCCCTCGTTGGCGCCGGTGAGGCCGTCGACGCCCGCCTGCATGTCGCCCACCGCGCCGACGACGGCGAGGGCGGCGAGGTCACGGTTCTCCGCCCCGCCCAGTGCCCGCGCGAGACAGTACGCCGCCCCGGAGCCAGAGAGTTCGCTCGCCCCGTTTATCCCCTCCAGCAGGGGGTTGCAGTGGTACGTCGTCTCCGCGTCCGCCGGCTGGTGGTGGTCGGCGACGATGGGAGTGACGGCGTCGGCGTACTCGACGACGATATCGAGCTGGCCGCTCCCGAAGTCGGTGAAGAGCGCCGTCTCGTGGTCCGTCGCGGCGATGCGCGCGATGGCCGCCTCGTCGAGTTGTTTCTCGAAGACGGTGTCGAACGGAATCCCCGCCCGCTCCAGTGCCGTCGCAGCGACGGCGGCGCTCGTCAACCCGTCGGCGTCGATGTGGGAGGCCAAGAGTACCGAGTCGGCGTCGCGGAGCGCGTCGGCACACGCCGCCGCCCGCTCGGCCAGTTCGGGGACAGGCCCGTTCATTACGCCAGAATCGGTCGCCATCGCTGATAAACCCTCGACCCGCGCCGCTACGGCGTCTCCCCGTTCTCGACCTCGCGCAGTCGCGCGACCGTCTCCCGGGCCAGCGCCTCGAACGTCGCCTCGGCGGGCACCACGTCCACCTCGATCCCGGCACCCTCGGCCGTCTCCCGCGTCGGCTCACCGATGACGCCCACGACGGCCGCGTTCAGGCCCGCAACCGCGTCCGCACGGACGCCCCGCTCCGCGGCGGCGTCGAGGAAGTGCTCGACCGTCAGCGAGGAGGTGAAACAGGCGGCGTCGAGGTCGCCTGCCGCGGCGAGGGCGGCCGACTCGCCCGCCCCGTCGGGGCGAACGAGACGATACAGGACCGTCTCGTGGACGGCCGCCCCGGCGTCGCGCAAGCCGTCGAGCAGGACCGGACTGCCGTGGTCACTCCGCGCCACCTCGACGCTCGCGCCCTCGGTGCGGTCGGCCAGCAGGTCGACCAGCCCGGTCGAGGAGTAGTCGTCGGGCACCAGATCGACCGCGTAACCCGCCGATTCGAGCGCGTCGGCCGTCTTCGGCCCGATGGCGACGACCGTCGCGTCGCTGGACTCCCACCCCGCCGCCGCCACGAGTTCCGCACCCGTCTTGCTCGTGAAGACGACGTAGTCGGCGTCGCGGGGCGTCGCGTCCGTCGGTTCGACCGCGAGCATCGGATCTGCCACTGGCTCGACGCCGAGGCCAGTCAGGAGCGACCGGGCCGCATCGAGGCGCTCGTCGTCGGGGCGGAAGACGGCGACCCGGGGACGGTCGGCGGTGTTCACGCGTCGTCCTCCCCGTCCGCGTCGTCTGCCTCGGCGTCCGCCTCCTCCCGCGCCCGGTCGATCAACTCGGCCGCCCCCTCCTCGCGCAGGTCGGCCGCGAGGGCTGCCGCCGCGTCCGCGTGGTCCGTGATCGGCAGGTCGGCCGTCCGTTCGACCGCCTCCGTCCCGTCGAGCGAGAGCACCTGCACCGTCACGTGGACGTACTCCCCCTGAACGACGGCGTAGACGCCGATAGGGGCGATACAGCCGCCGCCGAGTTCCGCGAGAATCGTCCGCTCGACGGTGGTCTCGACGCGCGTCACCGGGTCGTCGACGCGGCTCCGGATCGTCTCCGTCGCCGCCGCGTCGCCGCGGGCCGTCACCGCGATGGCGCCCTGTCCCGGCGCGGGGACGAACGCGTCTCTCGGGAGGCGCGTCGTCTCGACGCTATCGAGCAGGCCGCTCCGCTGCAGCCCCGCCTCCGCGAGGACGATGGCGTCGTACTCCACCTCGACCGCTCGCTCCATCGCTTGTCGTTCCAGTTCGGTCAGACCGTCGAACCACTCCTCGACCGGCTGGTCGAAGTTGTCGGGATGTTCGCCCTCGTCCTCGTCCTCGGCGTCCAGCCGTCGCTGGTGTTCGCGCTGGAGGCTCGGCGCCAGCAACTTCTCTAGCCGCGTGTCGACGTTGCCCCGGAGCGGCTCGATCCGCAGGTCGGGTCGCGCCCGCCGCAACTGCGCCCCGCGGCGGAGCGACGAGGTGCCGACGACGGCGCCCTCGGGCAGGTCGTCCAGATCCGCGCCGTCGGGCGTCACGAGTACGTCGCCTGCGGGCGCGCGTTCGGGCACCCCCGCCACCACTAGTTCGGGCGGCGACTCGGTCGGCATGTCCTTCATCGAGTGGACCGCGGCGTCGACGTCGCCGTCGAGCACCTGCTCGTCGAGTGCCCGGACGAACGCGCCCGTCTTCCCGAGGCGGTGGATGAGTTCGTCTCGAATCTCGTCGCCGCGGGTCGACACCTCGACCGTCTCGACGTCGAGGCGTCGGGCGGAGAGGCGGTCGCGGACGCTCGCCGTCTGCCGTCTGGCGAGGTCGGACCCGCGCGTGGCTAGCCGTATGGTCCCGCGCGTGCTCATGTCGGAGCCGACGCCCCCGAGCCTGAAAAGCCCACCAGTTCCGCCGTCGCCGGCGTCGACGGGGACTGCACGACGGCGGAGGGCGAAGCTATTCCCGTCCCCCCGGAGTAGCCGCCCTCGATGTCGAAGATTCCGACGTACAACGCAGTCGGCCTCTCCCCCACCGTGTGGGGAGCCGAGGAGCGTAGCGACATCGAGAAGAACCTCGACCACATCCACGAAGCCCTCTCGGCGGCCACGTGGCTCAGCGGGCTGGAACTCCCCGTAAAACTCGCCGTCCTCCCCGAGGGCGCCCTGCAGGGGTTCACCGACGAGGTGATGGACATGGATCACGCCACGTATCGGGAGGAAATCGCCATCGACATTCCCGGCCCCGAAACCGAGACGCTCGGGGAGTACGCCAAGGAGTTCGAGGTGTACCTCGTCGCCTCCGCGAAGGAGAAGGCGCCGGAGTACGACGAGAAGTTCTACAACACCGCCTTCGTCATCAGCCCCGACGGCGACATCGTCCACACCCACCGGAAGGTCACGCCCCTGTTGCCCGTCGAGCGCTCGGTGTCTCCCCACGACGTGTGGGACGACTGGCAGGAGAATCACGGCGACGACCTCGACGACATCTTCCCCGTCGTCGACACCGACATCGGCCGCCTCGGCATCTCGCTCGCCATCGAGGGGGCGTACCCCGAGTACGTCCGCGGGCTGGCGATGAACGGTGCCGAGGTGATCTGTCGGATCGCGTGTCCCGAACCGCTGGTGGCGAACGACAGCTGGGAGATCCAGAACCGGGCGCGGGCGCTCGACAACACCTGTTACGTCGTCGCGCCCAACCTCGGCACCTACTACGTCACGCCCGACGCCGAGACGCCGGTCGACACCTTCGGCGGCGGGTCGATGATCGTCGACCACCGGGGTCAGATCCTCGCGGAGCACGACTACGGCGCCGGCTCCTCCTACTGCGCCGCGCCCGTCGACGTGGAGGGCCTGCGCGAACACCGCACCGAGTCGCCGCTCACGAACTGGATCAAGGACCTCCGCACCGAACTCATCCGGCCCATCTACGACCGGGACATCTACCCGAAAAATCTGTGGCTCGACCGTCAGCCGGTCGACCACGAGACGTACGCCGAGGAGGTGACGGAGAAACAGATCGAGAAGATGGTCGAGGAGGATATCTTCGTCCCGCCGTATCACGAGCGAGAGGAGTGACCGCGACCGTCACTCCGGCTGATAGGGATCGGTCGCCGTGTCGAGGCGGTAGACATCCGCGGCGGCGTCGAAGTCGTCGTCGAACGCGTAGAGGTAGCCGAGCCCCTCCGTTTGCATGTACGCTACGATAGCGGCGTCGACGAACGAGAACTGCTCGTGCTGTCGGAAGAGCGCTTTCGCCGTCGCGAACTCGTCCGCGGTCAGGGTGTCGACGTGGAAGCGCGCGTTCTCCTCTATTCGGTCGAGGAAGTCGACGGCAGCCGCGTGTCCGGCGTGGGTCGTCAGTCCGTTCAGCGTTTCTGCGAGCACGTAGTCGAGGATCACCGCCTCCGGAAGGTCGGCGGCGTCGACTCCCGTGAGGATGGGGAGGGCGTCGTCGTGTGCCTCGTCACGACGGTATCCAGCGGCGAAGAGAACGGTCGTGTCGACGAGTGCTCGCGGCATCTACTCCGTGTCGACGCCCCACGCGTCGTGGTCGGTCGTGACTGCGGTCTCCTGCTCACCGTCGTAGCCGTCGAAGTCGCTGAACGTGCCGCTTCGCTGCTGAACGACCTGAACGCGGAGCGTACCGTCGTCCTCGATGTGCCAGCGGAGTGTGTCGCCGTCGTCGATGTCGAGTTCCCGGCGGATGCGAGCGGGGATGTTCGCTTGATTCCCCGACACTTTGCTCTCTGAGTCGACGTTCTCACTGCTCATGCCTACGAGTAGGTAATCGCCCTGCATAAATCGTAGTGTGCCCTCACACTATCCGCCCCGATTGGGAACGGTCGTCTCTCGCGTCGCACACTGTCGAGCGGTGCTCGGCCTACAGCGCTTCCTGATACGCGTCGAGCGTCCGCTGGACGTCCTCTTCGGTGTGGGCGTAGCTGACGAACTGCGCCTCGAACTGGTTGGCGGTGAGGAAGACGCCGCGCTCTTTCATCTCCTGCCAGAACACGCGCTCCCAGCGGTTGGTCTCGGCGGCGGCCACGTCCGCGCCCGTCTTGGGACAGGCGTCGAAGTTCGGGCAGTCCGTGCGCTGACGACAGCCGGCCTCGCAACGACCCGCGCCGCCCTCGCCGTGCCGGGTGAAGATGGTCTTGAAGATGCTGCCGGTGCCGACGACGGTGTACTCCGGAGCCCGTTCTTCCAGAATGTCCGTGATGCCCGCGCGCAGTTGCTCGCCCAGCGAATCGACGTGGTCGTACACGTCGTTTGCGGCGGCGTATCTGAGCGTCTCCAGCCCCGCGGCCATCGTCACCGGGTGGCCCGAGAAGGTGCCCGACTGGAACACGTCGCCACCGGGGGTGAGGTGTTCGACGATTTCGGCCCGGCCGCCGACGGCGCCGACGGGGAAGCCGCCGCCGACGATCTTCCCCAGTGTCGTCAGGTCGGGCGTGACGCCGAACTCGCTCTGTGCACAGCCGAGGCCGCCGACCCGGAAGCCCGTGATCACCTCGTCGAAGATCAGGAGCGAGCCGTGTTCGTCACAGAGTTCGCGGAGCGTCTCGTGGAAGCCGTCGATGGGCATCACCACGCCCATGTTGCCGAGGATGGGTTCGGTGAGGACGGCCGCGATTTCGTCGCCGTGTTCCTCGAACACGTCGGTCACGGTGTCGGGATCGTTGAACGGGACGGGGATGGTGTGGTCCGCGAAGGAGTCGGGGATGCCGGGCGAGGAGGGCTGGGCGCCCTCCGGGCCGCCTTCGACGAGCGTCGACTCTTGGGCGCCGTGGTAGCCGCCCTGCATGACGACGATTTTGTCGCGGCCGGTGTACGCCCGCGCGAGGCGGACTGCCGAGACGGTCGCTTCGGTCCCCGAGTTGACGAAGCGGAGCATCTCGACGGAGGGGACGTGTCGCGCGACGAACTCCGCGAGGTCGACCTCCACTTCGGTGGGGGCGCCGTACATCGGCCCGGAACTGACGTGTGACTGGACCGCCGCCTCTACCTGCTCGGGGAGGTCGTGGCCGTACAGCAGCGGGCCGTAGCCCATCACGTAGTCGAGATAGCGGTTGCCGTCGGCGTCGATGACGTGTGCGCCGTCGCCGCGTTCGACGAAGAAAGGATACGGCATCGACGCTCGCACCGACGAGTTGACGCCGCCGGCGAGCACCGACAGTGCTCGGTCGTACAGCTCCCGCGATTCGTCGTGGCTCATACCTACCGCTCTGTGCCACTGGGGAAAGAATGTACGGGAAAAGAGCCGGAGACCGCAGGTGCTCGTCGTGCCGGAGTCGACGACTCAGACCGCGTCCGGGCCCGTCTTGCCCGTGCGGACTTGGATCGCGTCGTCGACCGGCATGATGAAGATCTTGCCGTCGCCGGGTTCGCCGGTGTTGGCGCTCTCGCGGATGGCCTCGGCCACGTCTTCGGCGGGCACGTCCGCGACCACGCACTCGATTTTCACCTTCTGGTGCAGGTCGACGGTGTACTCCTCGCCGCGCCACTGGCCCTTCTTCGCAGGCTGGGAGCCGCGGCCGGAGACGTTCGTCACCGTGATCGAGGGCGCACCGACTTCCGCGATGGCCTGTTTCACGTCGCCGAGCTTCTCCGGGCGGAGCATCGCGACGACCATCTTGATCTCGCGCTCGCCGCCGTCGGTGCGGATGATCTCGTTGCCACCGTCGGCCATCACGTCGGCACCGGGATCGCCGAACTCGGGGTAGGTGTTGACGCCGTGTTCGGCCACGTCGAGCCCTTCACGCTCGTGTTCGGGCGAGACGCGGGCCTGACCGATGGCCTTGAGGACGCCGAACACCAGCGCCGTCGCGACGACGGTCCAGCCGGCGATGACCGCCACGCCGGCGAGCTGGCCGACGAAGCTGACCGAGTAGCCGGGAATGGCGAAAAGCGGGAAGAGCACCGCTCCGAGGACGCCCGCGGAGCCGTGGACCGGGAACACCGCACACACGTCGTCGATCTTGAGCCGCTTCTCGACGAACTCGAAGACGACCGGGAGCTGCGCGCCGGCGAGGCCCCCGATCACGAGGGCGCCGACCCACGTGATGCCGTTGGTGTTGCTCGTGATGCCGACGAGGCCGGCGAGCATCCCGTTCGCGACGTACAGCGTGTCGACCTTCCCCGTCTTCGCGAGGGCCGCGGTGCCGGCACCGATGGCGCCCGCGGCCATCCCGAGGGTGGTCGTCAGTGCGACGCGACCGACCGTCTCGGAGAACGCGCCGAGCGCGATGGAGCCCTCCTCGACGACGAACACCGAGGCGGCCGTGCCGACGTTGAAGCCGTACCAGCCGAAACAGAGGATGAGCGTCCCCAGCACCGCGAAAGTGAGCGAGTGACCGGGGATGATGTTCACCGAGCCGTCCTCGTTGTAGCGGTCCATCCGGGGGCCGAGCACCCACGCGGCCGTGAGGCCGGCGATGCCGCCCATGCCGTGGACGATCATGCCGCCCGCGAAGTCCTGAAAGCCCGGTCCGATGGTGGTCAGGAAGCCGCCGGCCCAAGTGAGGCCGGTGACGACGGGGTAGATGACCGCCGACAGGAGGATGGTGTACGTGACGTACGCGCGGAGTTTCGCACGGCCGGCCACGGCCCCGCTGACGATGGTCGCCGCCGTCATGGCGAACACCGCACCGAAGAGCCAGCCGATCCACGCGTCGGAGCCGCCGGCGATGTAGCCGAACGGATCGGCGTTGCCGCCGACGATACTCGAGACGCCCGCGCCGACGAGGAAGTAGACGATGACGCCCACGCTCCACGTCAGCATGTTCTTCGTCAGCTGGTTCGCCACGTTCTTCGAGCGCACCTGCCCCGCCTCGAGCATGGCGAAGCCAGCGTGCATGAAGAAAATCAGGAAGGTGACCGTCAGCACCCAGACGTTGTTGACGCCCGAGGCGAGCGCCGCCGGGTCGATCTGGAGCGGCGTCAGCATACGGTCCCCTCCACCGCTACGTCGCTATCATTACTTGGACAGACGTTCGTGTTTTCGATATCTTCTTCCATGTTCGTTCTCCGTGTTGCGATAGAACGTACTGTTACGGCATAATATAAGGGTTAGCGTTGACAAATGTCTGAATAAAGGCTCTGAGGTGGATGATCGTCCGGTTTAATAGTAGATAAGGGGTGTATAAGGCCGTAAGTTGGCCAGTATCTCGACCAATACTGCCGAATAACTGGACGAACGTCGTGTAAGAAGTCCGACTGTTCTGTGCCCGGGCGTGTTCGACTGCGCCGGACGCTCGTGGCGCTCCGGGTGGCCGATCAGCAGTCGGGGGCGACGGTTTCGGCGAAGTACGTCACGATCATGTCGGCCCCGGCACGCTTGAGCGCGAGCAGCGACTCCTTCGCTACCGCGTCCAGATCCAGCCACCCTTTCTCCGCCGCTGCGTGGAGCATCGCGTACTCGCCGCTAACGTTGTAGGCCGCCACGGGCCGGTCGAACTCCCGGCGGACGGCGCTCACCACGTCGAGGTAGGGGAGGCCGGGTTTCACCATCAGTACGTCCGCGCCCTGTTCCACGTCGAGGCGGACCTCTCGGAGCGCTTCCCGCCCGTTTGCGGGGTCCATCTGGTAGTGGCGCCGGTCACCGAAGGCCGGAGCGCCGTCCGCGGCGTCGCGGAACGGCCCGTAGAACGCGCTCTCGTACTTCGCGGCGTAGGACATGATCGCCACGTCCTCGAAGCCGGCGTCGTCGAGGGCGGTCCGGATGGCGCCCACCATCCCGTCGGTCATGCTGGAGGGGGCGACCACGTCCGCACCGGCCTCGGCCTGCGAGACGGCCGTCCGCGCCAGCAGGTCGAGGGTCGCGTCGTTGTCGACGGTCAGCGTCGGGTCGTCGCGCGCGTCGGGTTCCAGTACCCCGCAGTGGCCGTGGTCGGTGTACTCGCAGAGACACACGTCGGTGATGACCGTCGCGTCAGTCTCGGCGGTGACGGCGCGGGTCGCCCGCTGGACGACGCCGTCCTCGGCCCACGCGCGCGACCCCTCGGCGTCTTTCGACTCGGGGATGCCGAAGAGGATGATGGCCTCCACGCCCGTCTCTAGTACCTCCTCGACGCGGGCCACGGCGTCGTCGACGGGGACGCGTTCGTGGCCGGGCATCGAGTCGATGGGAACGCGTTCGTCGGTCGTCGCGTCGACGAACACCGGGGCGACGAGATCGGTCGCGCGGAGTTCGGTCTCGCTGACCAGCGAACGCACGCCGTCGCGGCGGAGTCGGCGCGGTCGGTCGGTCGAGTGCATACCCCACGCCTCGGCGGGCACGCTCAAAACCCCGTCGTTCCGGCCTATCAGTAACCGATTTGTCCCTGCGCATCGAGTACGGAGTGTGTTCCCCCCGCTTCAGGTTTCGCAGTTGCCCACCACGCTTCGGGACCTCCTCGGCGCCGACTACGGACTCCTCGTCCTCTTCGGCGTGTTCGTCCTCGAGGGAGCGATGCTACTCTATGTCGTCCCGAGCGAACTCGTCGTGCCGGGCGCGCTCGCACTCCTCGGCGGCACCCTCCCGAACGCTGTACTGATCGTCGGCGTCGCCGTCGTCGGCGCGACAGTCGGTCAGTACGCGCTGTTCACGGTGGCCAAGCGGGCCGGACGCGAGCGCCTGCTCCAGTCGCGGTGGTTCCGCGTCAGCGACGACGCCCTCGACCGGTTCGAGGGGTGGTTCGACCGGTGGGGCCCGGTCGTCGTCCCGGTGAGCAACACGCTCCTGTTCACGCGCGGGATGGTGACGGTCCCCGCCGGCCTCGCCGGGATGGACGACCGCCGGTTCGTCGTCCTGTCGGCGCTCGGCACGCTCTCGTTCGAGTCGATTCTCGCGGGCCTCTATCTCTGGTTCGGGACCGTGCTGTAGGCGGGGTACCGAAGAAGGGACTACTCGGTGCGGTCGATGTCGATCTTCTCGCGCAGGGCGGCGAGGTCGTCGGATTCCGCGAGTTCCTCCAAACGCTCGCGGAAGTGGCTCTCGCAGAGGCCGACGCGAATGCCCTCCTTCTCGGCGGCGTAGGCGGCCTCGCGATCACAGTAGTGGCAGTTCATACGTGTACTTGGTGCTCCCACCGGTTTAACCCTGCGCATCCGGCAGACGAGACGCGATGCGGGCGTACTGTGTCGCCGCGAGGCCGGCGACACCCAGCCGCCGGTCGTGGGCGTCGCTTCCGCCGGTCGCCAGCAGGTCGTACCGCTCGATCACCGCGTCGAGCCGCGCCTCGTCGACCGGCCGGCCGTACGGGTAGTACCGCTCGACGGCGTCGAGGTCGCCCGCGAGCGCCAGCGCCGCGTCGGGATCGGCGTACCGGAACGGGTGTGCGAGCGAGACGACCGGCGACGCGGCCGACAGGAGGTCGATCCCCCGCTCGACGCTCGGCACGTCCCGCGAGACGTAGCAGGGACCGTCGTCGCCGATGAATCGGTCGAACGCGCCCGCGTAGTCGCAGTCGGCCCCGCTCTCGTCGACGGCGCGGGCGACGTGGGGGCGCCCGACGCCGGGCTCGAACGGCACGTCGAGGTCGACACCCAGTCGGTCTTCGATACGAGCGGCCATGCGGCGCGCGCGCTCGATCCGGTCGGTCTGGATGCGATCCAGCTCCGACCGCAACGCCGGCGTCTCCTCGACGCCGTACGCCAGCAGGTCGACACGCCCCGTCGCCGTCTCCACTTGGAGTTCGACGCCGCGAATTACTGTCACGCCGCCCACGGTGGTCACCGGTGCGTCCAGCCCCGGATGTAGGCGGTCGTGGTCGGTCACGGCGACGACGTCGACGCCGGCCTGCCGTGCCGCCGCCGGGAGTTCCGAGAGGGTCAACCGACCGTCCGAAGCCGTCGTGTGTACGTGTAGGTCGGCGACCACGTCCATATCCGCCCCTCGCTGCCACCCCCGAAAGACCTTGCGACAGCGTCCCGTGTGAGCAATCCCCAATTAAGGATAATTAAAGACTCCTGTCGGACTAAGGTCGTGCATGGAAAAACATTATAGTTATCGACCGTGTTGGATGTGGTGATGAAGTTCAACGGCACTGGCGAAATGATCGACGCCCTAGAGTTCCCGATCACCACCGACGAAATCATCGCCAACCACGGCGACCACGAACTCGAACTCCAGCGCGGCACCGAGCGCGTCGGCGACGTGCTCTCCCGTCTCGGCACGGAGGAGTTCGAGGGTCCGGACGACGTGCGTCTCTCCGTTCGCTCCGCCGTCGGTCACAAGGCCATCGGCCGGCGCTTCTACAGCGACCGCGACCCGACGGCCCTCGGCGAGTCCGGCCCGACGCCGCTGTCGCTTTAGACCGCCACGACCCGATTCGCGCGGTGGAACGCCTAGAGTATCGTATCCAGTTCTAGCGGCACCGACCCTTTTGTGTAGCCAGCGACGCGGCCGTCCGGCCGGACGCGGTAGACGACTGCCGGCCGGTGTCCCACGTCCGGCATCGCGTCCTTGACGGCGAACCAGTCGTCGTCCGGAAACGACGAGCAGTCGACGAACAGGACGACCCCGCCCCCGTGCGCGGAGAGCTGGCCGTTCGTCTTCGTCTGGGCCGTGTCGCGCACGGCGGCGACGGGCGTCCCCGCCGACCGGCGGTTGGGGGGTAGCGGCCGCGTCACCTCCACCAGCGGCTGTTCGCCGTTTCGGCTCCGCGCTTGGAAGTCGATGGAGTGCCCTGTCGTCACCGCCACCTCGGGCACCACGTCGTAGCCCGCATCGTCGAGCAGTTTCGCGGCGTGGAACTCCCCCATCGTCGCCGCCATCCGCGTCAGGTCGAGTCGTTCGGACGTGCCGAGTTTGCCCGCCATCGTCTCGCGGTAGTCGTCGAGGACGCCCGTCGACAGGAAGGACTCGTAGAAGTCGAGCGCGTCGTCGGCGTCGGCGTCCGGAAAGCCCGCCGCGTGCTCGTCGAAGAACTCGCGGGTGGTCCAGCGGCCGTCCTTCGAGAGGAAGACGGGGAGGAAGAACCACGAGAGGTGCGGGTAGTCTTTGAGCCACGGCGACTGCTCGTGGAGTTCCGCGCGGAGTTCTCGCTCGGCCCACTCCGCGACGGGCGTCGGTACCTCGCTAAAGCCGTACTTGTCGGTGCGCCAGAGGCTCGACGGCGTCTCGGTGTTGCCAAGCCAGTAGGCCTCGTCGTCGGTCCAGCAGAAGAGCGCAGTGTCGCCGTTGTCCACGTCGAACCGCCGGGCGTCGTAGCCCTCGGGCGGCTTGAACCACGGCTGGCTCCACGTCGCGCCGAGGTTGGCGTCGAGCGGGTCGAACACCTCGGCGCGGACGCGGCCCTCGGTCCAGCGACCGGGGGCGTGTCGAAAACGGAGCGGTCGTGCCACGGCGGCCGTAGGCGCCCGGGCGATTTACGCCTTCCGTGTCGCCTCCGGCGGCTAGCTCCTGACTGCCGTAGCGTCCGACTCGTCCTGTCAGCCACCCCAACCGACACGTCTATGACCGTGGTTAGTGAAGCCGTCCCACGGATGAGTGACCGGCGGGAGGCCATCGTCGACGGATCGATTCCGCGGACGCTCGTGGGACTCGCCCTCCCGCTGGTCGCCCAGAACGTCGTCCGCGTCGCCCAGCAGGTGATCGACACCTTCTGGCTCGGCCGCCTCGGCGAGACGGCCGTCGCCGCCGTCGGCCTCACCATCCCCGTGCTCGGCCTCCTCTTCGCCCTCCTCGTCACCCCCTTCGTCGGCACGCAGATCCTCGTCTCTCAGCGTATCGGCGCCGACGACGACGCCGGCGCCCACCGCATGATCGTCCACGGGTTCGCCCTCGCGCTTCTCGTCGGCGTCGTCGTCGGCGTCGGCGTCTTCCTCGGCGCCGCGCCCATCGTCCGCCTCGTCGGCGCCGGCCCCGACGTGGCGCCCGCCGCCGCCCTCTATCTCGGCGTCGTCGCCCTCGGCCTCCCGCTCGCCGGCGCGAGCGACGCGCTCGAAGCCGGCTTCGTCGGCCGCGGCGACTCCCGTGCCTCCCTCTGGATCAACGTCGCCACCGTCGCCGTCAACGTCGTCCTCGATCCCTTCCTCATCTTCGGCTGGTGGATCTTCCCGGCGTGGGGCATCGAGGGGGCGGCCGTCGCCACCGTCGCCGGCTACGCCGCCGGCCTCCTCCTCGCCCTCGGCCTCGCGCTCGGTCCCCGCATGAACCTCTCGCGTCGCCATCTCACCCTCACCGCGGCCGACTTCCGCGACCTGCTCTCGGTCGGCGCGCCGATCACGGGCCGACAGCTCGTCAGCCAGAGCGTCCGCGTTCTGCTGGTCGGCGTCGTCGCCATCGCGGGCGGCGCCGCCGGCCTCGCCGCCTACACCGTCGGCGCCCGCGTCGCCAGCGTCGCCGTCCTCCCCTCCCGCGGCCTCGGGCAGGCGGCCCAGAGCATGGTCGGCCAGAACGTCGGCGCCGACCGCCCGACTCGCGCCCGGCGCACCACCCGCGTCGGCGTCGTCGTCGCCGCCGGCTCCCTCGCCCTCCTCGGCGTCGTCCAGTGGTTCGTCCCCGGCCCCGTCGCCCGCATCTTCGTCCCCGACCTCGCCGGCGACGGCTACGCGCTCACCGTCCAGTATCTCACCATCCTCGCCTACGGCTACCCGGCCATCGGCGCCGTCGACCTCCTGCTCGCGGGGTTCAACGGCGCGGGCCGCACCCGGACGAGCTTCGTCGCCGACCTGCTGAAATACTGGGCGGTGCGCCTGCCCGTCGCCGCGCTCGCCCTCCCCGCGACGGCTTCCGTCTCCGTGTTGGGCGTGGCCGTCGCCCCCGGGCTCGACTGGGGGATGCCCGCCGTCTTCTGGGCCGTCACGGGCTCGAACGTCGTCGCCGCGGTCGGGGTGGGGGCGTACTACGCCACCGCCGTTCGGGGCGGGCTGTTCGCGGACGCGGTGGACGGCGTGGGGACCGCGGAGACGGAGACGGACGCGTCCGCCGTTGACGACGCGGACGCCGACGCCACGGCCGAACCCACCGACTGACGGGGTCCGTCGCTCCCGACGGAAACGCCTTTGACGCCCCGGCACTGCGACTCTCCTATGCTTCTGTCCGGCGCCCACACTCTTCCGGAGGTGCCGACCGCGTGAAGGTCGCCGACGCCGTTCCGGAGTTCGCCGACGCCTTCGACTTCGAGGAGTTCAACGCGATGCAACGGGAGGCGTTGCCCGTCATCGTCGAGACGGACCACAACGTCGTCGCGTCGGCACCAACCGCCAGCGGCAAGACCGCACTCGCGGAACTCGCCATCTGCAAGACGCTGGGCGACGGCGGCACCGCGCTCTTCATCGCCCCCATGCGCGCCCTCACCAACGAGAAGGAGAGCGAGTGGGAGCGCTTCGAGGAGCTGGGCTACTCCGTCTACGTCGTCACCGGCGAGCGCGACCTGAACCCGCGGCGCGCCCGCCGCGCCGACGTGCTGGTGATGACGCCCGAGAAACTCGACTCGGCCACCCGGAAACACGACTCCCGGCGCTACGACTTCGTGACCGACGTGGACTGTGCGGTGATCGACGAGGTCCACCTCCTCGACTCCGAGCGCCGCGGCGGCGTCCTCGAAGTCACCGTCTCCCGCCTCCGCCGGCTCTGTGGCCCCCGATTCGTCGCGCTCTCGGCGACCATGCCCAACGTCGAGGACGTGGCAGCGTGGCTCGACGCCCCGCCCGAGGCCACCTTCGCCTTCGGCGACGAGTACCGTCCCGTCGACCTCCAGACCGGGGTCAAGACGTACACCCACGGCGAGAACTCCTTCGCGGACAAGTACCGCCGGCTCTACCGCGCCCTCGACCTCGCGGAACCGCACGTCCGCGAGGACGGGCAGGCGCTCGTCTTCGTCGCCTCGCGACAGGACGCCGTCAGCGCCGCGGCGAAGACCCGCGACGAACTCGCGGAACGCGACGTGCCCGTCGGTGCCCGCGGCGACTACGACTTCCACACCGACGCGCAGGAGTTGAGCGACGACCGCCTCCACAAGGCCGTCCTCGACGGCGTCGCCTTCCACCACGCCGGCCTCTCGAAAGACGACCGCGACCGCATCGAGCAGTGGTTCCGCGAGGGGAAGATTGCCGTCCTCTTCTCCACCTCGACGCTCGCGTGGGGCGTCAACCTCCCCGCGCGCTGTGTCATCGTCCGCGACACGAAGTACCACGACCCGCTGGAGGGCGAGGTGGACATCAGTCCCCTCGACCTCCTGCAGATGCTCGGGCGCGCCGGACGCCCCGGCTACGACGACGTGGGCTACGGCTGGGTGGTCTGTGACCGATCCGACGCCGACCGCTACCGCCGCCTCCTGCGCGAGGGGACCGAAATCGAATCCCACCTCGCAGCCGACCTCGACGCCCACCTCAACGCGGAAATCGCGATGGGCACCATCGACGACTTGGACGACGTGCTCTCGTGGCTCGAAACCACGTACTACTACGTCCGCGCGGCCTCGGAACCCGCGGCCTACGACTTCGACGGCCTCCGTGACCGCGTGCGCGACACGCTCGAATCGCTGGTCGACCGGGGCTTCGTCGAGATGGGATCGGATCTCGCCATCGAGTCGACGGCGCTCGGCCGTCTCGCCTCGAAGTACTACCTCCGGCTCTCCACCGCGGAGGCCTTCCACGCCCTCGCCGACCGTGACCGGATCGACGCCGACGCCATCCTCGAAACCGTCGCCAGCGCGGCCGAGTTCGACTCCGTCTCCGCGCGTCAGTCCGAAGCGGACGCCGTCGACGCCGTGTTGGGGAGCGGGGCGTCGAAGACGCCTCGGGGAGGCGGCGAAGCCGCCGGAGCCGACGCCCTCGACGACGGCCCGCGCAAGGTCCTCGCCATCCTCCGCGCCTCGACCAGCGACTCCGTGCCCGCCGACCTGCGCAGCGACGCGTGGATCATCCGCCGGAACGCGCTCCGCCTCCTCGCGGCGCTCCGCGAGTTCCTCGCTCGCTTCGCCGGCCCGCGGGCCGCCAACCTCGCCCGCCGTCTCGAAGCCCGGATCGAACACGGCGTCAGCCGGGACGCCGTCTCGCTCACCGCCGTCGACGGCATCGGCGCCGGCCGCGCGCGCAACCTCGCCGCCGGCGGCCTCTCCCGCCCCGCCGACGTCGTCGACGCCGGCGCGACCGAACTCGAACGCGCCGGGCTCTCCGAAGGCGTCGCCGAACGCGTCGCCTCCGCCGCCGCCGACCTGCCCGCCATCGCCGTCGACTGGGAGGACGTGCCCGACACCGTCGCCACCGGCGACAGCGAGATGTGCGAGGTTCGGGTGCGGAACACGGGCGGTGGCGCCCGCGTCGGCGTCCGCGTCACCGTCAACGGCGTCGAGATGCACGAGAAGGAGACGTACCTCTCGGACGTGACGACGGTGCCGGTGGGTGTGTTCGGTGCCGACGCCGACGAACTCGACTTCCAAGTCGAGGTGACCTACCCTGAACTACCGATCCGTCCGTTCGTGGCGGAGAAGTCGGTGCAGGTGGCGTAAGCCGCCGATTTAGTCGGCCGCTCGGACGCGGACGACGAGCCCCACGACCACGGCGACGTATCCGATGCCGGCGACGAGCAGTCCGGCATCCTGTACCACCAGCGCCGTCTCGAACGAGAGCAACGGCGTGACTCGGAGCGAGCCGATGGCACCGAGGGCGGTGAGTTGCCCGAGGGCGGCGATCACGACCCCGCCGACGAGGAGACCGGTCGCCCGCCGCCGCGAGACGGGGTTCGTGACGGGGTGCCGATAGCCGAGGTAGGCGTGGACCGCGGCGGCGAGGACGACCTGTGCCGCGACGGCGAGCAGACCGAGACGGACGAATCCGGGGAGCACCACTCGTCCGTCCGAACGCGCGTGATCGAGTTAGTGTTTTAGGCCGACTCCGGCGACAGAACGCCGATGTCGGTGAATACGGCTCGGAGCGCCTCGGGGTTCTCGGCCCGCCGGTCGGCCAGTTCGACTGCCTCCGGATCGTCGCCGTAGGCGACCGTCAGAATCCCGGCTCGCATCGCCGCCCGGACGCCGTTAGGCGAGTCCTCGATGGCGACGCATTCGGTCGGGTCGGCACCCACGCGCTCCGCGGCGACGACGTACACGTCCGGTGCGGGTTTGCCCGGCCCGTCGATATCCTCCGTACTCACGACGGCGTCTACGTCGAGGCCGAACCGCTCGACGACGCGTTCGATCCACGCCCGCGGGCTCGAGGAGACGAGGGCGATTCCGAGCCCTCGCGTTCGCAGATCCGCGAGTAGGTCACGGAATCCCGGCATCAGTTCGGCCGTGTCGTAGAGGTCTTCGGCCACCGACTCGTAGAGGTCGAGAAACTCCTCGCGGCTCAGTGCCACCTCGTAGTTGTCGGCGAGGTAGTCGTAGGTCTCGCGGTAGTTGATACCCCGAATTTCGTCTTGCGCGGGCGGCTCCCCGACGACCGCCGCGGGCAGGATCACCTCTCGCTCCCGGGCCCGCCAGAAGTCCTCGGTGTCGACGATCACTCCGTCCATATCGAACAGCACCGCGTCCATACGGATCGACCGCTCGCCATCGCTGAAAGGGCTTCGTCCGAGACTTTTCACCCGGAGCCGCGGCCACCCCGCGCCATGGCAGACGCCATCCGCGCCTTCGCCGGCGACTGCACCGTCGAGACGGACGACCGCACCCACCGCGGTCGGGTGCTCGTCCTCGTCAAACCGGACCGAACCGTCCTCGTCCACGACGCCGACGGCTACCAGCCGGTCGCGTGGCTCACCCGCGCCGACAGCGTCGCCGTCCAGTCGGACGACGGCTTCGGCCTCACCGCCCACCTCGACGACCGGACGCTCCGAGTAACCGCCGACCGCATCCGCCGCTCCGTCTACCCCGTCACCGAGGCCGGCGTCCCCGTCGGTACCAGTCCCGAGACGGGCGGGCCGCTGATCCGCACCGGCGGCGCCGTGGTCGACCTCGACGCCGGCACGCGCTACCCGCTCGTTGCCGGCGCCAGCATCCTCGACGAGCGCTGTCCGGACTGCGGACTCCCGACCATGCGCGTCGAGCGTGGCGCCGTCTTCGAGGTGTGTATCGACCGCGCCTGCGACCCCCTCGACGACGCGGTGCGCGAGCGGTTCGACCGGGAATGGACCTGCCCGGACTGCGGGTCGGATCTGCGGATCATCCGCCGGCGCGGCCGCTTGCTGGCGGGATGTGACGCCTACCCCGACTGCGAGACGGCCTTTACCGTCCCCGCTGGCGTCGTCGTCGACGACTGCGACTGCGGCCTCCCGGTGTTCGAGACGGCGACGGGGCGGCGGTGTCTGGACGGGACGTGTGACCGCGAGTGATCGGTCGCGTCACCGCACTGTACCGCGTCGCCCCGTACTGTCCCGCCCCACCCGCCGCGCCGCCCCGTACTGCCCCGCACCGCAGACCCTTTACCGCCGCCCCGCCCCCACACGGATATGCAAGGGACGTTCGAGGGCGGGACCGTCCGGGTCGGCGGCGACGCCCGCCAGCGATTCTACGACGCCCGCGGCTACGGCCGGCCGCTCGACGGCAACCGGATCGAACTCGCGCCCGTCGAGGCCGCCCACCTCCTCTTCCGAGGGGACCTCGACGCCGTCGTCGACGCCGAGGGCGACCCGCTGGACTTCCGCGCCTTCCTCGTCGCCACCGACGCCGCCCTCGGGTTCGTCGTCTACAAGGACCTCCGCGACCGGGGATTCTACCTCTCGCCCGCCCGCGAGGACTGGGTCGACGACCCCGACGGCGCCGACTTCGTCGTCTACCCGCGCGGGAAGGGGCCGGCCGACGACGCGGTTGCCTACCGCGTCCGCGTCGCCGGCGAACGCGAGACCATCGCCGCCGCCGCGCTCGGGAGCGTGGTCCTCGCCGTCGTCGACGAGGAGGGCGAACTCACCTACTTCGAGACGGCGCGGGTCGGGGTCGAGGGCGCGATGGACGCCGACGAGCGGTCGCACTACGACCCGCCGACCGACCTCGACGCCGCCCTTCTCGCGGACCGCGCGGTCGTGTGGGGCCCGCCGGCCGACCTCCACGACCGGGGCTTCTACGGCCAGCGCCTCCACGGCCGGAACGCCGAGTCCGGCCCCCTCCAGCTGTCGCTCGTCGAGGCGGCGTATCTCGCGCGTCGGGGCGCGCTCGCGCTCGACGAACCCCGCGTGGTCGAGCGCGGCCGCGCGGTGGAAGGCGAGCGCTTCGACCGTCGCCTCCGCGCCTACGCGGCGCTCCGGGCGGCGGGGAGCGTTCCCAAGAGTGGGTTCAAGTTCGGCGCCGACTTCCGCACCTACGACGGCTTCACCACCGTCGCCGAGATGGACCACTCCACGCGCCTGATCAGGGTCGTCTCTCCCGATCACACCTTCCTCCCGCGGGACCTCTCGCTCGACGTGCGGCTGGCGGGCGGGGTCCGGAAGCGAATGGTTTTTGCGCTGACCGACGTGAACGAGGGGATAGACTGGCTCTCGGTCGAGCGACTCACGCCCTAACATGACACGAGACGATGCACGAGACGCCGATTCGGCGTCCGACGGTACTGACGATCCGAGCGACGCGACGACCGTGACCGACGGCGGCAGCGACGCCGACGCCGACACCGCCGCCGGCGCCGACGACGTGGCGCTCGACCCGTGGGGCTCCTCGACCGTCTCCGACTACCGCAAACTGTTCGAGGAGTTCGGTATCGAGACGTTCGACGACGTGCTCGACGAGGTGCCGAACCCCCACTACCTGATGCGCCGGGGCGTCATCTTCGGCCACCGCGACTACCGCCCCGTCGCGCGGGCGCTCCGCGAGGGCGAGGACGCGGCCGTCCTCTCGGGCTTCATGCCCACCGGCGACCCCCACATCGGCCACAAACTCGTCTTCGACGAGATCATCTGGCACCAGCAGGTGGGCGCCGACGCCTACGGCCTGATCGCGGATCTGGAGGCCCACAGCGCCCGCGGCCTGTCGTGGGACGAAATCGACGAACACGCCCGCGACTACCTGCTCTCCTTGCTCGCGCTCGGCTTCGACCCCGAGGAGGGGGAGCTGTACCGGCAGTCCACGAATCGCGAGGTGCAGGACCTCGCGTTCGAACTCGGATCGAACGCCCGCTTCGCGGAGTTCGAGGGCATCTACGGCTTCGACGGCGAAACCTCCGTCTCCCACATGCAGTCCGTCGTCACGCAGATGGCGGACATCCTCTATCCCCAACTGGAGGAACCGAAACCGACGGTCATCCCCGTCGGCCCGGATCAGGACCCGCACATGCGGCTCGCACGCGACGTGGCCGCGCGGATGCGCTACTTCAAGGTGACCGAGGCGTACGCGAGTTTCGAGGCCGACGCCGCGGAACGCGACCACCTCGCGGCCGCCTACGCGGCGCTGGAAGACAGCGCGGAGCGACGCTCCGCGGGCAGTCGGCCGCAGGCCGACGACGACCTCGACACCGTGCGCTGTGAGGACGCGGCCGACTGGCTGGAGTCGGAGATGTCGCCCGACGCCGCCCGGAATGCGGCCATCGACAAACTCCGCGCGGCGGGAAAGGAGCCGCTCCGTCCCCGCGTTCGATTTCTCGACCGAAACGCCACCGCGGAGGCGTTCGCCGCCCTGATCGACGCCGTCCCGGGCGAGAAGCGCCGCTACGACGAACACATCGACGCCTTCGACATGGACCGCGAGGCGGCCGAGGAACTGGCCCGCGAGGTGGAGGTCGACCACGGCGGCTACGGCTTCCTCCCGCCCTCGTCTATCTACCACCGGTTCATGACGGGGCTGACGGGCGGGAAGATGTCGTCGTCGGTCCCGGCCTCCCACATCTCCCTGCTCGACGACCCCGAGGACGGCTACGACAAGGTGAAGTCCGCGACGACGGGCGGACGCGAGACGGCCGAGAAACAGCGCGAGCTGGGCGGCGAGGCCGACGAGTGTCCCGTCTACGAACTCTACGCCTACCTCCTCGCCGGCGACGACGACGAGTTCGCGACCGAGGTGTACGAGGAGTGTGTCGGCGGCGAACGGCTCTGTGGCGGCTGCAAGGAGCAAGCCGCCGAACTCATGCGCGACTTTCTGGAGGACCACCAAGAAAAACGCGACGAGATGGAGGAAGTCCTCGACGAACTGGACATCGAGCTCGATTCGGACCGCCGGGGCGTCCCCGGTGAGGGGCACTAGGGTTGCAGAACGCTTTTTATCCGCGCCCCGAATCGAACGCACATGGCGACCGAACCCGCCACGACCGACTCGCTCGCCCGTGAAGCGACCGCGCCCGGGTTCGGCTTCTTTTTCACCGGCTAACCGTCGGTCGGCGGACTCCGCCCGGGGCGGGCGGACGAAATCGACCCGTTCGGCCGGCCACGCGGCGGACGTGGCCGTGAGGCTTCGGAACTGCTAACTGATCGGCTCGGGTGAACGTGGATAAGAAATGCGACTTCCGGAATCACAGGTCGCGGTGTTGGAAGCCGCGAGCGCGACGGACGAACGGACGATAGAACAGTTGAGCACGGAGACGGGCCTGAAACCGGAGACGGTGACGGGTGCGGCCTTCGAACTCGAAGACGACGGGCTTGTGTCGGTGTCGGCCTCGGAGACGGTGTCCTACGCCGTCGCGGACGAGGGCGAGACCTACGCCGACGCCGGGTTGCCCGAGGTGCGGCTCTACCGCGCCGCCGTCGACGCCGGTGCCGACGACGCTCCCGTCTCGATGGGCGAGGTCATCGGTGCGGCCGACCTCGACGGCCCTGCCGTAGACATCGCGCTCGCCAACTACGCCCGCAAGGGGTACGGCGAGGTAGCGTCGGGGCAGATCACTGCCGATCCGGACGCCGACCCCGACGCGGACGCGGAGGCGGTGGCGCTGGCGGCGCTGGTGGCCGGCGAGGAGGCGTCGGACGACGACGCCATCGACGAACTCGTGCGCCGGGGCCTCGTCGAACGGCGCGAGGGTGCCGTCCGCTCGGTCACCCTCACCGACGCGGGCGTGACCGCGCTGATGGAGGGCGTCGAGGTGGCCGAGACGGTCGACCGCCTCACGCCCGAGATGCTCGCCTCCGGCGAGTGGCAGGACGTGGAGTTCACCGCCTACAACGTCGAGGCCGACGCGCCGGAGCGGCGGGGCGGCAAGGTCCACATCCTGCGCCAGACCGCCGAGCGCGTGAAGGACACGCTCGTCGGCATGGGCTTTCGGGAGATGGACGGCCCCCACGCCGACTCGGAGTTCTGGATCAACGACTGCCTGTTCATGCCACAGGACCACCCGGCGCGCACCCACTGGGACCAGTTCGCGCTCGACGTGCCGCCGATGCGTGACATTCCGGCGGACCTGCTCGAACGGGTCCGCTCGGCACATCTGGAGGGCGTCGGCCCCGACGGTGACGGCTACCACTCGCCGTGGACCGAAGAGGTGGCCCGCGAGGTGGACCTCCGGGGTCACACCACGTCGCTCTCGATGCGCTACCTCTCCGGGCACGAAATCGGCGACCTCGAACCCCCCGAGCGCTTCTTCAGCGTCGAGAAGGTGTACCGCAACGACACGCTCGACCCGACACACCTGCTGGAGTTCTTCCAGATCGAGGGGTGGGTGATGGCCGAGGACCTCTCGGTTCGCGACCTGATGGGCACCTTCGAGGAGTTCTACGAACAGTTCGGCATCACCGACCTGCAGTTCAAACCCCACTACAACCCCTACACCGAGCCGTCGTTCGAACTGTTCGGCCACCACCCCGAGACGGGCGAGTTGATCGAAATCGGCAACAGCGGCATGTTCCGCGAGGAGGTCCTCCGTCCACTCGGCGTCGAGTGCGACGTGATGGCGTGGGGGCTGGCACTCGAACGACTCCTGATGCTCATGTACGGCTTCGACGACATCCGCGACGTGCACGGAACGCTGTGTGACCTCGACCTCCTGCGGGAGACGGAGGTGCTTCACTGATGCCCGTCGTCGACGTCGACCCCGACGAACTCCGGCGGCTGACGGGCCACGAGGAGAAAGACGACGCGGAACTGATCGACGACCTGTTCGCGCTCGGCCTCGAATTCGAGGGCGAGACGGAAGACGGCGAGCTACAACTGGAGTTCGGCCCCGACCGGCTGGACCGCCTCTCCGTCGAGGGCGTCGCCCGCTCCCTTCGCTACCAGTACGGCGACGACCGCGGCGTCTACGTCCCGAACACGAACGACCCCGACTGGACCATCGAGGTCGACGAGTCGGTGCCCGACGAGCGTCCGTACGTCACCGGCGCGGTGATCCGCGGCGTCGACCTCGACGAGAAGGCGCTCGACTCCCTGATCCAGTTGCAGGAGAAACTCCACGCGACGATGGGGCGGAAACGCGAGAAAGGCGCCATCGGGATTCACGACCTCACGATGCTGAAAGGCGAGGTGCTGAGCGAGGACGCTCGGGACGGCCACGCCATCACCTACTGCGGCGTCGACCCCGAGGGCGACCGGTTCGTCCCGCTCGATTCCGACGAGGCGATGACGCCCGCCGAGGTGCTCACGGAGCACCCCACTGGCGAGACGTACGCGCCCATCGTCCGTGACTACGAGCGCTACCCCGCCATCTACGACGAGATCGGGCTGTTCTCGTTCCCGCCGGTCATCAACGGGAGCCGGACCGAAGTGTCGACCGACTCGCGCGACCTGTTCGTCGAACTCACGGGGACGGACCAGTGGACCATCGACCGGATGTGTAACGTCATCTGCTACGCGCTCGACGCCCGCGGGGCGACCGTCGAGGCGGTCGAGGTGGCGTATCCCGACGGTCGGCTCCCCCGACCCGACTTCGAAGTGGAGACCAAGACCGTCGCCCACGAGCGCATCGAGGGGATGCTCGGCGTCGATCTGGCTGTCGAGGAGACGGTCGACCTGTTCGAGCGGTCGGGGCTGGACGCCGCGGTGGACACGGGGGGCGAGGCCATCACCTACGAGGTGTCGATCCCGCCCTATCGCACCGACGTACTCCACCCGCTCGACCTCGTCGACGACGTGGGCCGGGCGTACGGATTCAACGACCTCGAACCGCGGTACCCGGACGTGGCCACCGTCGGCGGCCGCCACGACCGCTCGAAACTCGAAGCCGCCGCGCGCACGTCGCTCGTCGGCCTCGGGTTCGAGGATCTGCTCAACTTCCACATGATCTCCGAGGAAGAGAACTACGAGCGGATGGGGATCGAGCCCGGGACAGACGTGGTCGGCGGCGGCGCCCCCGTCACCATCACCGAACCCTACAGCGAGGACTACACGATGCTCCGGACGTGGGCGCTTCCCTCCCTGCTGATGGTGCTGGAGAACAACACCCACCGGGCGTATCCGCAGGACCTCGCGGAGATCGGGCTGGCGGCCGAGGCGGACGACGACGAGAACACGGGCGTCGCGGAACACCGCACCGTCGCGGGCGTGGTGGCGCGTCACGACGCCACCTACGAGGACGCCAAGTCGCGGCTGGCGGCGCTGTGTCACGACTTCGACGTGGCACTGGAGACGCCGGCGACCGACCACCCGACGTTCATCGACGGCCGCGCGGCCGAGGTGGTGATCGACGGCGAGTCAGTCGGTGTGATCGGGGAGGTGCATCCCCGCGTGCTCGTCGAGCACGACCTCGAACTGCCGGTGGCGGCGTTCGAGTTCCGGCTGGACGCGCTGGAGTAGTCGCCGCCGAACGGACGTGGGGCGGGCGCGACGCGCTGGAGTGACAGCTAGTACGTTTCGACTTCGACACCGAGCCGCTCGAAGTCCGTGACGTTCCGCGTCAGAACTGGTTCGTCGACGATCTCGGCGGTCGCGCCGATAATCACGTCACCGTCCGCGACGGTGTTGCCCTCGTTCGCCAGTTGTCCGGCGAGGCGGCCGGCCTTTCGCATCACTGCCGTGTCTGCCGGGTGAATCGGTTTCGACGCGAGGACGTTTTCGACCCGTTCGCGTTCGGTCTCCGACTGATCCGAACGGGCGACGCCGTACTGCAACTCGAAGAGCGTCATGGCCGAGAGGCGCTGTTGGACGAGATTTGCCTCCAGTTCCCGCGCTTTCGCTATCGCATCGTCGTCGCCGTTCATCAGGTCGATCAGAAACGACGTGTCGAGGAGCACGCTACGCCTCACGGAGGTCGTCGGCAACGCGCTCCAGTTCGTCCTGTCGCCGTTCTCGCCGCTCTTCGACGGCTTTCCGGAGCGCGTCGGCTTCCCTGTCGTCGAGGATGCCCGCGATGTCCAGCAGCGAGCGTTCGCCGGCGAGTCTGAGGACGACATCCGAGAACGTCTCGTCGTCGCGTTTGTGCGCGGCGAGCCGTTCGTAGGCTTCCTCGGATAGCCGGATGCTCTTCGACATGTGCATACAGTCGTATGCAGCCCGACAAAGCCCTTTCGCCGGCCCTCGTCCTCGATTCGCCGATATCGCGCCCTCCCCGCTAACCGAGTCGTTTAACATCGGTCCCTCCGGTAGCGTCAGGCGAGCAATGCCGAGCGGAGAATACGACCCGGAGACGGTCGAACGACAGTGGCAGGAG